>JAABUS010003586.1_pt1 | contig 24747 bp, 22 predicted proteins | sample 5560161 | NCBI WGS metagenome assembly JAABUS01 (sample SAMN10711885, study PRJNA513376) | rock metagenome | isolation source: Antarctica rocks | place: Antarctica: Victoria Land, Trio Nunatak nord | collected 2016-01-04
CAGTAGCAGAGACACTCCGACAAATCAGGAATAAAAGCCCCATGGATGATCACTTTAATAGCCTTTTTGTTCGACGGCGAAAGCAGGGTTAGCGTTCCACGTATGAGTGTTTGACCGGAACTGACAAAGAAAAACGTGTCGGCAAGTCAAAACGGTCGCAGTACATACATACCATCGTGAGAACGGACGCAAGCGGTAGAATCGAATTGCCACGACGAAAGCGTCTCGGTTGTCTCAGGTACAAGGGAGAAGCAACAGCCGTCCACGGAGTCGAGTCGGAAGAATCCCAAACCAGGGGTAATCAATTATTACTGTATCATTTTCCAATCCACTCGTTAGTCGTTACCCTGCCCACTCACTGCTTGCTTACGCTACCGGCTTTTCCGGGAGTGTGTAGTGCAATCACGCCCCTCCATCTGATATTGGCGAACCTCAGGAATTTGTGGTTGAGTTTTTGCGTCATACAGAACTAGCAGTAGAGGGTATGTATTGTAAAAATTCTATACCTAAAGGCTAAGGTATCAAAGGGTTGTAGGAATTCACCTCGGCCTTCGTATCGTAGTGAAGTTTTTAGAGTAGTTTGCCAACTCGGAGATTTCAAAGTAAGAGAGGGCTGGGGCCAAGTAACAGCAATGCGCATGCGGCCAAGATCTGCATGTGAGGGTGTTTCTATCTTCGTCGCTGACCCCCAAACTTATTCTACTTGCTGTAACGTGAGACGCGCGACTTGGACTGCACCGCTTCCGGGGGCCTCTCATCACATATCCAAGTGCCTTGTGGACACATCTGCAAAATAATGTATCAAGACAGTCGGCGATATCCCCTTGGGCCTGCGTTTCGTCCGATTGGTAATTGTGTGTGTGTGTGTGTGTGTGTTGTCATGTTGCCAAGTTGTTCTCTTTGACCGTGATTTTCTTGGCGTGACTACCTATGCTAGGTTTGCCTTCTCCATCACTCCGGAAACACCGGAGACCGAATGACGCAATCAACATGCTTTTGAATTGGAGACTTTGCGTTTCCCTCCGTTGACGAGGCTGTCGTTTGCTGACGAGAAGTGAGAGGGAGCGGTGAGCAAAGCGGAGTCCAGTCGTACGTGCAAAGATATTCCAATCCGCCTAGATCCGCCCAGGGATTCTAGAGGTGAATCACATTCTCCTTACCAGCAAAGTCTGAAGGAACGGCAGTATCACCAAAGCACATCTAGGACCAAGGATACGTTTGGCTTATCGTCTACCTGTCTTTAATTGCAAACCACCTACTGTCAAATACGTAGGATTCTACAACTCCTCTTCACCGACAGTCTCTCCAGTTTTCCATTTATACACTTGTGCATGTCTGGTTGGACAATATGACAAAGAGTATCCCCTCGAAGAAGCTCTTTGACTTGGTTAGTCCTCATTGATCCGTGTTCCCAGGGCCCCGGACCATCCGTTGCTATGTACGTTGTGGAATCAGTCATAACCGATTGCTGGTTCTAAGACGTCGATCCTACCCAACGAAAGACGTTTCGGGCATACTTTAGGGTCTAGCTAACATCTCCGACCCGGTGTTATTTGGACCTTTGTTCGTTCTTCCCATGTCTAAATTTCTTACTCAACTATAACAGAATTGCTTCAGAGACTTTCAGATACTCTGGACCGAACCTGCGGTCGTCGCTAAAAAAAGCCTATCATTCAGAGCCTTTCCCACGACCTTTGGCTACGTGCCAAGGGCCAAATCCATGGTTCCCCATCGCATTCAAAGCATGTACACACAGCCATCCTGGTCCAGGACCCAAGCTACCATTTCAGACCCGGCCCAAAGGCGCTCTCAGTAGATTCTCGTCGTCAACAAGCAGCACGCGCAAACCCGACGGCCCCAACCGAGCGTATGCGATCATGCAGGCACTCAGCCGTGGTTTATGTTCCTGCATGCGTAACCAACACGTCACTACATCGTATAACCTGTCAACCGACGTGTTTCCGTACAAGGCTACCGACAACTCATCAACTCAGCAGCTTTAGGCTATTTCCGAAAACAGCGCTTTGGAATGCGTTGCCCAGGGCGTTTCTGTGGCACCACAGCTGAAATTCCTTGAAAATTTGTTTTGATTTTAACAAACATTCTTCAACCCATCTAGTATCGCTTTTCAGCATGGTAACGTGGTCTGTGAGAGGAATTTCTTGGTATGCTTCAGACTTTACGAGGATATTGTCTCCCATTTTGAGAATTTACAGAAAATGCCTGTTTGCAGTCCTACTCGTCGCCCAACAATTTCTCTTTTGCGGCCTTTTTCTTTGACCCATCTCATATACACATCAGTTCATGATGCTTTATATGATTCTACCTAGCCCTGTCTAGGTTAGATACTCGGTTGCCGAGTACCGATCCTACCTTTTCGGAAACTGCTTTGGTTCAACACGTGAACTTTTCATTATCGTTATTTAATCTACGCTTTCGTGGTCGTTATTATGGTCTTCAACACACCTTCAACAAGCCTAGAAAAGAAAAGAAAAAAAGAAAAAAAAGGGGGGGTGTGACACATCCAACCCTTCTGTTCCCTCATGTCACGCCTTCGCAACGCGCAGCACATACCGAAAGCGATTCTCGAGCAGCGAAATCCCAAACATAAACCACCCTTCCCTCTAACCCACAGCTATCAGATACAAAGCGGACCCTCCGCATCGAAGCGTGTACGTTCTTATTGGGGTTTCCACGGATTATCATCATTTTATAACATGCTCATTCAACGACAAGAAGGAGGAGGAGGAGGAGGAGGAGGAGGAGGAGGAGGAAGGAGTGGGGGTGGGTATCCGATTCTCCTTCGTCCTTGTGTGCGCCGTACAGCGCTTATCGAAGGATGGATGGATGGCTTTAGCTCGTGGAAGAATGAAATCTCGCAACAACACCAGAGTATCGATATCAATTCGAGCCTCCAACCCTCCCTCCACTCGTGTGCTTTTTTCTCTCTCTCGCCCAAGATGTCAATTTCTACGCCCCGGAAATGCGGACATTGATAATAATGATTTCCCCTTACTATCCATGAGGTAGGTATTAGATACAATGGATCTCCGCAACCTTCCCGGCATCCCCCCCCATCCAAGCGTGTACGTTCCCTGTTTCCCGTGTGCGTTTCCCCCTCGTCCTCTCCTTCTGCGCTTTCGTAGCCGTAAAGTGGTATATCCAACGACTGCCGCGGCTTGTTTGCATATATAACCATCCACACCCTCTTCCATCCCCTCCCCTTGCCATGCCGGTGCCCATTCACACGAGCACTTCCACTCTTTAGAGCTTTCTTAGCGCAATCATTATCAAGTATCCAAACCAGGCTTTGTACAGAGACGCAAGCGAGTGCTGGGACGGTCGTGTACATCCGCAACGACCTCGAGTTCCAAAAAATAAAAACCATACTGCAATCAATCTCGATTGATAACCCTCAGACTCCTCCTGGGATTCAACAGCACCCCCACAAACGTCGGCTCCGCCCCGCTCATTAAATCCTCGCTGCTACTATTCGCCGTACTATTTCCCCCGACCGGCGGCTGTACAAACCCGGGAATTGGCGGTACGCTGCTGAACCCGCTCGTGCCCGTCCCACTTCCGGTGCCAGCTTTGCTACTCGCACCCCCCACCCGGCTGCTTTGGTCCGTCGAAGTTTTGGCGAGACCGTCTGCGCCGAGGAATGTGGCTTTTTCGCCTGGACCGCCCGCCGCCGCGCGTTGGGACATGGCGACGTGATTTTTGTAGAGGGTAAGTTGGCGGCGGTAGACCCAGGCGCAGAACCCGAGATATGCAGCTAGAACGGCGAAACAGCCAGCTACAACCCCAGCGACAATGGCAGCGATGTTTGGGCCGTGACTGCCGCTGTTATTGCCGGAGCCGATGATGCCAGACGTGCCTGTTTCGGTAACAGTAGCGCCATTGGCGCCTGTGACGGTGTAGGTAATTGCTTTCCCCGTAGCCAAGGGCCCAGCTGTGGCCGATTGCGCTGGAGCTGTGATGGTGGCACCTCCCGAGGCGTCGCCGCCGATGACAGCCTGTACAGCGGCAGGTACTTGGTAGCCATAAGAGCCAGAGAGGGCAGCAGAGTCGTTTAGCTGAGAGAGTTGTCTGTTTTGTGGGTTGGCTCCTGAACCACCGCCCGAGCCGCCATTGGAACCTCCTCCACCACCACTAGTGCCAGATCCCCCCCCTGGCCCACCGGCACCAGATGGGCCACCCAAGGAGGTGAAATTGTTTTGCCACTTGAGATCGGAAGCGGAGAAGACGTAGAAGCCACTTTCGCAGCTTAGATCTGGGCCGGTGAAACCGCCAACGACGACGATTTGGCCGTCCCAGATACTGCAGGAGTGGCCCACTCGAGCAGGAGGTACGGATTGGCCAGTGGTGTTAACCCCGATCCAGTTGAAGCTGGGTACGCTCAAGATCCACATGTCGCCATACTGGGTTTGATTTTCAGGGGGTATCAGGTTCTGTCCTCCGTAAAGATAGACGTTCGTGCTTGAGCCGTCTGGCGCAGAAGCAGCTACTGCGCAAGGGTTTACACGGAGTGGTGGGTATGCGCCGCTTGTCGCTTGCTTATACCAGGTAGAGGTGGCAATGTCGTAGACGTCGATAACGTTCATTTGCGTCTATAAGAGGATTAGAATAGTGGCCATTAATGACTCTGCCCACATGTAGTGACTCACGAAAGAGTTTGAATTACCACCTGCAAGACTCAGAATAATTCCATTAGCACCATACCCTGGAATATAGGTAAGAGCACCATCCGCTCTGCTTGGAAACGCATTCGAATCTTGAATGCCGCCCTGTGTTATGTTTCGCCATACACCGTCTTGACCAGCAGTCTTACCGCCGCTCAAGCTTTGCACACCATCATTGGTAAACCCTGGGAAAGTGTATTCGATCATGGATTTGAGATATACTCGGGCAATCTGATTTGACCACCCTGGAGTAGTATGGTCATCCAGATGGCCTGCAAAATACCAACCTCTGCCAAGCTCAGGGACACTTATACCAGCGCCTTCAGCTGTCCCCTGCACAGGCTGGTTTGCACTATCACTGTTGTTACCAGGCGAGGTTTTCGGATTGCTATGCTGCGTCCATGAGGAGTTTGGAATATCGTATTCCCACATCGAATAAGGAGTAGGAGGTACATTTGGTTTGTCTTGAAATTCCCCTCCATACAAGAATAGAGAGTTATACGAGTTCCATAGGTAGCCATTGGATACTGCAGGAGGACCTGATGGTTGAGGTAAGCCTTTGATCGGCGGAGAGGATATTTGCCAGTCTTTAGTTAGGTCGAGAGATAGGAAGTCGTTGGTCCAAGTGTTTTGATCTTGACCCGAGGTATTGGTAGCATGACCACCGTAGATGTATATTGTGCCATTGACAATAGCCGCCTGTTGACTCCAGCGACTACAAACATCTGTAGGGCTATTGTCCCGCTTTAATACCTCCCCTTCAATCGCTACCAGCGGCACTGCATCAGTTCTTCTGATTACACCTGCTTTAGCACCCAGGATGCTTGGTCCTGCCTTCCCGAAAATTGGTGTGTCGTTGAGAAGTGGTACCGCTATGATGACTATCAACGCCAGCATCAATAGCCGGTAGAAAAAGGATGACCCTTGTGGCGGGTTCACCGAATTGATATTGTGCGGTGGAGATTTCTTATCCTCCACGCCAGGTGGATTTGGCCGTTGAGAAGTAAAATCTTCGCTCTGCGACGATCGGTGCGTACCCGGCTTTTCCCCTAGGCGATCTTGCAACATTTCGACATCAAGAAACCCATCCACATCAAGCTCCTTAAAGATTGACTTCCTTGGAGCTCGAGTCCGTACTGGATATGTTTGAGAATCTGTAGGTTGCGTAGGAAATGTGGGAGAAGAGGAGTTCAACGGTGCGCGTCCTGAGGGCATCGCTATTCTTTGGTCTAGCTGCGGCGTTTTCGGGTCGGCCGCAGGAACAAACGCGAGTGAAGCCATGAGCAGCAGGTAGCTACTTCAACCACTGATTGCGTTGTCAATATCTGAGAACCGGTGAATCCGACAGTGTGCGTGTTCCATAGGTTTACAGCGATAAAAAATGGGTGGTGTTCACAGTTATCAAGATTTGGTGGCAGCAAAGGCAAAAAGCCCTTTAGTCTCAAGCGATCAGCGCGCAGGTATTTTACTCTACCGCTGCTACGTAGTACTACTACGGAGGTAGATACTGGAGAAGAAGAAGTACCGCATTGGCCGAGGAAGCCCATGCGTCAATCGTTACTCGTACGGGATAGTGGCCAAAACCCCCCCCCAGCATTAAAGGACTGGCCGTCAGGGCATGTTGACCAATTGGGAAACGCGAAACCATGACGCACGTCTCCCACAAACTGCATATTGCTGTAATCTCCATCCATGCGTCCAATCAAAAGCGTGCTGCGGGTCTCCTCCGTTCTGCGAATCCGGATTTATCGACGTGTCAGTCGAGAATGGCGTCTTTTAGAGCCAACCGTCGGTCTGCTGTAGTCTGTACCAGGCTACCAGCAACCTTATTGAACCCTAAGCCTTCGATCTCCTATCGGTGAAGAAGAGCCATCCAGCCGAGCGAATGATGAAGGTGTTCTGAGAAAGTCCGTGAGGCTCCCAAGCCGATCAGAAACAATTTTGGGAAGCCTCAGGCAATGATCAACATTGCTATTTCAGGGACTCGATGGCCATTCCAACGATTAAGATACTATTTCCAGTGTCCTCCATTGTAGAGACAAATCTGATACTCGTTTCTCATTTCTCGTTTCCCAACTCCGTTCTAGCCTCTCTTTATCCCGTGCGTGCCATGCCTTCTTCGGCGCCTGCTTCACCCCTTTCATCTCCCTTAACTTTACCCCAGGTTATCATCTTTCTCAGGGTTCCAATTAGTTCTTTGTCTAAGAGTACCATCGCGATTCGATCATCGAAAGGAATCGCTTTACCATAGGACGTTATTTCCCAGAGGAGCCTTTGACCGTCACCCAATTCTCATCTTTTGGCGAACATAGCTTCATCACTGGACATACACTCCCTCTTTCTATAGATACCCCCCATACTCCTACACGTACTTCCCCTTACCAGCTCGAAGAAGGCGTGATTTTCTAACAGGCGTAATTCAGCTTCACATCATAACCAGGTCATAACACGATCGCAAATCCAGAAATCTCAGATTTATCTCTACTGAATTATATGGAAGCACGTAGGTGAGCTAGAAACCCGACCTTTGGAAAAGATCAATTACACAGCCCCTACCACTGCTCCTACCTCGCTGCTCCCCTTTCCTCTGTCACTCCGCCCGAGAGTTATAACCTCCGCAACGCATGCCCAAATTGCGAGGATTCGCGTTGTGTAGAAGTCTCCTCCTCTTGAGGCCGAATGCCATGTCCTCTTACTTCTAATTAATCGGCCGTTTGTTTTGATCACAGCTCAAACGGGCTTAGCACTAAGTCACATGCGCATATGGGAGGTTGAAAGCAACGAAAAGTACCGTTTGGAACAGCTGGATCCCAACTATAGATAGTACGCTTTGACGAGATTGGCGAAGTTGTAGCACTACCATAGACTACCATACTCACTGAGAGAACTCTCTCTAACATCCACTCCAGTGCCTCGTCTCAAGCCCAAATGTGGAGAACTCACTAGTGGAACATAGGTGACTTTCAAAACACGACAGTGAGATGACTCCGATCATGTTCCTGAAATATAGAGCCTGATACCGCTAGCCGGAGCGCCAATTTCGCAGACCTCGCAGACCCGACAAACTTTTCCTTTGTACTGCGAATGATGTTTCGACCCATCAAAGGGGCAAGAAGCGCTAGGGGAACCGCTATATATGGGGGTATAGGAAGAAGCACAGACGTCGAATTCCGCGAACTGGTCAAATTCGATATCGAGCTTGTCTTGGGGGCTTCGCTCGCAAGTAGCTTTGATCTTTTTGGCCTGATCCAACAATTTGGCGGACCCACCATTGGCAAGCATCCGATTAGCGAAGCTGAGCGCTGACGAATAATTCTTGTTGGTGAATGCAAGCTTCATGGCGGCCATAAGTGCCAATTGTCGATGGGCAACTTCTAGCTTTGGTATGGTAAAGTATGCAGAAAGCTCAAGACTGCGCTTTAGGTTCGCTTCTCCATCGGCAGGGATGGATCTCCGTTCTAGCTCGAGTGCCATTGCTGTTGCGTATTCTGATGCGGTGGATATCATTTTCTTGGCCTCGCCTACTTGTTGCTGAGTTGAAACTGCGTTGACTAGCAGGGAGTGAAGGGTTCGCTTGCAAATCTTGAGGCCCTCTTCGAGCTTGTTTGATCTCATAGCACCATACGCTTCCTGCAGATCAACGCTAGCGATAGTTTCAAGATCCCTTGGTATTATAGGGAGCACCTTGCGAGAGTCTATCTCGTCAACCGTTCTCCGCACATAGTTAATTAGAGGAGGTAGTCCTGCGTTGGCCGGCAAGTATGTCTTCGTAGCCTGATAGATCTCGAGGAATCGGGGTTTCAGAGGCGCAAAGTCTACAGCTCCAACTTGCCGATTAAGAAGCTGCATAGCCGTCTCGAAAGACCCTCCTGCTACGTGGTCGGCGGCGAGAGGCGAATTCCGAGCCCACAGTTCGGCATCGCTACTGCCAGCTCCAGCTTCAGCGCTGTCGACATTGACGAAGTCGGACTCTGCCTCTACATTGAGGTCATCTCCCATATCCCATCCGGCAGCATCCTCCTCTTCCTCTTCACCAAGCTGGGCATCTTTGGCAGCAGCCTCTTCTTCCGCATTCTCGTCGTGATCAAATCCATTCGAAGTTGGAATCTCATCCTCCGCGCCTACTTCTCCGAGGAGAGCTTTTTCGAAGAATGAATGCGACGCTGCCTTTACTGGCCAATTTGCCTTGTAGGTAGGCGTGATCGCTTTCGGCGGCTGAAGAGGTTGGCCGACAGTCGGTAATTTCATTTGTTCTTCAGTCATGCCGCTAGCCTCAAGTATTGCTTCGCACTGGTTGGAGAGTCCGTGTGATTTCGCAGTCATGTAAGCAAGAGGATCTTTGGACTGTTAGCTTGTATGTCCAAAGTTAAGGAATACTCTCAAGTAGAAAGCTTACAAAGATCAATTTCCTGAAACATCTGGATCCGGTTCTGAACGTCTCCCATGTATAAGGCGTTCTGGAAACGTGACGTGAAATCCCCACGATGCTCTGCGATTTTCGCCATACGCGCAAGTTTCTCATCATCACCATTGACTAAGTAAAGGAATGATAGTTTGTCGAAGCTACGGAGCTTCTGGTAACTCATTTCTACAACTTGATGGTTGCCGTGGGAAAGCGCCTCTGCACCAAGACGGCTCCAAAGCTTTGGCCGATCAAGTTGCTTGGCCATCTCTACAGCCACATCAAGGTTACCGCATTCGATTGCTAGTTCAAACCGGGTCTGAGGGTCTTGCACGAACTGCAGAGCGATTTCAGGATATCCTTTCTTCTGCAGATATGAGATGATGCTTTGACCGACGAGACTCGATGTCTTGATGATCTGCAGCATTTCTTCGTAATTCCTCTTAACAAGAGCAAGCTTGAAGCGATATTCTGTTGGGTCGACGTCCAGGACCTTAGGCTTCGACGCACGATCTAAGCAATAGACGCTCCGCGCTTTAACACGGACTAGATAGACGGTTTGATCGAGTGTTCTGACGATACCGTTATCCCCATTTAGCAGAGTGTATTTGATGTGATTCAGGGTAGAGTAAAGGAGTACGCCCGCGTCATCCCATGCGGCAGACTTGATTCGGATGGTCTCATGAAGCGTGCTGACCTGCTCTAGAGATTTTGTAACAATGGTAACATTGTGCTTGCTAAGTAAAGCGGCATAGAGCCCGTCACCCGACCAAACAACGTACTTCACGCCAGCTACGGCCAACTCGGCGGTTTGTCTTTTCTGCTGTATGTCATAAAGAACCACGATTGCTGGGGTGATTAGAAGGAGACAGCCAGTGCCGCCAAAGTATATGTCGGTAGTCCCTGGAGGAGGCTTAATAGTTTTCGTAGTGGAATTACTGAGATCTTTGATATCAATCTGCTGCACAGCCTGACTGAAAACCGCAAAACGATTCCGAGCAACAAAGATAGCAGAATTGCCTTGACCCTTTTTCATATCCGTGGGTTCAAGTGCTCCGGAAGCGTCCCGAGGTAAATTGACCAGCTCGTAAATGCCGTTATCTGCAGGCGAGGTCACAAGGATTGCCCGTTCGGCAGGATTATATGAGAGTGTCCGTGGTGGTAGCCAGGGGCTACCTAGTTTCTTAAGGGATAACATCGATGGGGACTCGATGTTCTTGGAGAAGTCATACGAGCGTACATTCTTCTCCTTTGTAATGTAAAATAACTGGTTCTGATAGATGGCAGAAGCAGGCCGCTCTCGTTCCAGCTTGAAAACCATGACACCGTTGTCATGCCCTGCTGCAAAAAGATTAATCTCTGGATGAGCTGCGATGACCCAGAACCTGTCGTTTTCTCTCTTGAACGATTGTACTGAGGTACGCTTGTTCAAGTCCCAAACTCGGATGGTCTTGTCTTCACCAACAGACAATATGAGATCTTGATGGGGATGAAAGAGGCAGGCTGAACAATTTTGGAAGTGACCTCGACATGTATCAACCTCCCAAGCCTTGGTTTCTGGCCGAATATCAGTCATCCACAAGGCATCCAATTCAACTGGAAAACCTTACCACTCATTCTCCATAGTTTCACAAGTCTATCGTCACCCGCAGATACGATCAAAGGGAGGGTAGGGTGGAATGCAACCCAGTTCACGCCCCGGTCGTGGCCCTCAAGCACAAATTTCACCACTGCGTCCGTGTTCCCAAACATATCGGCCTGGTTCGAGTTGGCGCGAGACATTTGGTCCTCGAAGGTCATTGAGGTAGGGGCTGAATGCTTCTTCCTTAACCCTGATATATCCCAGACCCGGACAGATTGGTCTAACGACGCTGAAACGATCAAGTCATCTTTTGGGTGGAATTGCGCGCACATGGTATAATGGTTATGTCCCGTCATTGTACAGACTAGCAAAGGAAGATTAGTACTAGACGATAGAGGTCTTGGTCCAAGCACTGACTGAGCGATCGATTCTGCCAATTCCAAATCCGAATCGTCTGGTCATCTGAACTTGATAGTATCCATGGAAGCTCGTGATGAAAGAAAACGGTTCGGACGTAGTCCAAATGGCCATTCAAGGTGAAGAGACATCTTCGGCTCTGGTATGACCAGACCTTGATCTTATAGTCATCCCCCCCAGATACAAACAAAGGTTGTGTCTTGTGAAAATCAATGCCCCGGACAGGACCATCATGCTCTTCGAATCGATCGATCAGAGTTCCCATGCGATAGTCCCACAGCTGAATCGTGGAGGAATGTAAAGATACAAGAATCCATGGTCTAGCAATTGTCAGCGCACCGCAACAATTCTGTTGCACAGGCGGGTTACTGACCTCTTCGGGTGGAAAGCTATACCCTTCGCCCTCGACGACTTCGACTCGAACTACAGCCATTGGTTAAGTTTTGCGCGAATTGACGGTGGTGGGGCTTCTTGCCTTGGTCAGCATGTTCGGTGAAGATTGCATCTTTAATCAGGGAGAGAGACAGTTCCCCAGCTGTGGGAGTACGGCATGCAGAAATATCGTTACTGCTTGATTTTGCTGGGTGTCATATGAGACTATGTCTGCATATTATTATCGATAGCAGGCTTGTGATGTTGCGTGTAGGTGTCCACAGCTTCGGACTCTGCGAAGCGAAGCTTAAATTTTGTGAACCACAGAATTTGATATTCCGCAGCGGAGCCAATCACATCAAGGACCTCTATGAGACCCACGAATGTCCTCGACCTTAATATCATTACAAGATGACTGAATCTACATCTATTTCGTATGCCTCCGTATAAGCACTTAGAAACTCATGATTGTCTATTGCGTTATGTACTACGCAAGACTTGATTTTTCTAGAAGTAGGATGTATGTGGATGCAATCTCCAAACTTCCACCCCGAGTTAAATTATCTTGGTCCTATCGTTACAAAAACGTAAAATATTCCACGTATGCTCATCAAATAGTAGTACAGTGTAGTTTTACAGTCTCCCCACATGCTAAACCTAGACATAATAAAAATACATGGTGTTGTTGGTACATAGTACTGGTACAGATTAGAAAAAAAGACTCATTATGTGTTGCCGATTAGTGAATTAGTCGTCTCGTAATATGCTAGCAGGCCTGTCCGGCATGAATATCGAAGGCTTTATGTATGGTGAAAGCTCTTGGCCTAAGTCGGCCGTGGTCACCTGTTTGCTTGCAGCTCGAAGTTGATCCCGCTGGAGGCTCCATACTCTAGTTCTCCGCCTTCACGGGAAGGGAACATTAGCCATTTATGGGTTTCGGTCGCCTGGAGGATTTCGCTTCAGGCTCGAAGTCCAATCCACGAGGCAGTTTATCGGTGTGGGAGCACGTTTGCCCAGGTATGAGATGCAGAGAACCCTCTATGCAAGAGGCAGAAGCCGGAGAATGCGATGTAGAGGTCGATGCAGATTTGGTAGATGTCGAGTTCGTGGGGACGTGGTTGTTATTACAATCCATCTTGACGTGGTTTCACCGACAACGCCACGGGAAGATAATTTAACAAGAGATAGAACAATATTTTGCCAATAGGTAACAGAGATCCCGGCCTAGATTATTACTGAAGTAGCTGATAGAAAGCGACTTTGGTCGATGCAAATGTAGAAGGATGTAAGTTCGTGCGAATATTATTGACGGTGCGACAAGCAAATAATATTAGACTTGATCTCGTCCTCTCGAACCTCTAGAAATCAACTTTGGCCCAGGGCCATATCTGCTGCGGGGGCAGATTCATCTCATACGAATATCCGTTGGTACCCATCCATGTAGGAGAGGGATATTGATATTGACGAATCTAGGACATTGTCAGATGCCGAAAAAATAACATGATGTGAGCATTCAACTACTTACATTAGAATTGCATGATGAATCGTAGGATATTCCAAGTGCGGTATCCTCGAATTGATCCCATGTAGGGACTGTTGGCGTTAGAGATATGGGCGACGTAAAAAGCTGTTGATTCTGAAAGCACGATTCGAGCGCTGCAGACTGTGACCGAGGGAGTGTATCCGGAGTTAGAAATTGCGGCGTGCTAGCTTGAGTCTGCAGATAATCCGACATAGGTGAGTAGCAGCTGTCGCTCGACGGATAGAGAGGTGAGTCCACAGATGCTGGAAGTGGGTACACTAAATCAGGGGGTAAGCCGCGGGGTACCGCGCTGATGGCTACATGCGAGAGATCGTTCATAGGCTGGCCAGGATGAGTGACATAGTCGTTCCTCATTGGCTCGGAGATGATTGAGCCTATAGACATAGTGCTCGTTTGTGTAGGTACTACTCGTTGCTGTCCGACAAGAGAAGCAAACGTGCTAGACGTTGAGGGGCTTGAATCTGCGAATGATGCTTCTCGAGTAGACCGAGGAGAGCGTGTGCTCCGAGTGCTAAAACTATCGGTAGGCATGTTGTGTCTGCCATGGTCAGTTTTGCTAGCCAGGCCAATATCATAGACTATACATACTGCTTCTCCATGTGCCGAGCTAACAAGTCTGACCGTTGAAATGGCTTGCGACATTCTTGGATCCAACATTGATATAGCGGCTCAGAATTATGGTTGGCCTCATGTCGTCTGCATTAGACGTTAGTGGCTGAACAGATCTGTAGATACTGCTTTGGTCTGTCGTACTTGCGGTGCTCTGCTCGAGTAAAGATCTGGCACATATCAGCGGCTGCATTGATGGTCAGGACGAATGGGCCATACCTTGGTACAGCCAGGATGCTCACAGGCATGAACCTTCTTGCCCTTTTTTGCCTTGCTGATACGGTGTGTTGTGGGAGTATAAGTGATCTCACCGGCAGAGGCTACCATACCGGGCATAGTTGTTGCACTACCTTGAGGAAATCCTTCACGAGATGCCGAAGACGTCGACTTTGTAGTCCGTCGTCCTCTATGTCGGTCACTAGGGGCCCCTGTGGGTAAGGAGACGTTATTAGAGGTTGAGAACGATTTTCGGCGTCGTGGAGGATTCGAGGATGCTGAGTTGTCTTCGGTGCTCGAGGAATGTTCAGAGGAAGTAGCACTTTGGCGTCTGCTTCTAGATTGTGGGACCCTCAACGGAATGTGCGGGGCGGTCTCATCGGCCATGGTAATTATATGGTACTCGGCTAAGGCTTCAGGTGGATCGTCAGGTACAATACGTTTGTAGACACACAAGGCTCCAGCAATGACTAGAACTCGCTTCGTAAAGTATGATCGACGAGGAGGAAGTACGTCGATGTGCAGATGCTTTGTGGAAAGGAAATTAATTATCAGCCCTTCGCGATGCCGGCGGTACTGTCATGCATCAGTAACGCTGGCTGAGCATGGACGACTACGAAAAAGCGAGACCCCAATATATCTGAGGTGGGGCGCCGATGGAGATAATGTCATCAGCAGGATCTGCAAGCCATAGTTCACAGGCGAGAAAGAAGGGTGATGCCGAGAAACGTTGCCACGTTGGGAAGTTGAGGTGCATCAGCCGTCTAGATCGTAGGTACTGCAATTTCCATTCCACTGTATTAGAGAGAAACCAGCCATGTAGGGTACAGGTACAATGGATATTTATATCGCGGCTGTGCCACCCATACCACTCCATCCGAGGCTTTCTGGAACGACGCCCGAGTATATGGTATCTTCAGTCTCCCATTATTTATTGCAGACAAACGGTCATGTAGAGTCAGGCTCCGATTTGATTTCGACAGCGTGTTGACGCGGAGGTATGGCACGGGAAGATTGATCGACAAGCCCAATGCAGGTACAAGAACATCGTTGTGTTTTGAAAGGAAGTACCATAGCGCGCACGTATGGAGGCTCGCAGACTTTCCGTGTACCATCACCAAGAGAATCGACTACCTTCCACATGCCGTGTAGTAGTTGTAGCCTACGACAGGCACTTGCGACGATGCAACCTTCACGACGATGTTGGGAGGTCGAGCTGGGCATGGAGTTGGTCGGATTAGCCGAATATTAATGCAGTTAGTCTGCATGATGCAGCTCTATTTTGGTGATCAGCCTCGTCGTCGCGCTCTCCGTACTCGATCCTCGTACCGTGCTCTAGCAGTACAGTAGTACGCTGCTAGATAAAAGACAGGAAGCCGTGCAGACAACGGAGACTTCCGCCACGATTTTACCAAAGGACTGGGGGGATCCATCTTCCTGTTTACACATCCCATCTAGTAATCGAATATGATGGATTCGTGATCGTGGTGATACCTCAAATGATGGCGGTCTTGGTGGTGGCTTTGAGTGACCATATTTTGCTTGGCAGCTGAGTGAGATGCTCTCTCCACGTACCACCGACCGTCTCCATTCGAAGCACCTCCCGTAGATCATGCTTGACTTCCGGGCGGTCCTAGTACTACTGTACTGTTCCCTATTACGAGGCTACTGTCTCGAAGCCTGGCTTAGCCCGTCAAGTGTACCTTAGTCCTTTTGGTCAGGAGGTCTGGGGAATCCTGAACAAGCATTTTGCAGATCATCGGGTGTACCTGACTTTGAAATAATACCATGTGTTCCGTGCCTCATCCCCACATTGCGCACTCTCTGTGGCATTGGAGGAATCTCGCGAATCTTGGCTCAGCGAGGCAAGTGGTTGTCACAGATAGAATCTCGAACCGTAGTATGTTGCTAGCACGTAGCCACACGTGGACATCTTACTTTCCTAAGATACTAGGTACATACCTCGATTAGTAGCACGACGTAGTAGTAGTCTTCTGCCTTGTGGCTCATGGAACGACTTTTGTTTCCCCTCCACAGCCGGACTTCGTATTGCGAATACTTCGTGTTGACGCAACCGAAAGAAGCATCTCAGCTTCGCGTCACGAGTTCTCCGAAGCCGCTGTTGAAATCATTCCCGCAAACCGAGAGCGTTTTTCTTCTGTTCCATCTATCCTCATAGGGATAGGCACGGTGACGCCCCAACCGATTGGACGAAACTCGACAAGTTCACGAAAGATGAGACAGTCCAATGCAGGAGTCAGTTGGGGTGATGCACGCATTTTTCTCTGTGCACGTGGCGACTGGGACGGTTTTTCCTTCGTACCTGCATGGACTTGGGGTTCTTTTTGCCAATCGTCCTTGAGAAGGTGCTCTGCCATTGGATTTGCTGTTGCCCATTCGCGAAAGATTTCCCGATCGCAACCTAGAAAGTCTGCTTTGCATGAATCTGCTGTTTCAGTGACCACGTTCTTCGGCTTTCGTTCTGCATCCCACCACTGCACGCTCGCTTGGACTCTTGGCATGTGGGCCAATGCTTCCAGATCACGTTGCTGAGGGCAGTTACCTCGAACTACAATCGTCACTTCGCCTCTGTATGATACCCTGTGTAAGGTACTCGTACTGTATATCCCGTATCTGGCCAGCCTTTCGAGCATACATGATACGGCAAGCAGCGCACCAAAAGTCGATGATCTGCATCATGCGATTCTAAGCTAATGCGAACATGTTTCACATTTCAGCTACGGCTGATTACTATGAGGCAGTCGAGCCGCTGTGCCTTGTGCCACCATGGCCGAGGGCAGTATGGCACCCTTCCACTGGGCTAAACAGATAACTAGAAAGAACGAGGACTTCGCTCTGCTCCGACCAAAGCTGGAGGCACCATTTAGTCTCTGTCTTGATCTAGCATCTGCACCACGCTGAGATCATAACTGTGTTGGGTCTGGTGGGTGGTTTGACAACAAAGGTCATGTGTGCAACGTCACAATCAAGTTGACTTAGCAGATACAGATAAGCGGCTCAGCAGTCTCTGTTAAGCCTGGGCGAGAAGATTAAGCCTTGCTAAAGATAGTGTTCCACGCATGATTATGCACACTCGTCTATAGGCATTGTTGATGTAATCAGCCGTGGGTCAGAACACGCATGCACCAAGTCAATCGTAACGTTTCTTTTACATAAAGGCCCCTCAAAATCGCAACAGATGCGTGCCCTATTACTCGTTGACCAAAGGCCGAGGTTTAGATTAAACAGTAGTAGAGAAAATTTGGACAGCGAAGGAGAGCCGAACCGTAACTGAATCATATCGCTCGTGTCGCTGAAGATGGACCATCCCACGCCACTTAGCCGAAAAGGGGCAGTTCCGACCACAACGCCTGATCACTAGAGGGTTTGAGTCTACTCCAGCCTGCATTCCTCCTGATAGCCCAAAGTATCTTACTATGAGCTTTTGCACCATAAATGCATGGACAGCGAACCACGAACTCCCCCCCCCTGTATGCTCCTAATACGCTGTTTCGTTTGATTCTTCTCAATGTCGTGGATTTGATTCGCCAGTCTCTCGAGCCGTATCTCCAGCTGCCGGTCTAGCACTAGAACTTTGCATCCTAGAGGAAGTAGGTTGCGTCAAACCTGTAAGAAAAGAGAAAAGCCCTCCCTGAGCCGAACTAGTCTCCCCATCAGCAAGAGGAGAAATGCGACTAAACACCTCATTTGCTCGAGCGGAAGAGGTCCGTGATCTGCTTGGCGACGACGTTCCCCTTGGAGATTGACTGGGGGGTGAAGGGGCAACATATTGACGTCGCGAAGAAGACCGAGGCGGAGGTGTACGCCCGAGGTGGCGATCTACTGGTGACGGCTGAACTGACGAGCGATTTAATGGTGACGAGCCAACCGATCGGTCTACTGGCGAGTGATTTACAGATCTGATGGTGGGCGAGGAAACAGCGGAGTTCGGGGTTGGGAGCGGAGGAGGTGAGCCCGGCAATTCCCTTGGCGAGTCCGCTGGCAATTCCACCGGTGTTGAGGAGGGATCATACATCTCATGCAACGGCCTCAACATAATTCTTCTCGAGGCCAGCTCTGGTATAGTCACAGCTGCTCCAGGGGCTTCGGCCACAAATGACCGATCTCCTGGGTATTTTGCCTTCTCGTTTACCCACTCCGCTGGCGGCGTCTCCGCCTTCTGTTCAATGACGTCTGGCCCACCCATTTCGTATCGTGCATGGTCAAAGTCCGTATCAAGTTCTGCCTTAGCAAATCCTTGTCGAACAGCCTCTGCTGGATCCACCTCAGGTTTCTTATTTCTTCTTGCTTCCTCCGCTTTTTGACGCCTCTTCCTACGTTTCATGATAAAAAATAGTACGGCCCCGCATACAGCAAGGACGACAACTACCACGACCGCCACAACAATACCAACGGTTTTACCTGGACCGGATGATCCACCAGCTTTGGTATTGCTAGGCGTGGTTTTATTTGCAGAATCAGCGATAGGTTTAATAGCAATGAGGTTTTGCTGCATGTTGTCATTGAATACACATTGCGAAATTGAGAAGCTACTATGTTCCCAATCAACAATAAGATACCTAGTTTTATGTGAGATTAAATCGTTCATTCAATGTAGTTGGTGGCCGCTTACGCTTCCTGAAGAAAGGCCCTGCCTAACGTATATTGTTGTGTTCCATTGGCCCTTCTTAGTGGGAAGTACCTCGTACCCTTATCAACTATAGGTGGGGTCACTCTAAGATCGAAACTGGCATATGGCAGCGTTATGTTGGTTGTCGGGCCTCCGCTACCTGAATTGCCAAGCGTAAAGGATATGCTGGCATTGTGGGACAACAACGAAGCGTGTAGGGTGTCATTCACAAGATAGAGGCCAGTCCTGTTATCAAAGGTTAAGCCGAACGCCGTTTCAAAGGCTAGACAAGCTTCCAACGGCAGCCAAATTTGGGCTACAGTTGAGTCAACGTAGGCATTGATCCCAGACGGCAATAGTTTATGAGTCTTCCCGTTTTGGTCTGTCGAGACTATCGATTGAATACCCACAACGATATCGCGGTCGTTGTCTGGAGCAAAAGTGAATGACATAGGATTTGGTGCAAAGCGTGACTGGTCGTAACCCCCGAGGGTCAAGCTCCCGAGTACGGATTTTAGACCTACTAACATTAGGCCAAAAGAGTAGGAGACTGTATAACGACAGACTCACGGTATTGAGCTCCGGCTGTATACCCGAAGCTTACACTCGGGATCAAAGACTGATTCCTTAAGGACGTGATAAAACTGGGTTGGCCTTCCGCTCCGAGTCCCGAAAAATTTGTTGGCTTAGGGTTTACTCCAAACATGCCAATGTAGAAATCTTGGGTGCCAATGCCCCCAATCACTTGATTCTCCAGGGTGGGTCCACCGCTCCCTTGAATTCCTAGGCCCAAAGTGTCGTTTCCAAAAAGTCCATTGCCTGGAATACCCAAATTCTGCTCGGTGAACAATTCGTAGTAACCCACTTGCGCCCAAGTCGATGAGACATTGGGATTGAATAGCTGTCCACGCGCATCAGGACAAGCAGTGTCGCCCTGAAGACAGCCTTGAGGTAGAATGACCCACGTATCCTCGCTGGCTGTTGAAATAAGGACACGGACATCCTGTGCCGGCGTGCCTACTCGAACCGTGAAAGTGGACCATGGACCATCCGGACCATCCCTTCATCACCTTGTTAGCGACACAGATCACCAATAGAAATTCCAGTGGGCTTTCAACGAACCAATTCTGTGCCGGAGAGAAAGAGATAGGTGTGGGTGACGCTGAGGGAGACGCGGTCGCCCGCTCCACTAAGACGGTACTCTGGGCGCAGACCGGCAACACACTGACACAGTGCACCAGCAGGCATAGAAGTCCTCCGCAAAAGCCATACATCTCGGACAATGCTGCATCAAGGGCCCAGACTGAAGAATCCGAGCGTTTATTCGTACGGATTTTCCGAGCATCTCCGGTCAAACAATCATCGCCAAGGATCAACGGTAAAGACGCCGGAAAGATTCCTTTCGGACCACCTCAAGGAGCGATGTCGTGGAGAGATGGTCTGCCTGTTGAAATCTAACGACTCCATGGGAAAGCCCATGAGCGGTGCGCTACACCAGGGTCAAGTGATTTAGGGTTCCGGTCAGCCCCGCTGCAACTGCAATCTCCTCTGACCAATCAAGCTGTAGCAGGATGCCTGACAGCGCGCCTACCTATGAAGATTTGCTGACGACGTATCTTCAGCTACCTTAGGGCTGGGACTTCTCGGCACCGAGAAGTCGTCTCCAAATAACATACAACGAAAGAACATAACGTTTGCAGAGCGAAGCACAACCAATAGAAATAAGGTATCCCCGAACATAGGTCGATGAAGATCATCGGCATGAGAGCACTGGAGTGACAAATACAGCAATAGTCAGCTCGATCGTGTATAGACAATCAATTCCGTCTTGAGGCCCAGAATGAGAATTTCGAGTTGCGTGGTGACCATGCAATGAGTGGATTCATATCAACCTTGTTCGGGAAAAGGCCATCGAAGCTTATCCGGCCCTTGGCATTCTCAGAACTTCTTCAGCCTTCGTCATTAATCCGGAATGCAGGGCTCCACATGGTAAACGGAAGATATGTCCTCAATATGGGACCCGATACTGAGCCGTCTCGGTCACCAGTGACCTCGAGACAGTGGCTGTATGGAGTGTACTTTCGCGTTCGTTGTTTATGAGCTGATAAGACTCGGCCGGCCCCAACTTGATCAACAATGAGTGGGCATAGAATGACGACCTCCAGACATTCATCTGCGTTTGAGATTACATTCCTGACGGTGGACGACTTTATAGGTTTAGTGCTTGATGATGCACGCCTATTGATTCTTCAGTCCTCTATGTCATAATGTTGTTATCTTGGAAATTGACTTGGATTATGCCTTACAGGAGTTAGGGGTGAAGTAGGCAATCACTTGGAAACATTCGCAATATATTGGCCACTCTCTGTCTGCTAGTGTCCATAGATGAGCATTTTCCACTACTTGGGGTCCGCCATTGCTATCCGGTTCCTACTACAGTGTCGAGAGATATGACTACTAACACTTTGGGCGAACTCTATGTAACAGTCTTACTATCTGGAAGGAAAGCGAGAAAGAAGCTGCTGAATTCTAGAAGGCTTCTCATAAGAATTATTACCACACTCAGAGGGGGCATATGGGGTCTGGGTTAAAAGGACACAATGCTACTTTTAAGGCTTCTAGCCTTGGACTAATCGACATATTTCAAACCCCTGCTTGTGCTCTGCGCTCTGCGCAAATGCGAATATAGCTCTTTATTGACGTTTTCTGAAAGCTTCCTTATTCGAAAGATAGCAGTTTCCCAAGGGTTCCCTGCATGTTATAATATTAAACTATGTATATCAGGTATCTATATGGCTAACAACAGAGGAACAGCTACGACGTTAGCCCCCTGATAAGCCTTTATAAGTTCCTGCCTATGGTATATACTGGAGCTTTCAGAACTCAGCCTCTATGTTATGAGAGACAGCTCAACAGGACTCTGCCTTCATACCCGACGAAGAGAAGATTCCAAGGCTTGAACCAAGCATGGATATTGCACTCAGCCAGGGATCGCCTTCCATGGATATCTCTGGGGCAAATATTCGTGGCAGTTTTTGAGCTAAGTCGAATCTCCTTCTACTTGACGTGCGAGTGTTTCCGTTCTCATGCCTGAAGACTAGGAAAGATTTTTAGGAAGCTATCTTATTTCTAGGTGTGGAGACCCCATATCTTCATTATCATAAAGAGCAAGATTCGTACCTAAGCTCGAGTCCTTTGAGGTAGTTCTTCATGGCCAAGCAATATCTGTTGATTTTCAATCGCGCTATAGAAAGCTTGGTCCAAGAGAACTCAATGAAAAGATGGTATCAAAATATTCCCGCTTTTCTCTCGTACTCTAACAAAATAAGAAATGGTTCATTCCCTTTTGCACATTCATCTCCTTATGGGAGACTGCTAGTACAGAGCCTGGGTTCTGTCCCAGGATCGGCCATTTGGGAAAGAGTGGATCACTGCATGGGCGCTTCATCATCCGACGGTGGTTCCTGTTCGAGGATGGCCGATGCATCGCTGGATGGAGCCCGCCTTGCGTTCTCTGTGGTTTGCCGGACTAAGGCCCTAGCCATCATTCGACGAGATTCTTCGATGGACAGCCCCTCCCAGCTTACCTCGAGATCTCTCATGTGGATCCGGGCATGCAGATTGTTGGCGTCTTCTATCCAATTCTGGGTCAGAAACCGCTCTAATGGCGACTCCGAAGACGGTATAGCAAGCGAGCCAAACAGCTCATAACCCCAAGTGCGGAAGGACTCTGGGTCGTGCATGCTCCTTCGAAAAGCTAATAGGTTCTCGGAAAGGACGACGTGCGATGCATACGGGATGGGTAAAGGCGCATCTGACTGAGTGAACTATAAGCAGGAATTATCTACACACAAAAAAATATCTTACCTGTGGGCTTACTGGGATAATCTTGTACTCAGACGATTCGGATGTTCCTGATACTCTTACTCCCGTGTCTTCCGACCGGACGATTGTCTCCCCCTTTTCCGATAACCCAGGTTCGTTGTCTTCCGTATTACCTCCTTCCAATTCTGCTTGTTGCAGTGTTGACACGTCGTGGGCCTGTGCGGGCGTACGAACATCAGAGCCACCAGCATGCGGCACCTCTGAGTCGTTTATCCCTGTCGTCCACGTGCTGTCTAGCGTATCAGTCTTCCGAGTTGGCTCGGAACTGGTTCTGTTTTGGTCGTCTGTGTCACTGCCCTGGAATGGATCTCTGTTGTGGTCTGCCATTCCTAGACTGTTTGATAGTAAAGAACGGGGTCTAAGATCTGTGCGCTTGGAGCAGTCACGAAATTCTAGCGTCTTGCCTGCTCAAGTCTTGACACTACAGCGAAGATCTCGGTTCTCTGGTCCTAGCACGCAGGTTATAGACAAAGATCCCAGAATCGGTGAGTAAAAGGGGAGAGGAGGTAGCAACTTCAAAGATGATACTGTATAATAATACGGCAGCAGATGGCCCAGGTTTTACTGGTATTTCGCAGATCAACTCCTTATACTAGACGAACTGTAAGGTTTCGAGAGCCAGGCATTTACGGAAGGTCGATTCCGAAAGATTGGCCCCTCTCTGAGAGCTCTGCGTGGACCTGGACGGAACCCCTGAAGCGGATAGTCTAAGCAGCATCTTGCTAAAGTATCTTCATCGGCTTGGAAATTTGCATTGATCTAAGCGCCAAGAAGTAATCGCTCATTGCATTAGCACCTGTCATCCAACAGGGTCAGCGACGAGGAGCGGTGGTTTGCGAGTGGGAGACACATGCAGTGTAATCACCACACCTACCCATATTCGAAGAGGAGCTGACACAAAATCCAAAAAGCACGGAGGATCCTCTACGAATCAGGTATTCTCCGGTGGAAAAAGAGTGTGGGGATTCGCGGCACTTCCACCATCGTCTCAAGCATTAAGTTTCCTACTAACGGCGGCAAGGGCTGATATTGAGTTATAGAACAGACTCTGACGTTGACCCACAAAACTTTGTGCGCCAAATGGATCTCGCTGGAAGGCCCGGTACGGTGGGAGCCCTTGGGGTGCCCGTTGCGGCATCCAAAGTTACCAGTCCTGCGGGCTCTCAAGCACAGCAGGGCGTCGGAAAGATTACGAGTATCCTGCATTAGCGGTTCAGCCTACAATTTTCCAATCCCACCTTATTATTATTTCCCTCCAGAAGGGTAATGCTTTGAACGTCGCACTCGTATCTCGCACGTTACTCGGTCGCTTACCGCATTTCTGGCTTTCCAAGTCGAAACAGGGAGCGGCTGAAAATTTGTGTTCCCACTCATGATGCGTAGGACCCTATTGAACTTCACAGTGGAGCTTCAGGTGCGGCAAGAAACGGCTTTCTTTGAAATGTGATTACGCCGGTTGAGACCCCAGTTGAAATCAGCGAATCATGCAGCGATCAAGCCTTATGCTTGTTCCACTTTTCAAGGATCGGCCCTCCCGAGCCCATGGCACTGGCAACAGGCTTACGAAGTAGACGTACCTGGATGGGCCCACCTGTTCGCCCTTCACACGCAGCTGTGCTAGTATGCCTTGAGTACGCGCCGGAAACTGGAGGATAGAGATGGCAGGCCTATGGGAGATCGTTGACCACTACCTAGATTCTGGAGCATCGTCTCGTGCAGATGCCTAAAGCAAGGATGAACAATGTCGATCACCAACAATTACAGTGCTCTTCCCCTGATGCTGGATAGCAGTCGCCGATCTCTCAGTGATTGTCCCAAGACCACGGCGTTAGGACTTGGACGCATGTTGTGAAGTATCTGTCAAGGCAGCTCCCTGACGAAATCCGTGGAAAGCGCTGATCCCACGGCTACCGACCCGAGGCCACGGTTGTGGAAACAATAACCAGGTTTCCGGATCTCCCGTTTAGCGAGGCTGAATCACAATTGGGAGCCGTTGTGCCCGTCCCTCCCACTTCTTCGGCCTTAACCGCCTACTTCTGTTAAACTTTCCCCAGACACTGTGATCACATGTACGACTCGATCCAAGGACCCTGGGAGATTCACATGTCATGGCTGCAGGAGTCAGACGTGCAACACGATCATCCGGAAATGAACTAGTCACTAAAGGCACGGCCTTGGGAAATGCCGGGATTTCTGTAGAGACTGTAGGAAAGATCGTCGTTCTTTCGAGTTTGTGGGCTATCGATCTATCCAGATAGACTATGCTCGACCAATGAATTCTGCGAATGTTCCGGAAGGAAGATCCAGCAAAAAGGGAACCGCCTTGAAAGAGAATCCAGGCAACTCTTCAACAGAAACTGCCGTTGCTTTGACCCTTCTTAACCCTTTCATCTGGTAATACTTCGGGAA
>JAABUS010003587.1_pt1 | contig 24737 bp, 13 predicted proteins | sample 5560161 | NCBI WGS metagenome assembly JAABUS01 (sample SAMN10711885, study PRJNA513376) | rock metagenome | isolation source: Antarctica rocks | place: Antarctica: Victoria Land, Trio Nunatak nord | collected 2016-01-04
AAAGGAGCGCAGCATATGCTTAATTTAAGAGTGGTAAGAAAAAATAATGATTGGAACAAAATCATTGAACTCACAAAAGCAACTTCAAAGGCTGCCGCTTAACTGCGACAATTTGAAATGCACCCAAAAGTAAGTTGAAATTTAGAAATTGAAAATTCATAAATATCTTTACATCATGATTAGTTTACCATATAGTTTACAGGTATTGATTGCTGCTTTTATGTTAAGTATAGTTTTTTACAAACCCAATGAACATAAAGCTACTATTCATAACGATGAAGATTCATTAGTTCTCCGCAAACCTGTTCCACCTTCTCCGGTTTTAACTCCACAGGAATCTCTCGCCCATATAAAAGTAGAAGATGGCTTTGAAGTAAAGCTGGTGGCCGCAGAACCAATGGTAGTGGCACCTGTAGCTATGAACTTTGATGATAAAGGCCGTATGTGGGTTCTGGAGATGCAGGGTTACATGCCAGACACAGTTGGCCATGGTGAAGAAAAGCCTGTTGGTAAAATTGTGATTCTTGAAGATAACAATAATGATGGTGTTGCTGATAAGCGTACTGTTTTTTTAGATTCCCTGGTAATGCCCAGGGCAATCTGCCTTATTGAGGATGGTGTGCTGGTAGCAGAACCACCAAATCTCTGGTATGTTTCCAATACAAATGATGTACATGGTAAAAAGGTTCTGGTAGATCCGGCCTATACTGAAGACGGAAACGTAGAACATTGGCCCAATGGGCTTTTCCGTGCATTAGACAACTGGATTTATAGTGCTAACTCGCGCAAACGTTACCGTAAGGCAGGGAATCAATGGCTCACCGAAAAAACCTTTGACCGCGGCCAATGGGGTATTTCACAGGATGATGCCGGGCGTTTGTATTATAACAATAATTCATTCAATTTATTAGGTGATTACTTTTCACCGCAACTAGGTGCGGCTAATTCAAATCAAAAGCGGGTGTTGGGCTTTAATGAAAGGATTGTTTCAGATAATAAAGTATACCCTGCAAGACCAACGACAGGAGTTAACAGGGGTTACCTGAAAGGTACGCTGGACGATAGTTTGCGGCTTGTAGATTTTACTGCGGCAAGTGGCCCTGTCATATACCGGGGAAATTTATTCGGGCCTGATTACCAGGGTAATGCTTTTGTGGGTGAGCCATCAGCAAATCTGATCAAGCGTGACCTTCTTGAAAATAATGGAAACAAGGTATCAGGTAAACAAGCTTTTAAGGGAAGGGAATTCCTGGCCAGTACTGATGAACGTTTCAGACCGGTAACATTATACAACGGGCCTGACGGGGCATTATACATTATTGATATGTACCGAGGCATTATTCAGCATAAAACATACTTAACGCCTTATCTGAAAAACGAAATTAAAATCAGGGAACTAACACAACCACTTTCATGTGGCCGTATCTATAAAGTTGTTCCTTCGAATAAAGCTATAAAACCTGTATCATTCCCGGCACATCCCAATGAGCTTGCTACATTATTGCTTGATTCCAGCGGCTGGGTTCGCGATAAGGCACAGCAATTACTTATCGACAGGAAGGCAACACAAGCTGTTCCTGGCCTGCGCCAATTTATTCAGTCAACAAATAAACCACTTACTGTTATTCATGCTTTATGGACAATGGAAGGCCTGGGAGCATTGAAGCCTGAAGATATAAGTCCGTTGCTGAAACAATCTTCCTGGACTATTCGTATGCAGGCACTGAGTGTATTGCCTTCTGTTATCAACAAAAAAACTTATGCTCAGTATGCAGGCCTGTTAAAACAGGTGGTGGATATGAAAGATTCTCTTTCTGCACCATATATAGCATTCCTGGCACAAACTATCCAGCCGCTTGATAAGGCTATGGCAAATCGTATGTTACTAAACGTTATAAGGCAATATCCACAGAATGTATATGTAGCTGATGCAGCTATCAGTAGCTTAAAAAATAAAGAAAGCGACTTTTTAAAAGAGATGGTAGTAAGTAAATCGGATACCAACAGTGCGGTTTTTAAAAGACTGAAACTGCTGGGAATAGACATCAACAGAACAAAAGGCGGAAGTGATGCCAGGCTTATAGCAAAAGAATTTCCTAAGGGGGTTGCCTTGTTCAGGTCCACCTGCCAGACATGCCATGGCCCTGACGGTGGCGGTATTAAATCACTGGCACCCCCGTTGAACGCTTCTGAATGGGTTACAGGTGATAAGAATAAGTTGATTCCCCTTGTTTTGTTTGGGTTGAGCGGACCCATTAAAGTAAATGGAACTGTTTACAAGGCGCCCGATTACAATGGAGAGATGCCTGGTATGGGATACAATACAGATCTTCCTGACGAGGATATAGCCCAGGTAATCAGTTTTATTCGTAATTCGTGGAATAATACCGCGCCTAAGGTTACAGCCAAAGATGTAACTGCAGCAAGACAGAAATTCAAGGGCCGCCAGAAAGCGTTTACTGTTGCGGAACTGAATAAGGTGAAATAAAAGCTATCAGCCGTCAGCTATCAGCTGTCAGCCGGATACTCTTTTCAATTACAAAATGATATAATTTGCATTAACAAATTTAGGACAAAGCTGATAGCTGATAGCTAACGGCTGATAGCAAAAACCTCATACTTATGAATAAATATAAGCTTATTATTTACAGTCTTTTCGCCCTGTCATTCCTACAGCGAACCGCGGCGCAGCCTGTAGAGCAGATTGTAAAAGTTATTGTTGCACCTGATCATACAAACTGGTTGTATAGGGTAGGTGAAAAAGTGAAGTTTACCGTTTCTGTACTTCAATTTGGCAATCCTGTAAAAAATGCCCGCGTGCGCTATGAAGTCGGTCCTGAAAAAATGGACGCGATAAAAAAAGATTCTTTAAATATCAGTGGCGATAGCTTTGTTATTGACGGAGGCACTATGAAAACATCCGGCTTTTTACGTTGTATCGTGTATGCCGATGTTGATGGCAAGCAATACAGGAACCTTGCCACCGCAGGTTTTGAGCCTACTGCCATAAAACCTACTATACAAAATCCTGCTGACTTTTTGCAGTTCTGGGATCGTGCAAAAGCAGATCTTGCAAAAATACCTATGGACACACGTATGACGCTTATGCCTGAGCGCTGCACTGAAAAAGTTAATGTATATCATGTAAATCTTCAAAACTACCGGAGTTCGAGGCTCTATGGTATTTTATGCGTTCCTAAAAAAGAAGGTAAGTACCCTGCAATATTAAAAGTTCCCGGTGCCGGTGTAAGGCCATATAGCGGAGATGTAGCTACTGCAGAAAAAGGATATATCACATTTGAGATTGGTATTCATGGCATTCCTGTGAATATGGATGTAAGTGTTTATAATAACCTGGCAGCTGGTGCACTCAACGGGTATCAAAACTTTGATCTGGACGACCGCGACAGGTACTATTATAAAAGAGTGTACCTCGGTTGTGTAAGAGCCAATGATTTTGTAATGAGCCTGCCCCAATTTGACGGTAGCAACCTGGCAGTTACAGGTGGCAGTCAGGGTGGGGCATTATCCATTATAACAGCGGCACTGGACTCACGCGTTAAATACCTTGCGGCTTTTTATCCTGCTTTATGCGATGTTACCGGATATCTTAACGGGCGTGCCGGTGGCTGGCCGCATATTTTTGATAAATACAACCTTGCCTTCAATAACAAAAAAGACAAGATAGAAACCTGTGGTTACTACGATGTAGTTAACTTTGCACGCCAGGTTAAAATTCCTGGAATGTATAGCTGGGGATATAACGATGAAACATGTCCGCCTACTTCTATGTATGCTGCCTATAATGTTATTCCAGCTACAAAGTCTTTATTTCTTGCGCTGGAAACCGGTCACTGGACTTTTCCTGAACAGAATGAAAAACTGAATAACTGGTTGTTGAATAAGCTTGGAGGAAAGTAATAAGTGCTTTAGTTTAAAAGATACCTTATTAAAGACTTTCGAAGTCTGCTTCTGTAATGTTAGTTGCAGTTCTTTAAGACTTCGGAAGTCAGCATTTTGCTTTGAAGTGCCGGCATCGAACCCTCATTTTCAAGACTTATATCTTTTGATTGAACTAACTGTAATAGTAGCTTTAATGTAATTTTTAAAACAAATCCTCACTTCCAAAGTCTTAAGGTTCAGCGTTTGACAGAGCAGGTTTAGACTTCGAAAGTATTATATTGAGACATTGTCTGTTTTAACCTCAGCTTCCTCCTATTTTATAAATGTCTTACTAAAACTTTCATAACAGACGCTGACTTTCGAAGTCTGCGTTTGTAGTTTAAGACGCATTTATTTTAAGACTTCGGAAGTCAGCGCCTTGCTTTACAGTGCCGGCCCGGAATCCTCTTTATTCAGGACTTTGGAAATCAGCATCCAACCGGCAATTCCTGTTAACAACCGGTTATCACCCGGCCCGGAATTTATATAATCTTAATAAATACTTTCTGTTAGAAAGACATAAAGTAAGTTTGCACTTTCATTGATTCCTGCCATGCGGATAAGTCTTACATTTAATTGAAATATCTAACGCATACATGTTTAGACATTCTTCCTTTCGCTTAATGTTATTTTTCATAATCGTTATAAATACTTTTATAGCGGATGCTCAGCAAGAGCCACTTACAATAAAAGAAGCAGTGAAAACCGGGATGGAAAATTATGCTACCATTAAGGCTAAAGCCAATTATATTAATGCATCAAAGGCTTCCCTCCAGGGAACAAGAAGGGATGCTCTTCCAGACCTTAGCTTATCTGCTCAACAGGATTATGGCACCATAAACGGACAAAGCGGTCCATTATATGGCTTTAGGGGATTAAGCGCTTCATCAGGCGGTCCGGCATTGGAATCACAAAACTGGACAAGTGCCTTTGGATCTTTATACCTGGCCAACATAAACTGGGATTTTTTTTCTTTCGGCAGGATAAGGGAAAGAATCAAGTCTGCTAAGCTGGCTTTGATACGGGATGAAAATGATCTGGAGCAGGAAAAGTTCGAACACCAGATACGGGTAGCTGCTGCTTATCTTAATCTGCTGGCAGCACAAAGACTTACCCGGTCGCAACAAAACAATTTAGAGCGCGCTTCAAGACTCAGGGATGTAGTAGTTGCCCGAACAAAAAATGGTTTAAATCCTGGTGTTGATTCTTCTCAGGCAAACGCTGAAATTTCAGCAGCAAAAATCAGCATTGTCCGTGCAAAGGATTACGAGCAGGAACAGGCAAATCAACTTGCCCGGTTAATGGGAATTATAGCACGGGATTTTGCACTGGACAGCTTGTTTATAAGCCGTCTTCCCGCCTCTATTTATGATTCTTCCTCACAGGCCTCCGCAAATCATCCTGTACTGAAATATTACCAGAGCCTGGTGGATGTTAGTGACCAGCAGTTGAAATACCTTCATACATTCAATTACCCCACATTTTCTGTGTTTGGAATTATGCAAACCCGCGGCTCCGGATTTGATTACAAGTACGGCTCACAATTTCCAAAAGCTTATTCCACCAGTTACTGGAGCGGTACAAAACCTAACAGGAGTAATTACCTGACCGGCATAGGATTTATCTGGAACCTGACGACGCCTTTAAGGGTCCAGCAACAGCTTCTTTCTGAAAAGTACACTATGCTTGCATTAAAAGACCAATACAACCAGGTGGAGCAGCAATATCAAAATGACTTGCTTTTGGCTGCAAATAAAATAAAAAATGCAATGGAAAATTACCTGGAAGCACCTATACAGGTAAAGGCTGCCAGTGATGCTTACCTGCAAAAATCGGTGTTGTATAAAAACGGTTTGAGTAATATTGTTGATATAACCCAGGCGCTGTATACATTAAACCGTGCGGAGACTGACCGCGATATTGCATATAGTAATGTATGGCAGGCCCTGTTGCTGAAAGCCGCAGCTAGTGGGGATTTTGGATTGTTTATAAATGAATTTTAGCTATCAGGTTAGTACGAATTGTATGGAACCTGACAATAGGTGGAAGTAAAAGCAGTGTTTTTTTAAGGTGAAAATAAATAAGGTAAAATAGAAAAGCGAACTCTGCTGAAGCCTGATAGCTGACAGCTGATAGCCTTCTTAAATCAACTAATCACATGGGCTTGATAAAAAGTGCGCTTAGACAACCTGTTACGGTGATGGTTATTGTGGCCGGGATTTTTTTCTTTGGTATCAATGCCGTACGTAATATCAAGATTGATATCTTTCCCGATCTTAACTTACCGGTGATCTATATCTCTCATCCTTTCGGTGGTTATACTCCCAACCAGATGGAAGGTTATTTTGGAAAACAATATGTAAACCTCCTGTTATATGTGGGCGGAGTTAAAAGCATCGAAACAAAAAATATTCAGGGGCTGACACTTATAAAGTTAAGCTTTTATGAAGGAACGAATATGGCTCAGGCAGCAGCGGAGGTGTCGGCTTTCTCAAACCGGGCTCAGGCAAATTTTCCTCCTGGTACACAACCACCATTCATCATCCGCTTTGATGCCTCTACATTACCGGTTGGACAGTTAGTACTCAGCAGCGCTATCAGAACCAATAATGAACTGTCTGATTTTGCAAATGTTTATATCAGGTCTTCCTTTTCTTCTATACCAGGTTTACTGGCCCCGGCGCCTTTTGGCGGCAACCAGCGTACGATTGTAATTAAGGTAGATCCCCAGTTATTAAGATCTCACAACCTTACTCCTGATCAGATTGTTGCGGCGCTTCGTGATAATAACCAGACAACTCCTTCCGGTAATGTAAGGATAGGAGATTTAAATTATATTGCTCCCACCAATACTACCATTAAAAAGGTGAAGGACTTTGAAAATATCCCCTTGTACAAGGGTGGTATTCAAACGCTGTTTTTAAGAGATGTGGCTACTGTGGAAGATGGCGCGGATGTTACCACCAGTTATGCGTTGGTAAATGGAAAACGTTCTGTTTATATGGCCATTGCCAAATCTGCTGATGCTTCTACCTGGGAGGTGGTGCAAAATCTTAAAAAAGCAATTCCCCGGTTTCAGGCACTCTTACCGGAAGATGTTAAACTATCTTATGAATTTGATCAGTCGGTATATGTTATCAATTCAGTTAAAAGCCTGATCTCTGAAGGGGCGCTAGGGGCGGTATTAACGGGTCTGATGGTATTGTTATTTCTTGGCGACCGGCGTGGAGCGCTTATTGTAATTCTTACTATACCAACGTCAATAATTTCAGGGATACTTTTTTTATACCTGTTTGACCAGACTATTAATATCATGACGCTTAGTGGGCTGGCGCTGGCAATTGGTATACTGGTGGATGAATCCACTGTTACCATCGAAAATATTCACCAGCATCTGGATATGGGTAAGCCTAAAGCCCTGGCGATCTGGGACGCCTGTAAAGAAATAGCCTTTCCAAAATTGCTGATACTGTTTTGTATCCTGGCGGTTTTTGCACCGGCGCTCACTATGAAAGGCATTCCTGGTGCATTATTTTTGCCGCTGGCAATGGCTATCGGATTTTCAATGGTTACGTCTTACTTGCTGGCGCAGACATTTGTACCGATCATGGCAAACTGGTTAATGAAGGGCCATACCCTTAAAAATACAGGAGGAAAAGCCTTAACCGATGAAGAGGAATATCGTACGGCATCAATAAACCTTGGATCCGGGACGGATACATGGGATCAAAAAAAGATGCTTATAGAAAGTGTTCCACATGACCCCTCTCACAAAATAACCCGGTTTGAAAAGTTCAGGGAGCGCTATATGCGATTTATAAACAGGCTGTTGCCCTTTAAAAGAAGTATTGTAATACTGTATTCATTAATAGCTACAGGGGGAACAATGTTATTATTAGCTACCATCGGAAAGGATGTATTGCCTAAAGTAAACGGAGGACAGTTCCAGGTACGGTTACGGGCGCCTGAAGGCACACGCCTGGAAAGAACGGAAGAAAAGATGGTAAAAGCGCTACATATTTTGGAAGAACTGGTAGGTAAGAAGAATATTGCGGTTACCTCGGCATTCGTCGGTTCACACCCCGGACAATTTTCCACGGGTCCTATTTATCTTTTTATGGCCGGACCACAGGAAGGTGTATTGCAGGTAAACCTTGAACCCGAATACAAAGTAAATCTAGATGACTTAAAAGAGCGCTTACGCAAAAAGATTAAAGACGATATGCCGGATGTAAATTTATCATTTGAACCGATTGAGCTTACCGATAAGATCTTAAGCCAGGGTTCGCCCACACCTGTTGAGGTGAGACTTTTAGGAAAGAATAAAAAATTGAATGAAGAGTATGCTAATAAGGTTATTGATAAATTAAACCAGATCAGTTACCTGCGGGATGTACAATTAGGACAGTCAACAAAATATCCTGCCATCAATATAGACATTGACAGGATACGCGCTTCACAACTAGGATTAGGAGTAACTGATATTTCAAGATCGCTGATTGCTTCCACATCGTCTTCCAGGTACACAGATAAAAATGTATGGCTTGACGAGAAAGTAGGACTCGGATATAGTGTACAGGTAGAGGTTCCGGAATATAATATGGCAAGTATTAACGATATAAAGGAGATACCTGTTCTAAGTAATTCGCCAAGGCCGGTATTGGGAGATATAGCAAATATTCAGACTGATACTACTTATGGAGAAAATGATAACATAGGTTCAATACCGATGCTTTCCGTAACCGCCAATCTTAATAACATGGACCTGGGTACGGCAACTGTTGACGTAGATAAAGCTATCAGTTCCATTGGCGCATTGCCACGTGGATTAAGCATAGAAACCAAAGGCCTTAGCCAAACTCTTAATGATACATTAGGCAGCCTGCAAAATGGATTGATCGTTGCTATCGTAGTAATTTTCCTGATGCTTGCAGCTAACTTCCAGTCTTTTAAAGTATCGCTGGTGGTGCTTTCTACAGTGCCCGCGGTGCTGGCCGGGTCGTTGATATTGCTTAAGCTAACCGGTGCTACCCTTAACCTGCAATCATATATGGGTATGATCATGTCGGTGGGTGTTTCTATTGCTAATTCGGTTTTGATGATCACCAATGCGGAGCATTTACGAATGCATAATGGCAATGCATTAGAATCGGCAAGGGAAGCAGCAGCATTACGTATGAGGCCCATACTTATGACCAGTGTTGCCATGGTAGCAGGTATGATACCGATGGCATCCGGCCTGGGAGAAGGCGGCGACCAATCATCACCGTTAGCACGTGCGGTAATCGGCGGATTGATCGCTTCTACCTTTGCCGCATTAATAATATTACCGCTGGTTTTTGCATGGGTGCAAGGCAAGGCTTCTACTGTTTCAGTTTCACTTGATCCTGAAGACAAAGAAAGTAAACATTATATACCATCTCTTTATGCGTCTCATCAAAAATAACATGCTGAATCTTGTATGTATATTGCCAGCCTGTTTGGCGTGTATGATAATTGTTTCAGGTTGTGAATCTTCTTCAGGAAAAACTGAAAAGAAAGAAGCAGTAACGGAAGAACCTGCTATGGAAGTTATTGCTGTGCATAAAGGAAAAATATCTACCAATCTGCAGGTGCCGGGTGAGCTGATACCTGATCAGGAAGTAGACCTGTATGCAAAGGAGAATAGTTTTGTTAAAAAAGTTTTAGTAGATGTGGGGTCAGAAGTAAAAAAAGGGCAGTTGCTGGTAAGTCTCGATGCTCCTGAAATGAGTTCAAGACTTGCCGAGGCACAGTCCAGGCTTCAGTCGCAGCAAGCGGTGTACACGGCCATAAAAGCAAATTTTGACCGGTTAACTGAAACCAGTAAAACGCCCGGAACCATTTCACCCAATGATCTTGATCAGGCAGCCGCTCAAAAGAATTCGCAGTTAGCTCAACTGGCTGCAGCAAAATCGGTGTACAACCAGGTGCTCGACCTTCGCAACTATCTTGAAATAAAAGCGCCTTTTGATGGTATCATCAGTAGCCGGAATGTAAATACCGGTGCTTATGTCGGGCCTTCTGGCAAAGGATCGGATATGCCTTTGCTGGTGTTGCAACAACAAAAAAAATTGCGCTTAGTGGTTTCCGTTCCTGAGGCTTACAGTGGTTTGCTTAATATGAAGGATACTGTAAATTTTACAGTCAGGTCATTGCCAGATCATAAATTCACGGCAACCATTAACCGCATGTCCGGCACACTCGATAGCCGCTTAAGATCTGAACGTGTTGAGATGGATGTTTATAACAATAATAAGAAATTATTACCGGGAATGTACGCTGAAGTGAATATACCTATGCCGGCAAACGACAGTTCATTTATAGTACCTAAAACGGCTGTGGTTTCTTCTACCGAAAAGATTTTCGTAATAAGGGTTGTTGATAACAAAGCCGAATGGGTGAATGTTAAAAAAGGCCGGGAAGCTGAAGGTAAGATGGAAGTTTATGGAATGCTCAATGATGGTGATCAACTGTTAAAAACTGCTTCCGATGAAATAAGGAATGGATCGGACATTCAGAAGGTGAAGGTGGGGAAGTGAACGTTATGATATGAAGGTTATTAATCAATAAAGGTCCATTGCATTAACAAGGCATAAATTAAATAGAAAAGTGTATGATGACAACTTTTGAAATTTCGGGACAACTTACGAAGTCATAAATTTTACCGGCGTTTAATATGAGCTCAGACTTCAGAAGTTTTGAATAAGCCATCTTTAAAACAGCTGATTTTTTAAAATTGTAAAGACATATTGTATCCCTGACCTGCAAAAAGCCGTAAAAATAGTCCGGATACTTTAGATAGCTGTAATAGGGCCGGATACGAAACCTTCAGGAGAAATTAATACAGCTATGCAATTATACCAGAAACAAGTAGCCGCTACAATAGCTCAGCTATTGGGTTTTACTTTTAAAGCAAATCATCCTGTTGCAGACCCATAACCGCTATTTATAAAAACTAAGGTTTGTTTGTGATTGTAAGGAATAAATATTTTAAACAGTATAGGCTTATATGCATTCTTATAGTCAATTGAATGGATAACGTTAAGTAATTATTACTTATTGATGGTTGTTTTGCAGAACTTCATTAAAACATTTTCTTTACAGAAAATTAGGCCACCCAATTAATAGTATCAGATAATAACTGGTACCCTATCAATCAAAATACGTTTATGGAAAGTATGTACAATGCCGGTTTTAGGATGTATACCAGCAAGCATTATTGGCTGAGGTCAGTGATGATTAGCAGTCTTGTTTTATTATATACTGTCAATTTATTTGCATTTCAACAAACAGTATATACTGTCCGGGGTAAAGTAACTGACGAGACTACATCACCGCTTCGGGGTGTATCAGTAAGTGCTAAAAATTCCGGGAAGAGTACACTAACAAACGCTGATGGCAGTTTCTCCATCGAGGTTAATGGAGCTAATGATATAATTAGTTTCAGTTCTGTAGGCTACAGCTCTAAGGAAATGCCTGCAGGTAAAGGAAATTCATTAACGATTACACTGTTAACCGAGGCAAAGCAATTAACAGATGTTGTGGTGATCGGTTATGGAACATCCAGTAAGCGTGATGTAACAGGTTCCATTACCTCCATTAAATCAGAAGATTTTAACCAGGGGGTTATTACTACACCTGCGGAACTTTTACAAGGTAAGGTAGCCGGGCTGAATGTAACAAAAAGTGGAGACCCTAATCAGCAGCCGGCAGTAATTTTAAGGGGTCCGTCAACATTAAGGGTTGGTGGCGCACAACAACCGTTCTATGTAATTGATGGTGTGCCTGGCGCTTCTATAGATCTGCTGGCACCTGCTGACATAGAAAGTATTGATGTATTGAAAGATGCCGCGTCTACAGCTATTTACGGATCACGCGCTGCAAACGGAGTGATCCTTATTACCACAAAAAAAGCAAGGGTGGGGCAGACCAGGTTAACTTACAGCGCTTATGCCGGAGTGGAAACTGTATCTAAAAAGATAGATATGCTTAGCGGTGATGAACTACGCAAGTATCTAAAAGATAATGGCCAGACGCTGGCTAGTCCTGCAAATGATGACGGTGCAAATACCGATTGGCAAAATCTTATAGAAAGAAAAGGTTATTCGCAAAATCATAACATTTCATTTGGAGGAGCAACTACATCTTCGGATTACGGTGTAAGCTTTAACTACCTGAAATCTGAAGGCATCTTAAAGAACAGCGAGTTGCAACGAACCATTTTCAAAGGATATATCAACCAGCGGTTCTTTGATAACAGGTTGAGATTGGGAATTTCAATCACCCAAAGCAGTTCAAACATTTCTGATGTATTTCAGTCGGCTATATTACCAGGTATGCTATTTTATCTTCCAACGGTTAGTCCGTTTAATACAGACGGAAAATATAAAGAAAATTATACAAGAACCGGCAGCGGGCCGCTGAACCCTCTTTCATTAATTGATAATAATTCTATAAAGATCATTGACAACATAATCCTGGTTAATGGTATTGCACAGGTTGATATTTTAAAAGGTTTGAAGTACACATTTTCCGCCTCCCTGCAAAAAGATCAAAACCAATATAACAGCTACCTGAACAGTGCATCGGGCCTTGCCGTTAATCTGGGTGGTGTTGCACACAGAAGTTCCTTCTTAAATAAAAATGATGTAATAGAATCTTATTTTAATTATGACAAGTTATTCGGACAGCATAGCTTAAAATTATTAGCCGGTTACTCATACCAGCAAAATCGTAACAACGAAGGATTTGGTGTTCAGAGCCAGCGTTTCTCAAATGACAATTTAACGTACAATAATTTGTTTTTATCTAACCCTTCATCAATAGCGCAAATTGCTTTTGATAACAATCCTATCTCCACGTTAAGATTGATATCTTATTACGGCCGTGTTCAATACCAGTATAATTCGAAATACTTATTCCAGGCATCATTAAGAAATGATGGCTCCTCTGCATTCGGGGTTAATAATCGGTGGGGATATTTTCCAGCAGTTTCTGCAGGGTGGAAAATCATCGGCGAAAAGTTTATGCAGCATTCAAGGGCTGTGAGTGATTTAAAATTAAGAGCCGGTTATGGTGTATCTGGTAATAGTTTAGGCTTCGATGCTTTCTCCGCGCTGTTAGTGTATGGCACGCCGCAAGGAAACAATAAGTTTTTATACAATGGCAATATAACTAATGCTATCGGGCCCGTGAGAAGCAATAACCCCGATTTAAAGTGGGAGAGTACTTCAACCGTAAATATTGGTTTGGATTTTGGATTGTTTAGAGATCGCATAAGCGGTTCACTTGATTATTATATCAAGAAAACATCGGATTTGATTTATGATCAATACCCGGTTTCTACCACCCAATATTTTTTACCGATCTATACCGCAAACGTTGGAAGGATTAAAAATTCAGGAGTTGAACTTGTTTTAAATGCGGTAGCCGTTAAGACAAAAAATTTCAGCTGGAGCACTTCTGTGAATATCGCTCATAATAAAAACGTAGTGGAAACTTTATCGAATGATCAATTTACTTTACCCTCTATACCTACCGCCCAGGTTGGTGGCAAGGGGCAATCAGGTAACTACAGCCAGGTGGTACAGCCCGGCAGTCCGTTAGGCACATTTTACTTATGGCATTATTTAGGAAAAAATGATAACGGTTTAAGTACCTATCAGAAAGCAGATGGCTCCACCACTGCCACGCAACCACTTACCACCGATGCCCGGATATATGGCAATGCACAGCCAAGCCTGATCTATGGCTTGAACAACAACTTTACCTACAAGAATTTCAACATTAATTTTTTAGTACGTGGTGTATTGGGAAACAAAATTTTGAATGTCACTTTAGCATCTCTTAATAATCCTACTGATTCTAAAATTCAAAATATACCAAGGTTTACGTTAGGAGAATCTTTTAAAGATATTAATGGCTACCTGGTATCTGACCGGTTCCTGGAAAGCGGATCATACTTTCGCCTTGATAATGCTTCATTAGGTTATACTATTAGACCAACGTTGAAATCTATTAAAAGTATCCGGCTGTACCTGACGGCAAACAATGCTTTTGTAATTACCAAATACAAAGGCATAGACCCGGAAATTAATATCGGTGGCTTAACGCCCGGCATTGATAATAACAATTATTATCCTAAAACGCGCACCTTTCTTTTTGGTGTGAATGCATCCTTTTAAATTATAAAGATCATTAACATGAAAAATAGAAACTTATGGCTGTGTGCAATAATTACGTTAGTAACAGCCACATCCTGCAGGAAGTTAGATGTAACGGTTGATTCACAATATGTGGCAGCGAATTTTCCTGCCACTGATGCGGATTACTCAGCCCTGCTGGGAACAATGTATTCAAACTTATCCTCAAATTATGCGGTGCCTTACTGGCGTATGCAGGAGCTTTCAACTGACGAAGCTATCTTACCCGCAAGGGATGGTAACTTTGATGATGGAGGCCAGTACAGGCAGTTGCATTATCATACCTGGACTTTCGACCATCCTAATGTTATCGGTATATGGCAATGGGGATTTGGCGGTATCAATAATTGTAACCGCCTTATCAACCTGACAAATGCTTCCGGGGCCAGCGTATCAAGCAAGATTTCAACCATTGCCGAGATCAAGGCAATGCGTGCTTTATATTATTTTTTTATGATGGATCTTTATGGAAACGTACCTATCATAGATACCTTTCCTGTAGCAGTGTTACCTGCCACTCAAACCCGGACTAAAGTATTTGAATTCATTGAGAATGATCTTAAAACTTTAGTGCAGCAATTACCTGTTAAAACAGCTGCCAATAGTGTATTATATTATGGCCGTCCAACGAAAGCTATGGTGTTTGCACTTCTCGAAAAAATGTATTTAAATGCGGAAGTATATATAGGAAAGCCCCGATATAATGAAGCTGTAATTATGGCGGACAGCATATTGAGCAAATCAAATTATAGCCTTGATGCAAAATACACGGATATATTTGCACCGAATAACGGCCCGCAAATAAATGAAACCATATTCGCTATCCCTTATGATCAGCAAATTCCAGGTAACCAGTTTACACGGTTTGGTTTCTTTTATTATTTAGTGCAGGCTTATGGTTTCAATGTTGGCTTGAGCATAGCTATGAGTACAACACCGGAATTCTACAATCGTTTTAATTTAAAAGGTGATGTTAGGAATTCAACCTGGCTGGTAGGTAAACAATTTGCACCTGACGCCAATAAAATGCCTGATAGTACCAAACCGGTTTTTTATCCGGGCACAACTACGCAGATAGAAATTACTCCCAACCTGATACTGGTTCCACCTAAACCTATGGATGTGGGCAATACGATTGCTTCTCAGGCAGAAGGGGTACGCTCCATAAAATATTATCCTGATGTAACAATAATTCAGGCTACCCGATTGAATGGAAATGATGTGCCCGTTTTCCGGTTGGCTGATGTTATGCTTATGAAAGCCGAAGCAATACTGCGTGGTGCAACCCCAACTATTATTAACGGAGAAGCCCAATCGCCGCTTTTTCTCATAAATAAAATACGTGCAAGGGCAGGAGCCCCTGGTGCTTCTGGATTAGGTTTAACTGACATACTGGATGAGCGTGCACGCGAGTTCTCCTGGGAAGCTTGGCGCAGAAACGACCTTATCCGTTTTGGCCAGTTTGAAAAAGAATACCCTTTGCCAAATGATGTTCTTACTATGAATAAAGACATCACTCGGAGATTGTATCCTATTCCTTCAACGGAATTAAAACTTAATAAAAATCTGGTACAAAATCCGGGCTACTGACTGTTACATTTAAAACTGACTATTCATTTAGCTATCAGCAGTCAGCTATCAGGAGGAAACAACACACGAGTTTAGCTGATAACTGATTGGTGTTAGTTTTAAATTCACGATGCCTGAAAGGTTGATTATATAATAATTCAGACAAACATGAAATATATTGTATTTATTTTATTAATTGTTCTTGAACCCTTGTCATTTTTAGATAATGAATTTGATAAATTAAAGCTCAACGAAATCCAGGTAATTGGGTCTCATAACAGCTATAAACAATCTATAGACCCATCACTGTTTTCATTTTTGAGCAAGAGAGATTCGGCTTCTATGAGTAAAATTGATTACAATCACATTTCATTATCCCAGCAATTAAACCTCGGATTACTTAACCTTGAAATAGATGTGTATGCTGATCCATCAGGAGGTAAATACAGTCGTCCCCTGGGACTTGAACTGGTGAAAGGACAGCCACCTTTTGATACAGCCAATATAATGAAAGAACCAGGATTCAAAGTTTTTCATATTCCCGATATTGATTTCAGAAGCAATTGCTTAAGTTTTAAGATGTGTTTAAAAGAATTAAAAAGCTGGTCAGAGAAACATCCGGAACATTACCCTGTGTTCATTACAATGAATGCCAAAGAAGAAGGTTTGGGAAGGGAAGGATTTACAGTGCCACAAAAATTCAGTCCATCAACTTATGATTCACTTGACCAGGAAATAACTACTTACCTGGGTAAAGAAAAGTTAATTACTCCTGATATGGTAAAGGGCAGATATCCTACACTGGAAAATGCAGTGATGCATCATAATTGGCCACTACTAAAAAATACTAAAGGAAAATTTATATTTATTCTTGATGAAACAGGAGAAAAAATAGCAACCTATGTAAAAGGCCATCCTTCTCTAACCGGGCGTATATTATTTACAAACAGCAAACCGGGCACACAAGAAGCCGCGATAATGATTCTTAATAATGCAAAACAAGATGCAATACAATCAATGGTGAACAAAGGCTATATAGTCCGCACCCGTGCAGACTCGGATACTAAAGAAGCCCGTGATAATGATCAATCTTCATTTGAAGCGGCATGTAAATCAGGAGCCCAGATTATAACAACAGATTACTATCAAAAAAGTACTCATTTCAAATCTGATTATGTTATTAGTTTTGAAGATAATAAATACATTAGAGCCAATCCGGTGTGGAAAAAATGACTTTAAAAGTAAGCCAAAGAGTTAAGTTTGAAAGCTCTTATTTTTCACTTATGAAGTCTTCGGACACTTGCTTGATTTTAGATGGTGCTTGTTCAATAAGGTTCGTTAATGTAAATTTATTGTTGCCAAGCATTGAGGTGTTCTCATCATCATAAGCACTATCTACGTATATTTCATCGTAATTTTTAATTAATGTAGAAATTTTTTCGAGAGAACAGTCTGTTATCAACTCAGTTGTACAATTTACATTTTCAGATGCTGCCATGTCAATAGCTAACTTCATATGATGATTGATAATGCGTAGGTCATCATCCTCACTTTCTTCAATTGCAGTTTTCTTTTCCGTTGCTTTAAGGTCACTGGGAAATCCATATCCCTCAGTAATTTCTTTCCCTGCTTTAAGAAACAATACATGCAACGATGATTCCTGTTGCTTTGCCCGGGCAAGTGAATATTCCATCAGGTAATATGGAAATTTTATACCATTAAAAATAACCAGAGCGGAGTTCATATTCTTTATTTTGTGGTTTGTAGAGGATTTCCTTGGTGAGAAATTACCAGCACTTAAGTGTATTTATATTTGTAAAGATTATGGGTTTTTCCTGATAAAAATATTATAATGTTTGATTTTTGTGTTAAGTTTTAGTATAAGTAATTATGGTTTAAAATAAGTGACGGAACAAGGCTTTAAATCATGTGTAGGAGATACAATATCATTGAATTAAAAAGCACTTCTTTAGTAACCATCCCTTGTGTCCTTTGTGGGATTTCCTTTGTGTCCATTGTGGTTAAATAGGGTCTATGATTCTAAGAGTCTTTTAACCACTAGGAACACAAAGGAAATCCCACAAAGGACACGAAGACCTCTAACCAAATAGAAGTTTCAAACAGGAAAGAACACAATAGACTTCTTAAATCAACGACATTGGTAGGAGATACGATATTTACAAAGTTTTGTGTGTTTCAATTAAAAATATTCATTCCGTAAAAAATAATATCTATACTAAAAAATAATGCCGATTTTTATTGTTCATTAAAGTAGGATTTATGAAAGATAAAAAATACAAGTATTACGAAGATATCGTTGAAGAGTATCTTCAGCTTGCCGACGAACAAATAGAACTTCCGATTTTGATCGAAAAAAGCAAGGAAAAATTAGATGCTATAATAGCTGATAAAACCGGTGTAGTATTAAAATCCGGGGAAGCAAACGATGCATATAAATTATTTGTGCAACTAAAAAAATATGAAGATCGTAAAAAAGAAGTAGAGGCAGAGCTTAACGATACTCAGGAACTCTTAAAACATTTTTTAATGGCCTTAAACGGATCTAAACTTTCTTACAAGGAACGGGATAATGAAGATAAATCAAAAAATACTTATTTATTTTGGCTGGAGGATGGTATAATAAAATCGAATCGGTAAGTAAAAGGAGCCATATAAAGTATCGTTTATTGTTCCCACCACACTTTTGCATTTATATTATCCTTACCACCCATAGGTTCAATAGCGATTTTATAATTAGCGGCATTATTAGTTTTTACAGGAATGGGATATTGAAACCTGACTGGCATTTTTTTATTATTAACCATACCATCTGCAACCGGTAATACTGGGAAACCTGTTCTTCGATATTCAAACCATTGTTGAAAATCGTTAAAGTACAGCGCATAATATTTCTGCAACATAATGCGACTTAACGTACCATTATAATTAGCGTTTACATTGCTGAAGTATTCCGCAGAAACAACGGCACCCCATTGTTCAATAGCCGCTTTTACTCCTTTTTCATAAGCTGTTTTAGCGGCAGTATTATTGTTAGATCGGTATTCCAGCTCCGCTTTTATTAATTCCACTTCAGCGTAAGTCATTATAGGAACAGTCATAGGTGCAGTAACCAAAGCCTGGTTAACATTAGAAGGTATATAATTAAACTGGGATTCTGATCCGGCATAACCTGCGGATATGCCTAAGAAGCCGATAGTGGCAGAACCGTTAGCAGACCTTGCTTCTGTAGCGAATTTTGCCCTGCGAGGGTCGTTAAAAGCGTTTAAGCTGTCAAGAAAAAATTTACCGGCGGCACGGTAAGAGGTAAAGTCAACCGGTCTTCCCCAGGGAGAGGTTAGTGGAGTAATACCGGTGAGTTTGAGTAAAGCCGCATCATCGTTGCTTGTAAATACCGGGTACTTTATTGGATTATCAACTATAGCTCTTATCTGAGCCAGCGAATTCATTTCCGGTTTTTTTATTACCCTCAGCAACAAACGAAGATGGAGTGAGTTGGTGAATTTTTTCCATTTAGTAACATTGTTGCCATATAAGATCTCAGTACCATAAGTCATCGCTTTAGTGGGTACATACAAATTATTTGCTGAATCGAGGTTACTAAGCAGGGTTGTATAAATATTTTTTTGTGTATCAAACGCAGGATGTAAAACTCCTTCATCACCTTTTGTGGCTTCAGTCATGGGCACATCGCCAAAACAATCTGTAAGGTTTGCATATATCCATGTTTGCAAAGTAATAGCAATAGCCTGGTAATTAGGGTCGGATAAATTTACTGATGCATTATACATTTCTTTGATATTTTTCAACCACTGGTAAGAAGTGTTCCAGGTTGAATTGCCAATGTTTTCCTGCATATCATATCTATGCAAACCTCCTGAAGCACTTGGATAGGGGAGCGCTACCTGCATCAGATTAAAAGTGATATCATCGGCACGCGCCATATTAAAACTAGCCATATTATAAATGATCGGATTCAACAGTGTTCCCGGACTTATTGCATCAATCCTGTTTGGATCAGTATTGATCTCTTCAAAGTTTTTTGTACAAGCTGTAAGTAAGCTGCTGCAAACTATAAGTAACAGCGCAGCCAGGTTTTTGTAAGTTCTCATTATAATTGCTTATGTATTTTAAAATAGGTTTAAAATTTAAATGTTATGTTTAAACCCATGGTTCTCGTAGAAGGAAGCTGGCCCATTTCTACTCCGGGTAGCAATGTAGAGCCATTCAATGCTGCTGTCTCAGGATCGAACATCGGGAACTTTGTAATCATGAGCAGGTCTCTTCCATATAAACCAAATGTCGCCTGCCTTATAAAAGTTTTTGATAATACTGTTAGCGGCAATGAATATTCAAATCTAACTTCCCTTAATTTTACAAAAGATGCATTGAAGGAATTTGCTTCTACATTTGCCCTCCTGTAATAGTCGACGTAATAGTCAACAGGCAATACTTTTTTAGTGTTGGTTATGTATTTACCATCAGTACCTAATACTACACCATCACCTATGATAACGTTTTCTTCCCGTCCCCTTAAAGTATGTTTTAATTTCCCCTGCTCTGTCATTTTATGATGGGTTTGAGAGTATATTATGCCACCATACTGACCATCTATCAGAAAACTGAATCTGAAATTTTTGTAGTTGAATTCATTTTGCAAACCTCCTTTCCAGTCAGCATAAGCATTACCTATGTATTGAATATCTGAAGGACGGGCTGGTAGTCCATCATTTGTATATACAATTTGCCCATCAGGTGATCTTACAAAGCCAAAGCCGTAAATATCTCCCGTTGTGCCACCTATTCTTGCCTGTATGGTTGCATTACCACCGTAACCGATATCCTGCCTGTTACTAAAACCTTCAGCAAGTTCTAAAACTTTATTTTTATCTTTCGCCCAGGTTAAAGTGGTGTTCCAGCTGAAGTTTTTAGCCTTTACTGGTTGTGCATTTATTAAAACTTCAACACCCCGGTTTTGCACAACACCTGAATTCAAAAATGCGCTTGAATAGCCAGTCGTTGGATCTAAAGGCACCGCTACCACCTGGTTGCTTATCGTGTTACTGTAGACTGCCACATCAAAACGCAGGCGGTTTTTTAATATCCTGACATCTAACCCGGTTTCATAACTGGTGGCGAATTCGGGTTTTAGTTTATCATTTGGAAGTATGGTAGGCACCGATCCCGATGATGCAAATTCAGAAGTTCCATAATACTTTTTTGTTCTGTAAGGGTCGGTATCCTTACCCACCTGGGCAGCGGAGAACCTTACTTTGGCATAAGAGATTTGCGTAGGTAAACGAAAGACATCACTTAATATAACACTTGCATTTGCAGAAGGATAAAAGAATGAATTATTTTGCAGAGGCAAAGCACTTGACCAGTCGTTGCGTCCGGTCACATCAATGAAGTATTTATTTTTATAACTGAAAGTTGCCAATCCGTAAACGCTGTTAACCACTTTATTACGGTCAGTTGCAGTAAGGATAGGTAATCCTGAACCATTTGCTAATTTGTATACTCCTGGAATTACAAGGCCATCCACATATGCGTCGATCCTGTTAAAATTATTCACCCTTTTATTAGCGCCAACAGAAGCGGATACATTTATAACATTTGAAATTTTATCGTGGTAAGATAATAATGCATCGGTATTTATTTCATACTCATCAATATTCTGTTCCTTGTAATAACCTTTTAAGTAATTGGCAGTGCTGAAGGGACGTCGTTGCTGCCTGTCTTCATTGATCATGTTAATGCCCGATCGAACTAACAGGTCAAACTTTTTAGAGGCCTGGTAGGTAGCAGAAAGCATTCCGATTGTATTATTACTTTTAACAGAGTTTGTCATTTCATACGCGATCAAAAAAGGATTGTCAATAAAAGAACTGAACGGATGAATCTGATCTATCTCATATGATCCTTTTTTCCAGCGATCTCTATACCAGTTCAAGTCTACATTTGGATTTTGAAAGATCATGAAATAAGCGATAGACTGATTATTATATCCAGTGGCGGGAAGGTTATCACTTTTTTTATTGGTGAAGCTGACTTTGGAATTTATTTTTAACCGCTCCGAAACTTTGTAATTCATACTTACAGCCGCTGTGATACGTTCATACCCGGTGTTAGGCATGATCCATTCATTTTTTAAATGAGTTACAGATGCGCGTACGCTTCCTTTATCATTACCGCCATCAATAGAAATTGAATTTGAAATAGTAGAACCTGTTCTCCAGAACCCTTTTATATTATCCTCATAAGGGCGCCATAAGGTACGATCAGCCCCACGTCCCTGCAAGGTTGGGTCATATTGGAAATATTGCTGCCCGTTAAATTTAGGACCAAACGCGCTACTGGTGCCACTAGTGCCTGCACCATCGGGTGAGGCGCCATAAGAATAATAAAACTGGCCGTTTGCATTCAGCACTTTTCCCGTTCCTTGCCCATATTCATGTTGGTAATCGGGCCACTTTAATACAGTGTTTACGCTGGCATTAGAATTTACTGTTACGCCAATACCCTTATTTGCCCTGGAACCTGATTTTGTAGTTATGATCAAAGCACCATTACCACCGCGGCTACCGTATAACGCAGCTGCACCCGGGCCTTTCAGTACAGTGATGCTTTCAATATCATCCGGGTTAAGGTCTGATATTCCATTACCAAAATCAATCGGAACATCATTGCCTGTACCCGCACCATAGGCATTGGTAACACCTGATGTGGTACCGCCTGTGTTAAGAGGAACGCCATCAACAATAATCAAAGCATTGTTAGATTCAGGTGCAATAGAACCATTGCCTCTTAATGTAATTTTTGTAGAGTTAACAGGACCCGATCCTGCGGAAAGCAAACTAAGACCGGCAACCTTACCAGACAACGCGCTTGACCAGTTATTAGAACGGGCATCTGTTAAGTCGCTGGAATCAAGTGATTGAACAGAGTAACCTAATGCTTTTTGCTGTCGCGAAATTCCTAAGGCTGTTGTTACGGTAACATTCTCCAGTTGTTTTGCTTCGTTGCTTAACAATATGGTATTCGATGTTTCTGTTTTCTCAGCCACAATTGATTGAGTAGTATATGAAATGAAACTGAAATACAGGATGGTTCCAGAAGTAACATTAACAGAAAAAGTACCATCAGCCTTACTAAAACCCAGAAATTTTTTGGTTGCGTTACTGATTGATACTCCCCCCAGCGGTTGATTTGAATCTTTATCTATTACTTTGCCTGAGATTGTAACCGTGGCTGAACTGCTTATCCTGTTTTGAGCGGACACTTCCCGGGATAATAGTAATATAGTGAGTAAAGCAATTAACTGCTTAATAAATTTCATTGTGCAAATTTTAATGTAGGTTTATTCATTACGATAAGGCAACCTCAGTTGTAAATATTAACTATTCAACGAATAATGAAATGGGCTGCAATTTGGCCAGAAGATGTTACCGGATTGTTAAGGCAGTGTGATCAAATTGTAAATGAAATAGGCGGCACATGGTATGCATTTGTTCTTTGTGTTGTCATCTGTTACTAATTATTTTGAGCCGCTTTTTATCAGGGCAATAGTTGATTTTAATTCTTTGTCTTCACTTTTAAATATATTGTCTATTGTCAGTTTTATTGAATAGTCAGGCATTGTCCCTCTACCAATATTTTTCGAGGTTTCAACGTAGTTGAAATATTTTGCAAAGGAACGGTCAAAGTAAAATTAAAAGGTTGCACTTTGCTCTGGTATCATTCCGTTATTATAACCTTGATAACCGCCGCCTGTTTCTAATTTCCACGGACACGAAATTCCATTGAACAATTGCAGTCAAGCCATTATTTTATAAACACCCATTTTTTAGCTGTAGCTAATACTTCATTTAGCGATATGAATCAGCCGGCCAAAAGTTTCGATAAAAGGATCTCTATTTAGAACAGTATAATAGAAAAGCCCTCCAAGCCACCCGTGGAAGATTCCTAGGGCATAGATGTTCCTTTCTTTTAAATACATTAATCCATAGAAAATTGCCAGAATAAATGTTGCTGCAATCAGCCAACCAAAAGGGTAATGGATTAGCCCAAATAGTACAGCCGAAAAAATAACGATGAAACCTTTAGGAAAATTTGAGTTCTTATAATCTTGTAGGTTTCCGACTGTAAGGGCAATTAATAAATACTGTTGAATTATGCCCCAAATCGGGTATAAAATCAAAATAGGAACAATATGCCAGGTGATATTTATTGTGCCTTGATAAAAGCCTACGCCTACGAAAATAACCAGTGAAAGCACTCCGAATGGTAAAATTATCTTTGCAACTTTAGTAAAATTGTCTGTCCTGAAGCCCCAGTATTTTGCAACTCCAGGCTTTGTCTTACATTGGTAAATTACATAGATCAACCAAAAAATTGTTGTAGTCGCAATAAATGGAAGTCTCCAATTCAGAAAGTCCATAAAAACAAACTTCCCGAGAGCGGTAAGAATGACTGCAAAAATTTCAAGTGATCTTGCCTTATTCGAAATTAAATTTGAGTTCATCTTTATGGAGCATTGTTGCACATGGTTACACCTTACGTTGTATACTCTATGCTTTGACAGTAAATAAAATAGAAAAAATGACAAAACACATCCATCAAAATCTTTTTTGATTTAATTCCTGCCTCACTTATGTAACCGTATCCTTTGTATTCTCTGCCTTTCTGTCAAGCCGTTTGTCTTTAAAATTATCATTGCTAAATTGAAATTGGATGTTAGTTCCTTTTGGTCAATTCACATTGTATCACAAGGTAGCGAACGCTTTTTCTTTATCTTCTTCTGCTTTATATAGCTCTCAGGAGGAAGGCTGGTGTACTGACCATTTAATTTTGCAACATTTATTAAAGCTTGTTAGAGCAATGTCATTTATTTCAATGATGAGTTTTCGCTGCATACTGTTTGAAAAATATTTCTGATAATATTATATGGTAATTTATTACTACATAGTTTTTTGTTTTTTATCA
>JAABUS010003588.1_pt1 | contig 24730 bp, 16 predicted proteins | sample 5560161 | NCBI WGS metagenome assembly JAABUS01 (sample SAMN10711885, study PRJNA513376) | rock metagenome | isolation source: Antarctica rocks | place: Antarctica: Victoria Land, Trio Nunatak nord | collected 2016-01-04
CGAGCATCCTCGACGGCATCTCGCGCAAGTCGATCATCGAGATCGCCGGCGATCTGGGCCACGAAGTGATCGAGCGCGACATCGCCCGGGCCGAGCTGACGCTGGCCGACGAGGTCTTCCTGGTCGGCACGGCCGCGGAGCTGGTGCCCGTGCGCGAGATAGACGACATCGCGATCGGTCCGCCCGGTGAGATCACCCGCGCGCTGCAGTCGGCCTACATAGACGCCCTCCACGGACGGTCAGAGCGCTACGCGAAGTGGCTGGACGTGGTGCCGGTACCATCGAAGGCGTGATGGCGCTGGAGAATTTCCCGCGGTGCCCCTCGGGGCAGCGAATTACGGACGCGTCTGCCTAGCCGGCAGGCGCCCGCACGTCCGTACCGAAGCACCGCAGCAGAAAGGCGTTCTCCTCCATGGCCGACAAGGTCCTTCTCTACGACACGACTCTCCGCGACGGGATGCAGGGCGAGGGCATGTCTCTCTCCGCCGACGAGAAGGTGCGCGTGGCCCACGCGCTCGACTCGGTGGGCGTCCACTTCATCGAGGCCGGCTTCCCCGGCTCCAATCCCAAGGAGGCGGCCTTGTTCGACCTCCTGTCCGGGGAGGCCTTCAGCCACGCCGAGGTCGTCGCCTTCGGGATGACCCGGCGCCGCGAGGTCGCGGCCGAGCGGGACGAGGGCCTTCGCGTGCTGGCCGAATGCTTCGCGCCGATCTGCACCCTGGTGGGCAAGACCTGGTCGCTGCACCTCGAGAAGGTCACCCGGGTCGATCCGGAGGAGAACCTGCGGATGATCGGCGATTCGGTCGCCTTCCTGGTCAGCCAGGGCAAGCGGGTCGTGTACGACGCGGAGCACTTCTTCGACGCCTACGCCGACGACCACGCCTACAGCCTGCGCTGCCTGCGCGCCGCCGTCGAGGCCGGCGCCGAGAACGTGACGCTGTGCGACACCAACGGGGCGACGCTTCCCACGGCGGTCGCTGATGCGACGGCCGACGTGGTTGCCCAGCTCGGCGAGCACGTCCAGATCGGCATCCACGCCCACGACGACGCCGGTGTCGGCGTGGCCAACAGCCTGACTGCGGTGCAGGGGGGCGCTCGCATGGTCCAGGGCACGGTGAACGGCTACGGGGAACGGTGCGGCAACGCCAACCTGGTCACGATCCTGGCCGATCTCCAGCTCAAGCTCGGCTACGACTGCGTGGCGGCGCCGCGGCTGGAGCACCTGACCGAGACCGCCCACCTGGTCGACGAGATCTGCAACGTGGCCCCGAACCCCAACCAACCCTACGTCGGGGCCAACGCCTTCGCCCACAAGGGGGGACTGCACGTGGCCGGCGTGAGCCGCGATGCGCGCACATTCGAGCACATCGACCCGTCCGAGGTGGGCGCCGATCGCCGGCTGCTGATCTCCGAGCTGTCGGGCCGCGGAACGGTGCAGGCTCGCGCCGATCAGACCGGCGTCCAGCTCGGGCCCGACGGCGCCGCGCGCGTGTCCGAGCGGGTCAAGGAGCTCGAGCACCGCGGCTACCACCTGGAGGCGGCCGACGGCTCCTTCGACCTGCTGATCCGGCGCGAGGCGGGCGCCTATGAGCCGCTGTTCCGGCTCGAGTCGTGGCGGGTGATCGCCGAGAAGCGCGAAGATGGGAGGGTCCAGACGGAGGCTACGGTCAAGGTCTGGATCGAGGGCGGCGAGCGCTGCGTGCGCACCGCCGAGGGCAATGGGCCGGTGCACGCGCTGGACAGGGCGTTGCGCGGGGCGATCGGAGAGACCTACCCGCATCTCCGGGACATCGAGCTCGTGAACTTCAAGGTCCGGATCCTCGACGAGACCAAGGGCACCGGCGCGGTCACGCGCGTGTTGCTCGACGCCAGCGACGGTCGCGACACCTGGGGCGCCATAGGGGTGTCCGAGAACGTGATCGAGGCCAGCTGGGAGGCGCTGGTCGACTCGCTGGAGGCCGGCATGCTGCCCGCCCGCCGGCCCGGAGCCGGACACCCCGCCCGAGCGCCGAGCGCGTGACGCGGGACGGCACCTCTGCGGGACTGCCCGGAGGCGACGAGCCGATCCCGCTGGCTCGCCCGGACCTCGGCCCTCGCGAGGAGGAGCTGCTCTTGGAGACGCTTCGCTCACGCCACCTGTCGCTGGGTCCGCGCCTGACCCAGTTCGAATCCGGACTCGGACGTTTCTTGGGCGCCGAGCACGTCTCGGCGATCTCCAGCGGTACCGCGGCGCTGCATCTCGCCGTCCGCGCGAGCGGGATCGAGGAGGGCGACGAGGTGATCACGTCGCCGTTCTCCTTCGTGGCCTCGGCCAACTGCGTGATGTACGAGAACGCCCGGCCGGTGTTCTGCGACATCGACCGCCGCACCCTGAACATCGCTCCCGCCGCGGCCGCCGCCGCGATCACATCGCGAACCACCGGTCTCCTGCCCGTGCACATCTTCGGCTATCCGGCCGACATGCCCGGCTTCGAGGAGCTGGCCGCCGATCGCGGCCTGTGGATCGTCGAGGACGCGTGTGAGGCACTGGGCGCCGTCCACGCAGACGGCAGGCAGGTGGGAGCCCGCGGCCACCCCGCCACCTTCGGCTTCTACCCCAACAAGCAGCTGGCCACGGGGGAGGGGGGCGCGCTGGTATCTCCCGACGCAGGTTTCAAGTCACGGGTGGACAGCGAGCGAAATCAGGGGCGGGCCCCCGACATGGGCTGGCTCGACCACGACCGGCTGGGGTTCAACTACAGGCTCTCGGACCTGGCCTGCGCCCTGGGCCTCGCCCAGCTCGAGCGCCTGGGGGAGTTGCTGGCGGCGCGGGCACGCGCGGCCACGAGCTACCACCAGGCGCTGGCCGGAATCGAGGGACTCGAGCTGCCGTGTGCGGATGCCGACGGCGACCGCCGCTCCTGGTTCGTCTATGTAGTGCAGCTCCCCGGCGCAGCCGACCGCGACGACACCATCCGCGCGCTGCGAGCCCGGGGCATCGACTCCAAGCCCTACCTGCCCGCCATCCACCTGATGAGCTTCTACCGCGAGCGCTTCGGCCACCGGGAGGGGGAGTTTCCCGTCTGCGAGGACGTGGCCCGGCGGTCCCTGGCTCTGCCGTTCTTTCCCGAGCTGACCGAGAGCCAGATCGAGCGGGTGGCGACGGCGCTGAAGGCCGTGCTCAGCGAGCCGGCGGCGACGTGAGAACCTGGTGCGCGCTCAGTCAATCATCGGGCTGCGCCCTGCCCGGGCGCCGGACAGCTCCTTGACCAACGACACCCCGCCCGGCACGACGCCCGTGGCCGGTGTGTAGGCCACCTCTTCGAAGCCGGCGTCGAGGTACAGAGCGCGCGCCCCGCGGTTGTCCTGCCACGTGTCGAGCGCCAGGATGGAAAGCCCCGACTCGCGCGCCACTCGCTCCGCCTCCTCCAGCAACGTCCGCGCGACCCCGAGCCGGCGTCGTTCCCGCGCCGTGGCCAGGGAGTCCACGTACAGCGACTTTCGCGGCGGCTCGGGCGCCGTCCGGCCGCTTGAGCGGTAGAGCCACAAGGCCGACGGCCAGCGCCGCACGGGGATGCTGCGCAGCGTGGTGCGCAGGAACCGGTGGGCCCGCGGCGTCCACTCGTGGTACGGCATGGCCGCCATCGCGCCCGCCGGGCGGCCGTCGAGCTCCGCCACCCAGACCACGTCGGCGCTGGCCGTCGTCCCCTCCCGGCCAAGGGCGCGGGCGATCGTCTGCTCGGCCAGCTCTCGGCTCCCGGCGAATCGGTCGTACATGCCGCCCGAGCTCGCGTAGAGCAGGGGAACCACCTCGGCCTGGTCGCCCTCGCGGTAGCGGCGAACGGTCACGGGGCCGGGCACGGGCGGCAACTCTAGGGAGGGCGCCATATCCTGCGGCCCATGTCTCGCTTCTCGGAGCCCCAGGATCCGCTCTTCGCCGCGCTGAACACGTCTGTCGGCTTCGACTTCCGCCTGGCTCCGTATGACATCGACCAGTCGTTTGCCCACGCCCGCATGCTGGAGCGCTCGAGCATCATCGGCGCGGATGATCTGGCCGCTATCGAACGCGGGCTGACAAAGGTGCGGCACGAGGTGGACGACAACTCGTTCGTGATCGAGCCCGGCGACGAAGACGTCCACATGGCCATCGAGCGCCGGCTGACCGAGCTGGTCGGCGAGCCGGGCGCCAAGCTGCACACTGCCCGATCGCGCAACGACCAGGTGGCCACCGACGTCGCGATGCTGGTGCGGGCCCACTCCCTCAGGGCCCAGGAGCTGATCCGCTCGCTGATGGCGACGCTGGTCGAGCTGGCCGAGCGCCACCTCGACTGGCCGATGCCCGGCTACACCCACCTGCAGCGCGCCCAGCCGGTCTATCTGTCTCACCATCTCCTGGCCTACTTCTGGAAGTTCCGCCGCGACCTGCAGCGCTTCTCCTTCTGCATGACGGGCACCGACGACCTGCCGCTGGGGGCCGGAGCCCTGGCCGGCGTGAACTTCGACACCAGCCGCATGTTCGTGGCCCAGGAGCTCGGCTTCGCCGGCATCTCCGAGAACTCGCTCGACGCGGTGTCCAACCGGGACTTCGTCCTGGACTACCTGTCTGCCGCGGCCACCTGCGCCACCCACATGTCGCAGCTCGGCGGCGAGCTGGTGGTGTGGTCGAGCGAGGAGTTCGGCTTCTGCGAGGTTGCCGACCGGTTCGCCTCGGGGTCGAGCCTCATGCCCCAGAAGAAGAACCCGGACGCGGCCGAGCTGCTGCGGGCAAAGGGCCCGCGGGTGGTGGGTCGGCTGACGACCATGCACGGCATCCTGCACGGGCTGCCGCTCACCTACAACAAGGACCTGCAGGAGGACAAGGAGCAGCTCTTCGATGCGATCGACACCGTCGAGCTGTGCCTCGAGGTGGCCGAGGCCATGCTGGCCACGATCACCTTCGACCGTGACCGGATGGCTGACGCCGCCGCCGACGAGTTCCCCGCCGCCACCGATGTGGCCGACCTGCTAGTCAAGCGCGGCGTGCCCTTCCGCCAGGCCCACGGGATCGTGGGGGCGGTGGTACGGCGCGCCGTGGAGCAGCAGAAACAGCTTTCCGAGCTGACGCGCGAGGAACTGGCCGAGCTCGCCCCGCAGCTGGACGACTCCTTCTACGAGCTGCTGCGCGAGGGGGCCTGGCTGGAGTCGAAGGCCTCGGAGGGGGGGACGGCCGGGCCTCGCGTGCGGGAGCAGCTCGCCCAAGCCCGGCATATCCTCGCCGAGCAGGGCGCGTGATCAGGCTCGTGGCCGACGACTTCTACGCCCGACCCGTGGTGGAGGTCGCCCGCGATCTGGTCGGGCGCCTGGTCCGCCACCGCGCCACGATGGGGCGGATCGTCGAAACCGAGGCCTACCACTTCACCGAGCCCGCGTGTCACGCGCACACCGGGGTCACTCCGAGGACGCGCGTGCTGCACGGGCGGCCCGGAGTGGCCTACGTCTACCGCTCCTACGGCATTCACGCCCTGCTCAATGCGGTTTGCGAGGAGGATGGGGTGGGTGCCGCCGTGCTCATCCGCGCCCTCGAGCCGCTCGAGGGCCTGGAGCTGATGGCGCAGCGCCGTGGCCGGGCCGCGCGGCGCGACCTCTGCAATGGCCCGGGCAAGCTCACCCAGGCAACGGGCATCGGGCTCGACCTCAACGGGAGCCGGCTGGACGGGCCGATCGAGATCCTGCCGCCCTTCGCCGGCGACGCCCCGCCCGAGCTGGTCGTCGGCGAGCGGATCGGGATCACCAGGGCGGTCGAGCTGCCCTGGCGCTTCTGCGACGCCCGCAGCGACTGCGTCTCCTCACCGCGCCCGCCCGCCATGCGCCGCCGGCGTAGGCTGGCCGCCTGAACCGGCCTACGGGTTGTCCGGGGCGGCGCCTCCGCCCGGGGCGGCCCCGTTGGGGCCGCCGCCCGGGGCAGGAGTGGGGGTTGGTGCGGGCGTTGGAGCCGGCGTCTGGCGCTGGGGGGTGACCGGCACGCGCGGCTGGCGCTGGGGGGGCGGCGGCTGTGGCTCCTGGGGTGCGGCGGGGGCCCCGGTCTGGGGGGGCTGGGCCGGGGCGACCGGCTGTTCCTCCTGGGGCGCCGAGGGCGTGGGCGCAGTGGAGGTCGGCTCGGGCTTTCGCTTCCGGCCGGCCTCGGCGTCGCGACGGTCGCGGGCGGCGATGAAAGTGACCATGAAGTCGTGCCAGATCTCGGCCGGATAGGTGCCGCCGGCCACCGGGCCGCCGCGGTACTCGGTCTTCATCTCCTTGACCTTGTCCGGATATCCCACCCAGACGGCCACCGTCAGCTGGCGGTTGTACCCGACGAACCATGCGTCGCCGTAGTTCTCGGTGGTGCCGGTCTTGCCGGCCGCGAATTCGCCGATCTCGGCGGCCTTGCCGGTGCCGCCGGAGACTACGCCGGCCAGCATCTGCTCGGCCACCTCGCCGACCTTTGCCGGGAAGACCCGGCGGGCGCGCCGCTTGTTGGTGTCGTTGCGCCCGGCGCCCTTGACCCGCTCGATGGCCACCGGCCCGTCCGGGGATGACGGGAGCGAGCCCGAGACGCGCAGGCCGCGGTTGGCCAGCGTGCTGTAGGCGTAGGCAAGCTCCAGCGGGGTCAGTCCATCCTTGAGCCCACCGAGCGTCATTGCCGGATTGGTCGAGACCGGCGTGCGCACGCCCATGCGCCGGGCCAGGCGGGAGATCTTCTTGGTGCCCGTCTTCAATCCCAGCTCGGCGTACACCGAGTTGTCGGACTCGGCAGTGGCCGCGGCCAGCGACGCTGTCCCCGAGTATGAGTCCTCGTAGTTCTTGACCTTGAAGCGCGCGCCCCCGGGGAGCGGCAAGGCCTTCTTTTGGGAGGTGAACGTCGAGTTGGGGTCCACGCCGTCGTCCAGCGCCTGGATCAGCGTGAACGGCTTGAAGGACGAGCCGGGCTGGCGGTGGCCGTTGGTGGCCAGGTTGAAGGGCCTGCTCTGGTAGTCGGTGCCGCCCACCATCGCGCGGATCTTGCCGGTGCGGTTCTCGATCGCCACCAGCGAGGCGCTGGGACCCGCGCCGGCGAGGCGGCCGTTGATGGCCTTCTCGGCGGCCGCCTGCAGCTCCGGGTCGAGCGTGGTCTGGACGTCCAGCCCGCCGCTGAAGACCGCCGGGGCCTTGTAGCGGTCCACCAGCTGCTGGGTGAGCCAGCTTGTGAAGTAGGGCTGGCGTGACTCGGGCTGGGGCGGGTGCACCTCGTCCTCGGTGGGAAGCGCATCGTCCAGCGCGGCGCGGTACTGGCCCTCGGTGATCGCCTTCTGCTCGCGCATGCGCGAGAGCACGGCGTCGCGGCGCTGCTTGGCCGGGCGCGGGTTCTCCACCGGGTCGTACATGGTCGGCGAGGCGATGATCCCGGCCAGCAGGGCGGCCTGGGCGGGAGTCAGCTCCCTGGCCACGCGGTCCTTCAGGCCGATCTCGGCGGCGCCGCCCCCGGCCGCGGTGGCGGGTGGCTGGCCGGTGGGGGTATGGGGTGCGTCGAGCGAGCCGCCGAAGTACGTCCGCGCTGCGGCCTCTACGCCGTACGCGCCGTTTCCGAAGTAGACGCTGTTCAGGTACTGGGTGAGCACCTTCTGCTTGCTCCACTTGCGCTCGAGGTGGTAGGCCAGTGCGGCCTCGCGCAGCTTCTGGAACACCGATCGGTTGGCTTGCGCCGCGAGGGCGTTCTTGACGAACTGCTGGGTTATCGTCGATCCGCCCTGCACCGCGCTCTGGCGTAGGACGTCCTGTGAGAGGGCGCGCGCGATGCCCTTGTAGTCGACGCCCTCGTGCTGGTAGAAACGCCGGTCCTCGATCGCGATCACGGCGTTCTCCATGTTGGCCGAGATATCGGAGTTCTTGACCAGGATCCGATTCTGGTTGCCGGTCAGCTTGGCCAGATCCTCGGGCTCTCGGCCCTTGCCGGTCGACTGGCCGAGCAGGGTCGAGTTCTCGGCCCTGCGGTACTCGGCGCGGTTCTCGAGCTGGGGAAGGTCGCTCGCGACGGCCATCATCATGCCGAAGACGGTCGAGACCACGGCCAGCAGCGAAAGGCCGGAGAGGATGAATGCCAACCGGAGCTTCTTGACCTTGGGCCTGGCGGGCGGCGAACCCCCAACGGGCGTGCGCGCCGACCCCGGCGCGGGAACGTGTGAGGGCGTGATTGTTGTCGGCGGCTCCGGCATCGGTGAGTCCAGGTTGGCGGGAGGCCTGCCACGTCGCGGGCCCCGGTGGGCGGGACGTACGCGGCTGGTCGAGAGCGGCGAACGGCGGCGTCCGGCTCCCGTCGGCGGCGGGGCGGCAGTCTAGCATTGGCCTCATGCCTGACAGCGCGGGAGAGGCAGCCCGCTACCTCTGCCGCAACGCCGTCGAGGCCCTCCCGGAGGGGTCGCTGGCGAGTCAACTGGGCCAGGGCCGCCCGCTTCGGGTGAAGCTGGGAATCGACCCCACGGCGCCCGACCTCCATCTGGGTCATACGGTGGTGCTGCGCAAGCTGCGCGAGTTCCAGGATCTGGGCCACACCGTGGTGCTGATCGTCGGTGACTACACGGCGCGCGTAGGGGATCCCAGCGGGCGCTCCTCCACGCGACCGGTCCTCTCCGGCGAGCAGATCGACGCCAACGCCCGGACCTTCCAGGAGCAGGCATTCGCGGTCCTCGATCCGGATCGCACCGAGGTGCGTCGCAACTCCGAGTGGCTGGCCATGTCCATGGAGGAGCTCTTTGCCCTCGCCCGCACCGCGACGGCCGCCCAGATCCTGGAGCGCGACGACTTCGCCAAGCGCCGCGAACGCGGCGAGCCGATCTCCCTCCTCGAGCTGCTCTACCCGGTCCTGCAGGGCTACGACTCCGTGGCCGTACGCTCGGACGTCGAGCTTGGCGGCACAGACCAGACCTTCAACCTCCTTCTGGCCCGCGACATCCAGCAGGCCTACGGCGTCGAGCCCCAATCCATACTGACCACGGCCATCCTGCCCGGCACCGACGGGGAGCGACGGATGTCCAAGTCGCTGGGCAACTACATCGGAGTCACCGAGCCCCCCGAGGAGATCTTCGGCAAGCTCATGCGGGTTCCCGACTCGGCGATGCCCACCTACTACGAGCTCCTGCTCGACGACCCGTTCGATCCGGCCGCGCCGGCGATCGAGTCCAAGCGCCTGATGGCGCGTGAGCTGACCGCTCGCTTACGGGACGCCGCGGCCGCCACCGGCGCTGAGGACCACTTCGACCGCCTCCACGTGCTGCGCGAGGCTCCGGACGAGATCGAGGAGCTGGCGGTGGACGCCAATGGGGGCGAGGTCCACCTGCCGGCGCTGCTGCGCCAGGCGTTCGGGGTCTCGGGATCGGAGGGCCGGCGGCTCCTTGCGCAGGGCGGGGTCAAGCTCGACGGCGACCTCCTGGGCGTCGAAGCGCTCGACCTGCCGGCCGAGCGCCTCGACGGAGCGGTCATCCAGGTCGGCAAGCGGCGGTTTCGACGGCTCAGGATCGGCCAACCCCCGGCCTAGCCTGTCCGGTGCCGCCGCGCTATACTCAATTGTTCCGAATGGATCAGACCACCACGAGACCGGTCGGCCCTAAGCTCTCGTCTTCGGACCGGAAGCGAGCCAGGCCTCTCCTGAGAGGCCTTTTTCATCCGGAATTGACGTTCCCCCGGCGGCATCACCGCCATGAGAGCGCGGCGGTCTTTGAAAACTCAGCAGCATGTGCGACCCAAGGCTCGTAGAGCTTTGTGTCGCGTCCAGGTTCGACCTTCCGCGCGCGGGATCTTTTTCGGACGGTGCTCGCCAGACCATCGGTCTGGCTGCGCGCCGACCGCAGAGCCGCGGGGCGGAGGGCTTAACTGAGTAGTAGAACCCGTCGAGTCCGAGGTGCATCGCATTGTGTACGCGATGCCCGTGTAGTTCGGAAATCGACAGCTTTCCATGAGACAGTGAACTCCGGCCAATATGGTGCGAAGTATCGGCGTAGTGCCGAACACTTCCCCGGCCGGTTGACACGCAAGTTTTTCACGGAGAGTTTGATCCTGGCTCAGGACGAACGCTGGCGGCGTGCTTAACACATGCAAGTGGAGCGACGAACCAGGGCTTGCCCTGGGGCAGAGCCGCGAACGGGTGAGTAACACGTGGGTAACGTGCCCCAATGACTGGGACAACCCGGGGAAACCCGGGCTAATACCGGATATGCCCCCCACCATTTGGTGGGTGTGTAAAGGAAGCTTCGGCCTCCGCATTGGGATCGGCCCGCGGCGCATTAGCTTGTTGGTGAGGTAACGGCTTACCAAGGCAACGATGCGTAGCTGGTCTGAGAGGACGATCAGCCACACTGGGACTGAGACACGGCCCAGACTCCTACGGGAGGCAGCAGTGGGGAATCTTGCGCAATGCGCGAAAGCGTGACGCAGCAACGCCGCGTGGGGGAAGACGGCCTTCGGGTTGTAAACCCCTTTCAGTTGGGACGAAGGTCGGCGGGTTAATAGCCCGTCCGGCTGACGGTACCTTCACAAGAAGCCCCGGCTAACTACGTGCCAGCAGCCGCGGTAATACGTAGGGGGCAAGCGTTGTCCGGAATCATTGGGCGTAAAGAGCGTGTAGGCGGCCTGATAAGTCGGCTGTGAAAGTCAAGGGCTCAACCCTTGAATGCCGGCCGATACTGTCAGGCTAGAGTCCGGAAGAGGCGAGTGGAATTCCTGGTGTAGCGGTGAAATGCGCAGATATCAGGAGGAACACCAATGGCGAAGGCAGCTCGCTGGGACGGTACTGACGCTGAGACGCGAAAGCGTGGGGAGCGAACAGGATTAGATACCCTGGTAGTCCACGCCGTAAACGATGGGCACTAGGTGTGGGAGGTGTCGACTCCTTCCGTGCCGAAGCTAACGCATTAAGTGCCCCGCCTGGGGAGTACGGCCGCAAGGCTAAAACTCAAAGGAATTGACGGGGGCCCGCACAAGCAGCGGAGCATGTGGTTTAATTCGACGAAACGCGAAGAACCTTACCTGGGCTTGACATGTCTCTGACCGGTGTGGAAACACATCTTCCCTTCGGGGCAGAGTCACAGGTGGTGCATGGCTGTCGTCAGCTCGTGTCGTGAGATGTTGGGTTAAGTCCCGCAACGAGCGCAACCCCCGTCGTATGTTGCCAGCATTTAGTTGGGGACTCATACGAGACTGCCGGTGACAAACCGGAGGAAGGTGGGGATGACGTCAAGTCATCATGCCCCTTATGTCCAGGGCTACACACGTGCTACATTGGCCGGTACAAAGGGTTGCGATACCGCGAGGTGGAGCGAATCCCATAAAGCCGGTCTCGGTTCGGATTGGAGGCTGAAACTCGCCTCCATGAAGGTGGAGTTGCTAGTAATCGCGGATCAGCAACGCCGCGGTGAATACGTTCCCGGGCCTTGTACACACCGCCCGTCACACCACGAAAGCGGGCAACACCCGAAGCCGGTGACCCAACCTTAGGGAGGGAGCCGTCGAAGGTGGGGCTCGTGATTGGGGTGAAGTCGTAACAAGGTAGCCGTACCGGAAGGTGCGGCTGGATCACCTCCTTTCTAGGGAGGCTCCTAACGGAGTCCGTCTGTCCGGCAGGGCGAGGCGCGCGTCCCGATCGTTGATCGGGCGAGCACCGAGCCATATTTATGCCGGCTGGCGCCCTTAGCATGTCGACCGAATCTGGAGTCGTCAGGTGGATATCCATCCGAAGCATCCGGCATTCGTGCCCGATGCATTCCTGCCGACGCATGCTGCTGAGTTTTGAGAGACCGACCGCGAGTCGGCCTCCCTGCAGGGAGCCCTGTTGCGGGCCCCACGCGGGCAGGCGGATCGGCCGCGGAGCTCTCTGTCCGGACCTTGAAAACTGCACAGTTGGCCGAGCGTGGGGGACATCTCTCGTGCGGTGCTCGCTGGATCGATGATCCGGCTGTGCTCCTGCGCGGGGCCTCACGTTCAAATTGGGTATCACCCAGCTATACCGCGGACCGCGTTTTGTCTTTCCGTTGCGGTCCGTGGAAGCTGTTGATCACCGTCAAGATAGTAAGGGCACACGGTGGATGCCTTGGCATCAGGAGCTGAAGAAGGGCGTGGACGACTGCGATAAGCAACGGTGAGGTGTTGAACAGCCTTTGACCCGTTGATTCCCGAATGGGGAAACCCGGCACCGGTAGTGCGGTGTCATCCCTGCCTGAACACATAGGGCAGGTGAGAGCAAGCGGGGGAACTGAAACATCTCAGTACCCCGAGGAAAGGAAATCAACCGAGATTCCCCGAGTAGCGGCGAGCGAAAGGGGACCAGCCCAAACCCGTCAGGTGCAAGCGTGCGCGCGTTGCCTGGCGGGGGTTGTAGGACGACGCTTCCGGATCGCGCATGGTCCGGCGGGAGTTACAAAGCCGACTGCTAGTCGAAGAACAGTGGAACTCAGATACCAAAGAGGGTAACAGTCCCGTAGACGAAAGCAGCCGGCCTCCTGTGCGTTGTTCCTGAGTAGGACCGTTCTCGTGAAACACGGTCCGAACCTGGGGGGACCACCCTCCAAGGCTAAGTACTCCCTGATGACCGATAGCGGACTAGTACCGTGAGGGAAAGGTGAAAAGTACCCCGGAAGGGGAGTGAAATAGTATCTGAAACCGCGTGCCTACAAGCGGTCGGAGCACCTTCGGGTGTGACGGCGTGCTTTTTGCATAACGAGCCGGCGAGTTACTCGTCACTGGCAAGGTTAAGCGATGAGCGGAGCCGCAGCGAAAGCGAGTCCGAATAGGGCGAATCAGTCAGTGGCGGTAGACCCGAAACCGAGCGAGCTACCCATGGGCAGGTTGAAGCGAGGGTAAGACCTCGTGGAGGACCGAACCGACCTAGGTTGAAAACTGGGCGGATGACCTGTGGGTCGGAGTGAAAGGCTAATCAAGCTCGGAAATATCTGGTTCTCTCCGAAATATATTTAGGTATAGCGTCGGGCAATTGCATGTTGGCCGTAGAGCACTGTTTGGACTAGGGGCCCTACCAGGTTACCGACTTCAGGCAAACTCCGAAGACCAGCATGTTTATCCTGGCAGTCAGTCTGCGGGGGATAAACTTCGTAGGCAAAAGGGAAACAGCCCAGACCGCCAGCTAAGGTCCCCAAGTTCTAGCTAAGTGGGAAACGATGTTCGAGTGCACAGACAACCAGGAGGTTGGCTTAGAGGCAGCCATCCTTGAAAGAATGCGTAACAGCTCACTGGTCAAGTGTTCGAGCGCGGAAAATTCAACGGGGCTCAAGCTAGACACCGAAGCTGCGGGTGTACGACGTTCGCGTCGTACGCGGTAGGAGAGCGTCCTCGTTCGCGTGAAGCGGCGGCGTAAGCCAGTCGTGGACGTGCGAGGAGTGAGAATGCCGGCATGAGTAACGAAAGAGGAGTGAGAATCTCCTCCACCGATTGTCCAAGGTTTCCTGAGTAAAGTTCGTCTGCTCAGGGTCAGTCGGGACCTAAGGCGAGGCCGAAAGGCGTAGCCGATGGCCAACGGGTTGATATTCCCGTACCACGTCGCGTCCGTTACGACCGATGGGGGGACGAGGAAGGCTAAGGGATCCCTGGCGAAGGTCGTCCAGGGGTAAGCATGTAGCCAGAGCTCTCAGGTAAATCCGGGAGCTCGTTACGGCGAGGTGCGATGCCAGCTGACCGGAAGGTCGGCGAGTCCCCGACGCCATGCCTCCAAGAAAAACCTCTAGGCAGGATGCGCGTGCCCGTACCCCAAACCGACACAGGTGGACAAGTAGAAAATACTAAGGTGATCGAGATAACCATCGTTAAGGAACTCGGCAAAATGGCCCCGTAACTTCGGGAGAAGGGGCGCCCCGGTAGAGTGATGTCCTTCGCGGACCTAGCTCGAGGGGGCCGCAGTGAATTGGTCCAACCGACTGTTTACCAAAAACACAGGTCTCTGCTAAGTCGCAAGACGACGTATAGGGGCTGACGCCTGCCCGGTGCCGGAAGGTTACGTGGACTTGTTAGCTCTCTTCGGAGAGCAAAGCAATGAAACTAAGCCCCGGTAAACGGCGGCGGTAACTATAACCGTCCTAAGGTAGCGAAATTCCTTGTCGGGTAAGTTCCGACCTGCACGAATGGCGTAACGAGTTGGACGCTGTCTCAACGATGGGCTCGGTGAAATTGCAGTCTCGGTGAAGATGCCGAGTACCCGCGGCTAGACGGAAAGACCCCGTGAACCTTTACTACAACCTGATATTGGAGTTCGAGGCATCTCGTTCAGGATAGGTGGGAGGCTATGAAGTGCCGGCTGTGGCTGGCATGGAGCCACCCTTGAGATACCACCCTTGATGTTTTGGGCTTCTAACACCGCGCCGTATATCCGGGCGGTGAACAGTGTCAGGCGGGTAGTTTGACTGGGGCGGTCGCCTCCCAAAATGTAACGGAGGCGCGCAAAGGTTCCCTCAGCACGGTTGGAAATCGTGCGTAGAGTGCAAAAGCATTAAGGGAGCTTGACTGCGAGACATACACGTCGAGCAGGTGCGAAAGCAGGCTTTAGTGATCCGGCGGTAGCAAGTGGAAGCGCCGTCGCTCAACGGATAAAAGGTACTCCGGGGATAACAGGCTTATCGGGCCCAAGAGTCCACATCGACGGCCCGGTTTGGCACCTCGATGTCGGCTCGTCGCATCCTGGGGCCGAAGTAGGTCCCAAGGGTTGGGCTGTTCGCCCATTAAAGCGGCACGCGAGCTGGGTTCAGAACGTCGTGAGACAGTTCGGTCCCTATCTGCCGTGGGCGTTGGAGAATTGAGAGGAGTCGTCCCTAGTACGAGAGGACCGGGATGAACAGACCTCTGGTGTACCAGTTGTCCCGCCAGGGGCATTGCTGGTTAGCTACGTCTGGATCGGATAACCGCTGAAAGCATCTAAGCGGGAAGCCGACCTCGAGATGAGTTCTCCCATCGCTTCAAGCGAGTAAGAGCCCTGGAAGACCACCAGGTGATAGGACGGATGTATAAGCGCGGTGACGTGCTGAGCAGACCGGTACTAATGCTTCGAGGGCTTGACGGTTTTAATTTGGCTCCGCACATGCAATGTGGAGCGTGGTTCCCAGTAGGCCAGCTGTGCGGTTTTGAAGGCCCGGGCGGAGGGCTGGTCTCGCAGCCTTTCGGTGGCTTTAGCGAGGGGGAAACACCTCTTCCCATTCCGAACAGAGCAGTTAAGCCTCTCCGCGCCGATGGTACTTGGCCCGCAAGGGCCCGGGAGAGTAGGTCGCCGCCGATGTTCTTGAAGGCAACGGGCCGTTCCGCGTTACTGCGGGGTGGCCCGTTCGTCTGTGTACCCCGTTCAAGCGGGTTAGAGCCCCGCCGGGCCTCAAGCGGGCCCGACGGGCCTCGTAAGGAAAGGAAACGCATGTCCACCCTCGCAACCGTGCTGATCGTCGCCGGCGTGCTGCTCGTCCTGCTGTTCGTGGGTGGCGTGCTCGGCGCCCGCAAGCGGGATCGCCAGGTCGCGCCGGACTTCCAGCGACACCTCGAGCAGGCGGACAGGGCGCTGGAGGTCGCTCGGGCCGGCGACCGCGGATGGGACCCCGTCGTGCTCGAGCAGACCGTCCAGGAAGCCTTGGCTCGCTCCCACCCCGGTGCCACCTTCGAATCGGTGCATCTGGTCCTGGTCGAGGACCAGCCGGGGGTCCACAACGATCGGGCTCACTACGAGGCTCACGGCGGCGACCGGCGGGTGCGCGTCGTGCTCAGCCGAGACGACTCGGGCTGGCACGGCGAGACGGTCGGCTGACCTCTCCCGCCCATCTCGTGCCGGGCTTCGAGCCCGAGAACGAGCTCGAGCAGGGCCTCGGTGCCGACCCCACCCTTCGAGCGGGCTGGGCGTGGGGCAAGCCGCGCAGCGGGCACCCCGAGGGCACCGTCGGAGCCCACGTGAGCGAACTTCTGGACGCAATCGATCGCATGGGCGCGACCGGGAAGCGCCGCGAGGAGCTGCGGCTGCTTGCGCTGTTGCACGATGCGCTGAAGTTCGAGGTCGATCATTCGCGACCACGCACGGGTGAGAACCACCACGCGATGCGGGCCCGGCGGTTCGCGCAGAGATATCTCGACGACGAGCGGCTGCTGGCGTCGCTGGAGCTGCACGATCGGCCCTACGGCATATGGCGAAAGCTGCAGCGGACCGGACGCGTGGACTCCGATCGGTTCGAGGAGATGCTCGAGCGCATACCGGACCTCGCCCTCTTCCTGTGCTTCGTGGAGCTGGACGGCTCCACCCAGGGCAAGCGCCCCGACCCCCTGCGGTGGTTCAAGAGCGAGCTGAGTCGTCGCGGCATCGGTTGACCGCAACCGCCCGCCGGGGGCAGTCGTCGCGGGGGCGGCGAGCTGATGCCGAGCCGCCGCCGCCGGGCCGGTCGGCATGCACGGCCACCGGCCGCAAGTCCTCGGCCAGGGCATACTCACCGAGGGTTGAGAGCTCGACCATCAGGTCGATCCGGTCAATGATCGCGGTGCCGATCCGCTGTCTCAGGCGCGGGAACATGTGTTCGTACAAGGTACGCCGGGCCGCGGACGGAAGCCCGCCGGGCTCGCAAGATCTCGTGCATTGTGCGGGGCCGGGACCGGCACGTGGCGCTGCACCGCGGGGGATGGGAGGGCTGTCGCCGGTCAGCGGCGAACGCGGATGGTGCCCGACTTCCCGGCCGGCTGGTCGTAGCGGTAGCGGTAGTAACCGGGCTTGCGCCCCGCAAGCCGAAACGAGAAGTAGCCGGCCCCGCTGGTGGGAACCTGAGCCGCCAGCCGCCAGCGGCCCCGGGCTGTGGCCTTTCGCTCCACCCGGACGGTATGTGCCCCGCCCGGCCGCACCTGGCCCCAGAAGCGGTTGCCGGTGATAACGAACGGGTGGGCGAAGATCGAGTAGGCCGGCTTGGGCTTGCGGTTGCGAAAGAGCAGCCCCGACTGGAACTCCTGGAAGCGGCGCAGGCCCTTGCCCGCGATCGCCCCGTCGGTCAGCCGAAACTGGTTGAGGCCTCGCACGCGGGGCGTGCGATAGGCCTGATAGGCGGCCTGCTGGAGGTAGAGGCGCTGCTGTCCGAGGCTGACCCCGGCGAACGGATCGGGCGGGCTGGTCTGGTAGCCGAACTCGGTATAGAAGATATTCAGCCGCCGCCCGGTGCCGCTCCTGATGGCACGCAGGCGGGTCAGGCGGTCGACGGCACGCACCAGCCGCCGCCCGTCGCCGATCGCGGCGTCGTAGCGGTTTGGGGATGGGTTGGTGGGCTTCTGCAGCAGGTTGTAGGGGTGATGGCCGAGGGCGTCGGCGGGAACCGGCTTGAACCCCTTGCACCGCCCGCGGCGCATCGGCTTGAACTTGGCGTTCCGACACCCCATCTCGCGCAGGAAGAGGAGCGGCCGGATCGGCCGCGTGGCGCCGCGCCCGGAGCGGCCGCTCGCCGCCAGCTCGCCGAGCAGAGCGGTGGAGTCCGGGTCGTTGGCCTTGATCCGCGGGTAGGAGGCGAGCGCCAGCGCGCGATAGAGGTGGGGAGCCACCAGCCCGCGCTTGTCGCTCTGGGGCTGTAGCCATACCCCCTGATTCGGCTCGTTGGAGATGCCCCAGTGGTCCACGCTCGACGCGTAGCGGCGCACCACGGCCTCGGAGAAGTCGCCGAACTCGCTGGGGCTCGGCTTCCACAACGGATTGTCGCGGGACGGATCGCCGCTGGCCCACACCGGCGCCGGCGTGGAGATCGACACCATGATCCGCAGGTTGTGACGCGATGCCGCCGATATCACGCGGTCGAGAGGCCCCCACGTGTAGCGCTGGTCGAAGTTGTTGCGCCCGTCGAAGCCCGGCGGCTTTGTCCGCGAGAGGGTGGCGGGAGCAATCTGGTTCCAGAAGGCGGATACCCGCAGCCGGTCCACCCCGAGGCGCTTGAACAGCGCCATGTCGGACTCCAGCTCTGCGGGCGATGCGTTCAGCAGCAGCTGGTCATCGATGATCGATACCTCGTTCCGTGCAGCCGAGGCGGCGGGCACGCTGAAAAGGGCCAGCGCCAGCGCGGCCGCGGCTACCAGCAGGGCTCTTGTGATCGTTCGGGCGGGCATGGGTCGGTGCGTGCGAAGGCTAGAACCGTGGTCGGGTCGAAAAGTCGCGCCCAGCACCGGCCCGAGGCCACACGGTCATGATGGCAGGCGTGTCCGCGCATGTCTGCCACCCGCGCCCAGGGCGCTGCGCCGGGGGTGGCCACGAGGCGGCGGGGCCGGGCTGATGGTCCACCTGCGGATCGTTGCCCCGGACGAGAAGGGCCGACGGGCGCTCGAGTTGCTCGAGGGCTCCGGCTCGGTGTGCAACGTAATCGTCTTCCCGGACGCCGCCCGCAAGCCGCGCGGCGACGTGCTCATGTGCGACGTCGCCCGCGAGGACGCCAGCGCGATCATCGAAGATCTGCGCCGCCTGGACATACCCTCGGACGGGTCCATCGCACTGGAGTACGTGGACTCAGAGATCTCCGAGGCCGCGGAACGGGCCGTCGAGTACGCGCCCGGGCTGCCGTCGGACGCGGTCGTCTGGGAGGAGGTGGAGGCCCGCACGGAGGAGATGACCGAGTTCTCGCTGAGCTTCATGGCCTTCATGGTCCTGGCCATGCTGATCGCGAGCGTGGGCATCCTGCTCGATCAGCCCGTCCTGATCGTCGGCGCGATGGTCGTCGGGCCCGAGTTCGGGCCGCTGGCCGCCCTGTCCGTGGCGATCGTCGAGCGCCGCGGGGCCCTGGTGCGCAGGTCTGTGCGCGCCCTGGCCGTGGGATTCCCGGTCGGGATCCTCGTGACCGCGGGGGTCACACTCGCCTTCGAGGCGTCGGGCCAGATCCCCGGCCGCTTCGACCCGTCCGACCACCCCCTGACCAGCTTCATCTCCGACCCGGGCTTCTTCTCGGTCTTCGTCGCGTTCATCGCGGGAACTGCCGGGGTGCTCTCGCTGACGAGCGCGAAGTCGGGCCCCCTCATAGGCGTGCTGATATCGGTGACCACCATCCCGGCGGCCGCAAACATCGGCGTCGGCGTCGCCCTCGGGGAGTGGGGTGAGGCCGGCGGGGCGGCCGCCCAGCTCGGCCTCAACCTGGCGGCGATCCTGCTGGCGGGGGTGTCGATGTTGTTCGCCCAGCGCCGCTGGTACGTGCATCGGCGCCGGAGCCATGACCACAGCGCCGGCGGCGCTGTCACCGAGCGAGCCCGGCGAAACGCGCTGGGGAGGGCCGGCTCCGGGGCGGGGGCAGCCCAGCCCGACCAAAAAGAAGCAGCGCAGCCCGCCACCGGAGGTGGGAAGCGATAGCCGGGCCCAGCACTGCACCGGATCGCTCGGGAGCGCCGACCGAGCGCTGTGCACGCTGTGGACGGGCCGTGGCCGGGGGCCGCTGGCGCTCCGGTGCCTGGGGCTCTCACCGCGCCGTGAGCCCTAACTCATCGCAGCGCTCCTCCATGGCCGCGATCACCGTCCGGAGGTGCTCGTCGAAGTCCTCGCCCAGCTCCTGCGCCGAGGCATGTACCTCATCGCGGTTCACCGCGGCCGCGAAGGCGGGCGTCTTGAGCTTCTTCTTGACCGACTTCGGCGACATCCCCTCGATGCCGGTTGGGCGAACCAGTGCGCAGGCCGCCACGAAGCCGCTGAGCTCGTCCACCGCGTACAGCGTCTTGGCCAGACGCGTCGTGCGCGGCACGCCGAGGTAGGGGGCGTGGCCGGCCACCGCGTCGATGAGCTCGGGCGGATAGCCCTTTTCCTCGAACAGCTGCAGAGCCACGCGCGGGTGTCCCGTATCCAGATCCGGGTGCTTCTCGTAGTCGAGGTCGTGGAGGATCCCGGTGGCGGCCCACAGCTCCTCGTCCTCCCCGTACCTGCGCGCGTAGGCGACCATCGCGGCCTCGACCGCGAGCACGTGCTTTCGCAGCGAGTCCGACTCCGTCCACCGGCAGAAGAGCTGCCAGGCCTCGTCTCGGCTGGGGGAGGCCACGGCGGCAGGGTACCCGGCGGCCCAGCACCGCCCGAGGCTTCCCCGGGCAGGGCATTGGCACACCGAGACGAACTCAGGCGCCAGGATGCCCTCCGCTACCCTTGCGCAGCCGTCGCCTGCCCCGACCCCGGCCCCGACGGACGATTCCCGCATGGAGAAATTCATCATCGAAGGCGGCCAGCCGCTCTCGGGCACCGTCGTGCCCGCCGGCAACAAGAACGCCGCGCTGCCGGTCCTGGCCGCGACGCTCCTCACCGAGGACGAGGTCGTGTTGCGCAACATTCCCCGCATTCGCGACGTCGGGGCCATGGTCGACCTGCTGCGGGGACTGGGGGCCACGGCCGAGTGGCGCGAGGAGAACGTGGTGGCCGTGTGCGCGGCCGATGTCGAGCCTGGGGAGCTGGACCCGAGCCTGACCGAGAAGATCCGTGCATCGTTCCTGCTCGCCGGCCCGCTGCTGGCCCGCTTCGGCGCCGTCCACATGCCGCCCCCGGGCGGGGACGTGATCGGGCGCCGGCGCCTGGACCCGCACCTGGACGCTTTCCGCGCTCTCGGTGCGACGGTCGAGGGCGGTCGCTCCTATCGGATCACCGCTCCCGCCCACGGCTTGCGCGCGTGCGACTTCTTCATGGACGAGCCATCGGTGATGGGCACTGAGAACGCGCTGATGGCCGCCGCGCTGACCCCGGGGTCGACGGTGATCCACAACGCCGCGTCGGAGCCCCACGTCCAGGATCTGGCCCGCCTGCTGCTGCAGATGGGCACCCGCATCGAGGGGATCGGCTCCAACGTGCTGGTAGTGCACGGCGAGAGCCGCCTGGGCGGGGCGGACTACTCCATCGGACCCGATTACATCGAGATTGCCTCTTTCATCGCCCTGGCCGCCTGCACCGGTGGGGAGCTGCGGGTCAAGGACGTGGTACGCGACGACCTTCGGATGACGCGGCTGGCCTTCGAGCGGCTCGGCTGCCGGATCGAGTACGAGGGCTCCGATGTGGTGGTGCCCGGCGACCAGTCATTGCGCGTCAAGGACGACGACGGCGAGCACATCTCCAAGGTCGAGGACGGGCCCTGGCCGGCCTTTCCAGCCGATCTGACCAGCATCGCACTGGCTCTGGCCACCCAGTCCGACGGCATGGTGCTGATTCACGAGAAGATGTTCGAGAACCGGCTGTTCTTCGTGGACAAGCTCGTCTCCATGGGCGCTCGGGTCCTGCTCTGCGATCCGCACCGCGCGGTCGTGAGCGGCCCGAGCCGGCTTCACGGCGAGCGCATGGAGAGCCCGGATATCCGGGCGGGTATGGCCATGCTCATCGCGGCCCTGTGCGCCGAAGGCCGGTCGGAGATCGGCAACGTACGCCAGATCGACCGCGGTTACGAGCGCATCGACGAGCGGCTGCGCGGCCTCGGTGCGCGCATCGGGCGCACGCCTCGCCGTGACGGCGCCCAGGGCGTGGCGCCTCATGGCGAGCCACTCTCGGCCTAGAGCTTCTACGAAGAGGGCACGGATGCCCTTTTCGTCGGCGGCTTCTACGAAGAGGGCACGGATGCCCTTTTCGTCTGCGGCTTCTACGAAGAGGGCACGGATGCCCTTTTCGTCGGCGGCTTCTACGAAACGGGCATGGATGCCCTCTTCGTCTGCAGAGTCAGGGGCTTCGCCGTGATCCACCCGATCCCACCGGGCACGCGCGACATGCTGCCCGACGAGATGCGCGAGGTGCGCGCGATCACCGAGGGCCTGCGCCAGACCTTCGAGTCGGCGGGCTACGGCGAGGTCTGGACCCCGGCGCTGGAGTACGAGGAGGTGCTGCGCGCCGGAGATGGAGCCGCCTCGAAGGCCGGCTACCGCATGTTCGACGAGCAGGGCCACGTGTTGGCGTTGCGCTCGGACATGACGATCCCGATCGCGCGGGTGGCCGCTACGCGCTACCGCGCCGAGGGAGGCCCCCTGCGCCTGTGCTACTTCGCCCACGCCTACCGCTCGGTCGGGAGGGGCAGCGGCCAGCAGCGCGAGTTCCTGCAGGCCGGCGCCGAGCTGATCGGCGTGGAGGGACCCGGTGGCGAGGCCGAGGTGATCGCCCTGCTCTTGGCGGCGCTTGACCGGGCCGGCCTCGCGCGCCACCGCATCGGCCTGGGCGACGGGGCGCTGTACCGCCACCTGCTGAACAACCTGGAGGTTCCCGCCGAGGACCACGCGGAGCTGCTGGAGCGCCTGTCGGCACGCGACATGGTGGGCCTGGAGATGCGGGTGGCTCAGCTGGGGTTGCCCGACTCGGCACGGCGGCTGCTCACGCGGCTGCCCGAGCTGCGCGGCGGCCCCGGCGTCCTCGAGCGCGCGTCCGAGGCGGCCGGGCCCTCGGTGGAGGGCCTGCAGACGCTCTACGCGGCACTCGAGGACCGGGGCGTGGCCGATCGGGTGATAATCGACCTGGGGTTGGTGCGCGACCTGAGCTACTACACCGGTGCGGTGTACGAGGTCTACGACCCGGCCGTGGGCTTCACACTGGGCGGCGGCGGACGCTACGACGATCTCATCGGCAGCTTCGGCACCCCGCGGCCGGCCTGCGGCGTTGGCCTGGACGTGCAGCGCGTGCACATAGCCCGCGCCGCCGAGGAGAGGCTGCGATGAGCGGGCCGGATCCTTCCCGGCTGACTATCGCCGTGCCGCGGGGAGCGCTGCTGGGCGGAACCCTCGACCTGCTCGATCGGCTCGGAATCGACACCGCCGAAGTCAGAGCCAACGACCGCAAGCTGCTGTTCGAGGCCGCGGGCATCGTGACCATGCGCCCCAGCGACGTGCCGACCTACGTGGAGCACGGCGCGGCCGACATCGGGATCACCGGCAAGGATGTGCTGCTCGAGCAGCCCGAGCGCGAGGTCTACGAGCTGTTGGACCTGGGCTTCGGGCGCTGCGAGATGGTGGTGGCCGCCCGCCGCGGCGACGACGCGCTGGGGGAGGCGCTGCGCCGCCTGGGACGGGTCCGGGTAGCCACGAAGTATCCGAAGATCGCCACTGCCCACTTCGCCGAGACCGGTCGGCAGGCCGAGATCGTGGAGGTCAAGGGGTCGGTGGAGCTGGCGCCGCTCACGGGCCTGGTCGACGGCATCGTGGACCTGACCGCCACGGGCAGGACCCTGGTCGAGAACGACCTCGAGGTGCTGGAGCAGGTCACGGTGTGCACGGCGCGGCTGATCGCCAACCCGGTATCCCACAAGCTCAAGGCCGAGGCGATGGACCGGCTGGTCAGGGAGATAAGGGGGAGGGGCCGTGAGGATTGTTCGTGACTCCCTGAGCCGTCCCGAGGCGGGGACGGGCGTGGGGCAGCAGGTGGCGGAGATCCTGGAGAACGTCCGCCGCGGCGGCGACGAGGCCGTACGCGCCTACACGAAGCGGTTCGACCACGCCGAGGTGGCCCCCGACCGTCTGCGGGTCGACGATCGTGATCTCGAGTCATCGGTCGGTGTGCTGGAGCCGGGCGTGCTCGCCGGGCTCCGAACGGCGATGGCCAACGTCCGCACGGTCGTCCAGGCCCAACTGCGCGACACCGTGGTGGTGGACCTGCCGCAGGGCCAGCACGTGGAGGTGGCGGAGATCCCGGTTGGCCGGGTGGGGGTGTACGCGCCCGCGGGCCGGGCCGCGTACCCCTCCACCGTGGTGATGTGCGCGGCCACGGCCCGCGCCGCGGGCGTGAACCAGATCGCCGTGTGCGCGCCGCCCGGCCCGCGGGGCCAGGCCCACCCGGTCGTCCTGGCCGCCTGCGTGCTCTGCGGGGTGACCGAGGTGTACCGGATCGGCGGAGCCCAGGCGATCGGCGCGCTGGCCTACGGCACCGAGTCGATCCAGCCCGTCGACGTGATCACCGGTCCGGGGAACCGCTACGTGCAGGAGGCCAAGCGCCAGGTCTACGGGACGGTCGGCATCGACGGCATCGCGGGTCCCAGCGAGCTGATCGTCGTGGCCTCGAAGGGCGCCGATCCGGAGCTGGTGGCGCTGGACCTGCTGGCCCAAGCCGAGCACGGTCCCGAAAGCTTCATAGCGGTGGTGTCAGCAGACGCGGAGCTCTTGGACGCAGTCGAGGAGGCCGTGAAGCGGCTCACGCCCGACCGCCCGAGCGTCACCGACGCCGAGCTGCAGGTCACCAAGGTGGTTGAGACCCGGCTGGGCGTACGGGCCGCCGAGCGGATGGCTCCCGAGCATCTGGAGCTGGTGGGCGAGGAGGCGGAGGCTCTGGCGGGCGACGTGCGAAACGCCGGCGCGGTCTACATCGGCGCGGCCGGCGCCACAGCCTTCGGCGACTACGTGGCCGGCTCCAACCACGTCCTGCCCACCGGCGGCGCCGCGCGGTTCCAATCGGCTCTGTCGGCGGCCACCTTCCGGCGCCGGATGGCGCGTGTGGCCTTCCCCGGCGACTCCGCGGCCCGGCTGGCGCCCGCGGGCGCGGCGATCGCCCGCGCCGAGGGCTTTCCCGTGCACGCCGAGTCGATGGAGAGGCGCGCGTGAGCCGCGGGGCCCGAATAACGCGGACGACGGGGGAGACCCACGTCGAGCTGTCGCTGGAGCTGGAGGGCTCGGGCGAGGGTGTGCGCTCCACGGGCGTCGGCTTCTTCGACCACATGCTCGACGCCGTGGCCCGCCACGGCGGGCTGGACCTGGAGGTCAACGCCGAGGGCGACCACCAGACCGGTGCCCACCACACGGTGGAGGACACGGGCATCGTGCTGGGCCGAGCGCTCGACGAAGCGCTTGGGGACCGCGCCGGCATCCG
>JAABUS010003589.1_pt1 | contig 24722 bp, 23 predicted proteins | sample 5560161 | NCBI WGS metagenome assembly JAABUS01 (sample SAMN10711885, study PRJNA513376) | rock metagenome | isolation source: Antarctica rocks | place: Antarctica: Victoria Land, Trio Nunatak nord | collected 2016-01-04
GGGCCCGCGGGGGGCGCGAGGGGGGGAGGGCGAGGAGGCAGAGGGAGGGGATGAAGAAGGGGCTAAGGAAGAGTGCGAAGGAGGGGAAGGGGAAGGTAAAGAGGGAAAAGAGGAAGGGGTGAGGGAGGAGTGGATGGTGACGTATTTCGCAAAGACGATATTCACGCCTGCGGGGATCGATGTGTATTCGACGCGGAAGGAGGGGTTGGGGGAGGGGACGCTGAGGGCGATAATGGAGGGGTTGAGGGGGTGGGACGGGGAGGCGTTCGGGAAGTTGGTGGAGGGGGTTTTTGAGGTGGTTAGGGATTAAGTGCGGGTGGGAGGGGGAGAAGGGAGACGGAAGGCAATCGGGTTGTGGAGGTGGTTGAGATGGAGGACATGGTTGATGGGCGAGGAGTGGAAGCGGGAATAGTACGGTGTAATGGTTGATGGTGTTGTGATATCCTGGATAAGCGAGCTGGAGGAGGTGGTGTATTCCCTCTCAAACGTCTAATGAATGCGATGAGAGTATGATGTCGGTTTAGAAGGCACGTCTATATCAAGGCAACCGGAGTATATCGAGCCGGATATTTGGCGAATTGCAGTGTCCACGATAAGAATCGGGAGACGAGCACGCGGCGCAATAGACGAAAAGAAAAGAAATCGAGTTAGTATTCTCTCTCCGCACGTATCTGGCATTGGAGCTCGCTGCCTATATACCTCAATTTTAAGAGTAGTTGTGAAAGAAGGGAAGAGGGAATAAACAATCTTAGATCAAACTACATGAAACCAACACACACACAACTAATGATAAGATTGTTGATGGATCGATGGGTACTAATGAGTCCAGTGTTGTAGGTCGCTTTGCGAAGCGCTCACAAACGTTTTGAAACTGCTACCAACACCAGCCATACCTCACCGATTCAGGAGGCAGATTTCCGGTGTGCTGGTCTTGTTATTCATCTACTCGATTGTCGTTCCCATGCGCACTTGTCAGGATATCCATGGCAATGTCAGTTCGTGGACGTTCTTCAACCTCCTCCTTCTTTGCCGAGTCAGAATGACTTTTAGGTGCGAACGGCTGGAACTGCCAGATTTTTGGCCAAGCAGGCAGAAGATAGGAAACCCCCACGGTCGTACAACATCACCTTGACAAAGTTGGACATCCTTCATCCAAGGTCGCGATAAGATTGACGCTTCAAGTTGGCACTTTACCACCTTAGGATCACCGAGCGCGGAAACCAGAAAGACAGACACTAGCTGCATATCGATCGTAACCCCATGTGACCGGACGTGCATGGGGGATCAGGTTGGTCCGAAAAGCAATCGCCGATACTCGTGTTTCGAGGCCTGCGGGCCGAAAATCTGACACTCCAGTTAATGAAAACCTGCTGCTTTGTGTTATCGATGCCCACAATGTAACAATCAAGCCGACCCTCGTCATAGATGAAGGCCGAAGGAACGTCAGCTCGGTTAGAGGTCCTAGAAAATGCGACAACGATGACAGTGTTGCTATACGTGTCAGAGGGAGTCTCGATCCAAGCCATGCATGCGACACGCTGCAGTGCACCGAGACGTGGTCTTGATCGCCAAAATCGACCTGTCATACTGAATCAGATACAAGACGTGCGACAGCCTAACCGCCTGTCGTGTTTGTGCACCCGGATTCGATCAAAATGTAAGTCACTTCATAGGCGTGAGTCGAATGGAACGCCAAGGCAGCCACCATGCTGTATTATTGCTGTATGGTGAGCTGGCTACCACGGAGAGGTCTCCATTGGAGGGGCCCGGCCGCCCGAGCAAGTTTGAATTCCGATCTCGACTCTACCGTGGACCACGGTTCGGTACGCGATGCATGATTCGTGCAGTAGTCACATGCGCAAGATGCAGCCTTCTGGGAGCTTAACGATACGCCGCCCTAATGGCCCCTTAGTGGTGCCGTTCGGATGAGCAAGCCAAAGCTGAATCCCTGCCTATGCCTTCAATGCCTTCGTGACATGGTGAAGAATGACTGCTGCGGTAGAAGGTAGATCGATAAGACCCAAAAGCCCGTCAAACGATGGCCTTCGGCCGGACGCGAATGAAACCTTCGCCTGTGTAGTGGAGGGGCTCGGAGATCCTGGGACTCTGCCTTTTGCAATGCTCGGTCGTCACTAAATGTCCAATTCAAGAGCCGCAACATCATCAAAGTTGGAGCATACGGGCAAGCCCAGAGCAGCGGGTGCGCTCATTGGTGAAAGGCTTCGACCTTTACGATGTGCCAATAGATCCAACTCTTTAGAGATAGGGTCATCTTGGACAACGAAGTCAGTGCGGAACCCCGGATCCGCTGGAAACAGTAAATCATAACTATCAACAGTATACTGGGCTTTCGACGGCTCCGAAGACAACAGCAGATAACTACCACCGATCGAGAATCGTCTGATATGCATATGTTCCGGCAATTCCTGAGTGGACACTTCAGCCCAGGACCCATCGGAAAGATCAGAAGTCTGGTCTGGCTCCTTTTGCCGCTGCCAATACTCAAAGACTAGCCGCGCCCAAGCCTCATCGTCGAGTGTTCCATCGTTCAGGTCTCGGAGTAGTACTTTGTCCCTCGCGCGCTGCACGTAATCGATGGGCGAGCACCCGAAGGTATGCAAGATCCACCAATTAATTCGTGGTCGCGCCTTTGGGAAGCACTCTTGTATTGTCGCGAGTACACTGTCGCTCTTGGTTCGAAGCCTGCTTACAAGGAATTGTGCTCGGTCTGGCTCTGGCTTTGGCTCCAAAACTGGCCCGGAGGGGCTTCCACTACTCGCTGGTTGCGACTTGTCCACCGAAGAAGTATTGGATGCATCATCTTTACTAGAATTACTGAGCCCAAGGATTTCAGAGATAATGTCTTCAAAGTTCTGCTCTTTCTCGTCAAGTTCCGTTTCATTGAGGTTGTGGTCGGTCTCAGCTTGGTCGTACTCATACTGAAGCACACCAAGCTCGTCCCTTTTAGCTTCTAGTGCGGCTCTTTTTGTCTCTAGTTCTGCGTATAGACTCCGCGCTAGCGAGAGCTCGGAGATTAGCCGCTCGCTGAAGTTTTGTCGTATAAAGCTTAAGATATCGGCTTCGGTCTCAGCAAAACTGGTTCTCTCTTCCAGCAGCTCATTCCTTTTCTCTTTGAGCCAGAGTCGCTGGCGAAAGAGCGCGTTCCGCAGAAGAACTACATCCCTCCGTGCTCTTCTCAAACTTCGTCGTTCAAAACGAGACGGACTTGGTCCTGGCTTTTTGGCTCTATCAGAATCTGTAGTAGAAGCAGCGTTCTTACTATTGGCGTTAGGGACTGGCGGAGCTTCTTCATACATCAGCGGATCGAAGACGAATGAGTCGGCGTTCGGACGGGAATTATTAACATTTTCGATGTGGTAGCCTGTTTTGTTTGTCGGTACACGTATACCGTGTTGCGAACGCGTCTCCGCATTATGATGCCACGTGTTGGAGTCGTATTTCTGCCGCGACCCGTGCCGTAGGCTTCGTGCCGACGGAGGAACCCGTGCTGGGCATGAGCGTGTCCGTACATCGGGAGAGGAGACCAGAGTAGAAGGCGTTGATCTCGATGCTTGATCGAGAACAAGAAACATTTGGGGGAAGGAATTCAAGATACCTGTACGGCTCTCATGTCTTATCTAGCTGGGCCTGCAGGTAGTAATTTCCTGCCCTTGTTTGCCTTAATTTCACGGGGCTTACATCGCCGGATCCTTGTTGCACAACCATGATTATTTCGCCGTCGGACAAGGTCTCGGACTTGAATATAGACAAGGCTTAGGCAAAATGGCTGGCTTGCATCAAATGATATCTCTGGAAAAGACTCAGTGTGATGTCGTAGCTCCCTTTCTTCTAGCTCAAAAGGCTGCGGCACTCTTTTACTGCCTTAGAGCGGCAAGTGGTAGTTTTAGGCGAATGGCTTTGGCCCAATTGTAGATATTGTCCAGCACACCCTATTCCGATTCTTTTTGCATGCGAGCCATTGGACATTGTCGTGAAATAGCTGGTGCGCTTGAGCAGTCCAGATGCGACAGAAATCTCGAGGTCGCAAAAGGCTGCGAGAATGGGGGCTGCAGGCTGCGCGTTTGCTCGCAGCAGAGCCGCATCACATGATGCCAAAGTCCTATTAAATCCAAGATTATCTAAAATAGCGGGCCTAGAGCGTCTTGATCTCGTTCTTGAAGAGCTATCCCAGAATATATGAAGCACTGAAGATGAGCTCCTCCACCAACGGATTACCGTGGGATCCAGCACGCGGAGGCCACTACCGATTAACCCAGCGACCGGATGGTACGCTCTTTGCCGTTAATATAGGAGCTTCAAGGGCTTCGGTTGAGCCGAGTTGACTGACAGTTCTCGTAGGCATGGTAGAGCGTACCTATATTCAAGCGTAAGTATACTGAGAGCATGACGGTGCAATATACAGGAGGACTGAACGGCCATGAAGGACGCCCCTTCCACCTCGTACGTCCTCGAACAATCCTCGCGCGCTGCCTTTGAACCAAAATGCAACGGGGTCGAGCAATCCCAGACCTCCTACTGGACCGCCGCAACCAGTCGAACCATACGGTGCGCAGAGACCGCCTGGACCGCAAGGTGGCTCGACTGGACCCTATGGCAGTTCTCTTGGCCCACACCCGGTTCAGTCATATGGCACTCCGGCTCAGTCATATGGCACTCTGGCTCAGTCATATGGCACTCCGGCTCAGTATGGCTACGCGACGACCGGGAGTACACAAAGTCTCGCCGCTGGCGTGAGTGGCCTTACAATGGCCGCAAACCGCCCTCGTGTGGCCAGTACAGACCCCAATCAAGCAACGACAGCGTCAGCTAGCGGGAGCCGTGTTTCCGCTGCGGCAATCAGCAGACCACCAGGTATGTGATATAGAGCTCGCATCGATGAAATGACCGAGCTACTAATTGAATGCACAAAGCCCCCAGCGCAGGGGATCAATCATATACCCGGACAACGAGCGGCATAGGAGGTACAAATATTTTAGTTTCTGTAAGACAATCAACTTACAATATCAGGACAAAGAACACAACATCAGACGCAGCCGCAGCAGTCGTCCCAGCAAGGCGGAACTGGCTACGGGGGTGCTATCAACGTCTCAGGATCCCAAACTCAACGTGGTAAGTGATGAGTCTCTAACGTTCGCATGGAGGAACTCAGAAGACTGACCAGACAACTGTATTAAGTTTACTCAGGTCTTTCGACAGCGCCATCAGCTACCTCGAAATATGTGCAAGGTAGGCAATATCAGCAGGACCGATAGTGCTCAGGCTAAGACACTCAGCGAGCGCCACGGCGTATGGAAGCCACATGCAGCAAGCCGCGCCGCAAAGGACGACCTCGTCTCAGGCAGGATACACCACCTCATCTATGCTCAGCCCCTATTCGACGCATGCAGCTCCAGTAGCTGCACCAGGTATGTCACAGCAACTGCCCACTAGAACATCGTCCTGGCAGCCTGCACAAGGTCCTGGTACTGTAGCCACCTTTCCGGGTCAGGTCCAAGTAGGGTACAAGTCCCGCACAGGAGCACAAGGTAGCACTGAGGGTAGACAGACAGCGAGAAGTGAGAATGGCCTGTTCGATGCTTCCCAGATGAGAAGACTGAATGATGGTAGATGATACGGCAACTAACCAGTACCGTCACCGACGACATTCCTCAGTCAATGATGAGACGCTCAGGGACGACATTTCGCAGTACCTTGTCAGGGGTACCACAGGTCATGCTGAAGTGCTAGATCCCAGTGAGCCTGCTCAATGTTGTATTGTGGAAGAAGGCTGACGCTCTTCAGGGTTCCACGTTCGAGAAAACCACCACGAATTCTTCAAGCTGGGTCGAGTAATACACCGATCATCGCAACGTCGAAACAGGTGCTAATCGCAATAGGTATTCAAGATGTTATCTTGGGAACCCCAAGGTTCTAGCCAGCCGCCAGGCCCCCTAGACACAAGCGTGGCGAAATATGAAAGTGTGCAGGTATATGGAGAAGTAGCGTTCGCCAAGATCTATCGCTATGTGGTAGTGAATGCCAAACCAAAGCAGGGGTACTCGATGTGCCTGTGAGTGACTCCCAAGACAGCCCACGAAGACTGCGCTCACCTTGCTTAGCCGTATCTCGACAAATGGCAACCGAGGCACGGCGAAGAAAATCCTTGATCACCGTGAGCACTCCATCATATATACTAGCAAAGAGGCCCCACCCAAGTTACCTGAAGAGAAGAAGCTCATCAAAGACCCGATACATGTGGTTCCGTTTGATGGCCACCTGCTTGAGGCTACCTCGCGGGTCAACTTTGCGAAAGCGTTCCCAGTCGAGCATAACGTCAAAGTGCTTGAAGTGGGCACAGTCTCTGAAGACCACTTGCGCAAATTCCTCGGATACTGGGAGAACGAGACTGAGAAAGGCTTCCCATCAAAGAGATCGGAAAGAAAGTCAGAAAGCTCGAGGAATCAAAGGGTCACACCAGGTCAAGGTCGACGAAGGCATCACTGAATGGTTATGCGGCGGAAATATCAGGAATGTAAGAATTATACGTAATATGACCACTTCGACGGTCATATCAGGACACGACGGACTTACCATAGTCCGTCTGGCTTCTTGCCAAATAGCAAGTCGCTTTACGTGTTCACCCTGGCATCGACATTGCCCGCTGGTGATGGATCGGTGCATTTTCTTGTCTTTGTAGCAGATTCCGCTCTCGAATTTCCTTAGGCGCTGGGATGGATAACGATTACGAACCAGGTATTTCCGGCGTTGAGCATCCAAGCGATAAGGTTCTCCCAAGGACGATGGTCACGAGTCAGTTGGTTTCGAAGGGTCCGTTGGTTCTGATTATATAGCGACGATGTTCTCCTGGTTACACGTGTTTCTTTATGGTCTGAGCCCACGTCGTGGGGAGACGGGCGGGAGCCTATCGCCGATGTTATCTCTACTTGATTCTCCGTGTGGCTGTAAGCGAGTCCTTCTATACGGCTGCAATGAGGCCGATATGGTCCTAAGTTGCGAAGTTTGTTGAGTGCAAATTCAAGAAGGCGCGAAGTGGGGTGGTGCTGCCTAATTTGTGCGTCATACCTGTATGCGAACTCATCGCTTTTCGGAAAGGACCAGCCTTTTAGGCGAATCCAACATGATTCTGTCTTGAAGTCTTTTAATGATGATTCCTAGGAATTTCTGGAGTGTGATCATGATACTACTCGACGTTTGACATTAGAAGAATTTGATACAGAAACTCCCAGAACACCCCTCTCTGGTATCAATGCCTCGTAACCCAAGCCAATCGTCAACGCCACCCACAAATGCAGGCCAGCAATACCATACCTCAATCATCCCCTCGCTGGGATCCCACCGCTCCTCCTTTCCAAGGCCGTCGAGCCTTCGCCGCTGACACCCACATCCTTGTTCACCGTCTCCGGTCTTTGTAGCGCTCGGTGACTGGCACCTCCACCTCGCAAAGCACCGGTAGTCGGGGGCTTTTGCGCCGCGACGCTGTCCACAAAACTTAGATTCTCCATGCTCCGGACGCAAGGCGGATCTGGGGAGGTCGCGAGTGGAGGACTTGGTGGAGGAGTGTCCGGTGGAGTGTAGCCTGTTGCCGTCCCCGCTGCCGATATGGGCATCGCTTCAGTGACAGGAGGATACGTCGGAAGTCTTACGGTGGCTTTCAACGTGCGAGATATGTCATCCAGTAATAAGTCCATAGGTGCAATATAAGCTACATTGTTGCTCTCTGAGAAGGCGAGGACGTGAGCGCAGACACGGTTCGTACCATTGTCGATCACCCAGGCTCCTGAGTCGCCACCGGCTGGTTGGGTGTTAGTAGGTATTAATCAATTGGACACAGAATACAAAGGCTAGCAAAGCTTACTTCCGAAGTTACCCATGACAGCCCAGCTCTGTGAAGCAGAGATTCTGCCCGGCAGCTTTATCATGCTCATGGCAGGCAAGATCCTGCCCGCTTGCAGTCCGCTTGTTCGACCAAAAGCATGGACGTGAAGCCCGCCCAACTCCTCTGCTTTCACCACCTGGCAAGGATACGAGGCATTCTCGTCATGTTCAGGCGCCGGAGAGGATGCTTTCCGGCTGCAATGCCGCGCGCCACCTGCGACAATGTTGGTCGTTCGTGTCCTGTGCTGCTGAACTTTGATGAGAGCCCAATCAAGTTCGTGAGATATCGCGCCACGCTTTCCGCGCTTGATGCCCGATGAGGCGTAGACATGACCAAAGCCATGCGATGATAGGTGCTCATCGTCCATATCCTCTTCGTTCGGGAAAAAGCCTTCGTCGACATCATCAATTGCTGGCTGTGTGACAAAGAGATCCTCGCCGGTGCCGGGCTCAATGCCATCAGTGTCTCCCATGTCAACCTCGTCTTCATCATCCTCTGGATGCTCATTGTCCTCCGTCTCCAGCATCTCCGATAGCCAAGCGTCTGCATCGCCTTCTGAGGACTGATATCCCTCATCTTCGTCATCAGAGACTTCGAAAGGATACAAAGCCTCCGGAAAACCTTCCGAAAGAGATTCATCCTCAGGTACTGATTCGTCGTCCGAATCCTCGGTTGGCGCGGCTATGGAGCGCTGCAAGTCCACTGTTTGATCCAAGCCAAAGTCGACATCCTCGTTCTCTAGCATGTGGTGTACACTCATGCCGTACAACTCGCCATCCACGAGGACTGTCCCGCCAAAGGTGACAGGCGGCAGGTGATGACTGTCCAAATATGCGCCGATGGATGCACCGCATGCTGGTCTCTGCTGGTAATGTTGATTTTGCACATTGACACATCTACGAGGGCCATCAGAAGTGCCACTCCGCTTCTTGCTCTTCTTCGCGGGTCGTCTTCGTTTGCCAGCTTTCGAGCGACTGATTTGGCCTTTCACCACTTTGATGTCAAAGAACCCCTTTTCTCTGTTCAGGTAGTGCAGAGCCTTTCGAGCCTTGTCCGTACTAGCGCACATCATGTATATCGTTGGCCGTGCATCTTCCGGTGTCTCGCCAGACATAAAGAGATCAATGCTGTAAGATTCCCAGCGGTCGATGGCTTTCTGCAGAATTCTGTCCAACTTAGGACACATCGTTGCATTCCAGTATGCTGAACAGCTCATGGGTATATCATGGGACCATACTTTGCATTTGGTAGACTTCGGACGAGCCGGTTGTGTGAACTCCGAATCTGGCAACGGCTTTTTTTTGATACTTGAACGTTGCGCTTGTCGAGGAAGTTCGATCTCAGACGCCTGTGGCATTGCTTCAATAAGATCCGCCACAAGACTGGCGTTCCTATCTTTGCGGTGTGTGACAGGTTGACCGTCAGCAGACTTCACATCACCTAGGACTGCAGCCTTAGATGTTGTTTGCGGGTCATCTAGGTCATCTATAGCGCAACATCTTTCCAACGGCTTTACCACGTCCCAGTACAGATCTGTTTGCAGCCTTGTAGATTGATGATGCACATCAGAGAGCGCTACCCGACCACTTGATCTTCGCGGCGGCCGGTGCTCGTCGCCAGCCCTCAGACAGTCATCTACAGCTTGCATGTACATAGCTCCGCACTTGGCGGCTAACTTCTTGACGTAGACAGTCTGCAATCTGATCTTGAAATCTGCTCTGGTGTATCGAGTCTTCCATAGCTTACTGAGAGGCATCCATAGGCCTATTTCTAGGAGTATCAAACCAAGACTGTATAAATCATAGGCTGGCCGGAACGAGGTCCTCAGTCCTCGGATAGTCCGTGGGTGACGGTAAATGCTGGAGATGAAAGGCTCCTCCTGCGCATTAGGAACGTCCTCAGCGCCTTGATCAAAGGAAGCTACAAACGGTTCCCTGATGACGCCTTCCTTCCACGATTTCACTTCTGGTGATGTCACGGTTTGCTCGCCAGGAAAGAACAAAACATTGTTGCTGTTGATGTTACGATGTGTGACTCCTTTAGTATGGAAGTATAGCACGCTAGATGCGAGGTTAAATGCGAGACGGAAGCGGTCCTCTAGGTTCGGCATATTGCTACTATCGGTATCCGCGCCATGCTGAAGAAAGGAAAGCAGACTTTGTGGCTGCCTGGAATATCCGTGAGCGCTGGTAGGCAGATAGCCTGGCCGCTGGTAGAGGGGGAAATGCGGCAATTCATAGACAAGACCGTAACGCGATTTTCGATAGTCTTTGAACCAACCAAGGAGCCTCAAGGTCGCCGTACAGGCACTATCGTCGAGGAGTGGCGACGCCTGCAGTATTTCAAGCAGTTCGTCAAACCTTCTTGGCGGATGCACGCTGGCAGTGGATGAATCCTCTAAAGAGTCATACTCCAGAAGGACAGGTAAGTCAGAACCCTTTTGAGATCCGGGAGCATGGCGAAAGTAGGCAAGGATTCTATCTTCTGCGCTTGCTGCAACGGTTTCGTAAGACGGCGGTGATGATCCTGGCGTATTTGCGCTCTGTGGGATACGGAGCTGGTCAAAGTCAATGCAGCTCCATGATCCATAACTACTCGACGTTTCGTGAGCTTTGCCTTTCGGGTCAGAGAAGGTTTCCCCTTGAATGAATGCCTTGACGTTGCCGCTCTTCTCTGACTTATTGTCTGCGAGCCTGTTCTGCGGTGTGGATGATTCCTTGCGGATGGCCTGCTGCGATCTTGATAGATCGCAGAGAGTATCAATAGATGTAGTTAGGTCTCTCACGATATCGTCCAGCCGCGTCAGATCTCTGCTGCTTTGCTCCGCTTCCTTACCGAATCGAGAGAGCATCTTCACATCTGGAAAAGCTCCAGGTACCGGTAATTGGATGTTTGGCTGAGGCCGAAGTCGCTCGGCTTCATCTAATAATGCATTAATGGAAGTCATGATACTCTCCACCAAGTCACTGATCCCAGCACGATCAAGAGAGCCATCGATGTCTCCTGTGTCGCTGGCGCCTGAATCTGCCCATTCCAAACCCCAGGCGATCAAACGATCTTTCTGGATACGTAGTTTGAGATATGTCGTCGATAGTCGTGGATTGCTCCAGTTTTCATTGATCCGAACCACATGCTCATAGCTCTTCTTGGTATCGGTATATATTTGTGTCAGCCGGCGTGGAAGCAAGGTATGGCGTAAGGTCTCCATGCCTGCTAGAACCGCAGCGAGAGTTTAGAAGGCCTTCCAACCCGATAACAGGGCAGCCTGAGTAGACGACGAGATAAACTATCGTATGAATCTCGCGGATCGTGATGGGGTTGCATGTTTCATGTATTAGTTGCTGCCTAGTGTACAGATTTCCCTTTCGGAGGTGCCTAATCCAGGCGGTGGCGTTGCTCGACTCCACAAATGGACCCATACAACGACTACTTTCAAGGTGAGCATCTAGCTCGTTATAAAGTACGTAATGTAACGCGTATTCGCTTTTCGTAAGTCAATCGTCTTCTACCTCCTTAGACTACTGTGCACTCACAGAATTTCCTTGACTGCTAAGGTCTTGTGACTGTCCCGGGTATCGGCTCCGCTAGGACCACATTAACCCTAAGAAGCAATTGACGCTTAAGGACTTCGGCGATATAGATAAACTTCGATGAGCCTAAGAGCGTGGCGGCTGTGCCATAACCTTTCATACTAGTATTTGATCACTATTCCTCTGGAGCGTCAAATGGGATTAAAGACAATGGACTCTCAAGGAGATAGTTATTCCCTGACAAAAAGGCTTGCCATCCCCATCCCTGTGCCAACACACATACTTATTACTCCAAGCTCGCTCCCTAGCCGTTCCATTTCTGGCAACAGGCTACTGACCTGCCTCGCTCCCGTGGCTCCTAAAGGGTGGCCCAATGCAATACCACTGCCTTTGGTGTTCACCTTTTCCATGTCCAGTCCGAGCTTTCTGATGCAGTATAGAGCCTGACTGGCGAACGCTTCATTGATCTCCCAAAGACCTATATGTTCAATTGAAATGCCTATGGCGGCAAGCAGTTTCGGAATGGCGACGGCAGGTCCAATTCCCATCTCGTCCGGGGAAACGCCAGCGACAGTTGAAGATACCCACTTGCCGATGACGCTCGTGGTGAGACCCAGGGAGGTAGCAGTACTGCGCCGCATCATCAGGACGGCAGCCGCACCATCACTGATCTGCGAGCTATTGCCTGCTGTTGAGCAACCATCAGCTTTAAAGACGGGTTTAAGCTTCGCCATGGACTCGACATTTGCGTTGTGTCTGATACCATCGTCTTTGGAAATGGTCTCTTTCTCAAGTTTGACCTCCGTTCCATCCCCTGGACCCTCTTCTGGAGGGTTCTCCACTTCAACAGATATTATTTCTTCGTTGAAAAGTCCATCCTTCTGCGCTCTTGACGCTTTCCGATGGCTCTCTGCCGCGAACATGTCTTGGTCTTCCCGTGTGATGCCGTATCTTTCCGCTACGTTCTCACTCGTCACGCCCATCGCCATAATGCAATCCCTGGCCGCCTTCGCGGGACTGACCCTGAGTGCCGGCCACAGTTCTACGGGCACAGCCCTCGACCCATAGTTTCGCGTCATACTCTCCATACCAGCGCCTATGCCGCACTCAATGCGACCTAGTGCTATGGAGTCGGCAATACTGGTAATAGCCTGCAAAGAAGAGGCACATGCGCGATTGGTGGTATAGATGGACGTCGCATCCTGATAGCCGACGTGACAAGCGGCCATCCGCGCGGCCTTGGATCCGCCGAGTTCAGAGAGCACAGTCCCTACGGATATATCGTGGATGTGGGCTGCGTCAAGGGCAGGATTGGCGGCCAAGGTTGCTTTGAGAACCTAGACCTTCGTTCAGTAACAGCATAACATATCCATAGTCCTTTTTGACATACCGCCGCCAGCATCTGCTCAGGGTAGGCATTGCGCAAACCCCCTCTGTAGGCCCGGGTGATAGGCGTGCGGAGGGCGGAGAGGATGACTACATCGTTGGGTGATTTCTGAAGAATACTCTTGAGTCCCTTCTGCGCGTATGCCATGACATGGAGTATTTCGCGCAGTTTGCACGAGCATCAGACAACAGAGCCAAAGCCATCGCAATTCCAAGGACTCGATGAAGTCGGCCTGATAAGTCTCTTCTGGGAATCGGGATTTGCCAACGGATGGAGAACTTGGCGCTAGGGCCCACGGCCCGCTAGACCCGACCTGCAACATGACGCACACAGCTTCCATTCATTACCTTAGTATGTAATGCAAACGAGTATGGAACCTTTTCCAAAAGTTTAACAGCACGACAAATGATCCCACGCACCGTCGTCGGAGTGCTGGCTTTGCAAGGCGCATTTGGCGAACATTTCAAGCTCTTGGATCAAGCTGCACAGCAAATATCGCCAGGTCAAAACGCTGAATGGCAATTCAAAGAAGTCCGCACGCCCAAAGAATTAGACCAATGTGATGCTTTGATTATACCCGGTGGTGAGAGCACCACAGTAGCCTTGGTCGCCGCCCGTTCAAATCTTCTGGAGCCGCTTCGAAACTTCGTCAAGTAGGTAATCCAATGCTGTCGCCATCGTCCGCTCGGGGACTAACATGAGTCTTATTCAAGGGTTCAGCGAAAGCCGACTTGGGGCACCTGCGCTGGTCTGATCCTGTTGGCCGAATCTGCGAACAGGACCAAGAAGGGTGGTCAGGACCTCATCGGCGGCTTAGACGTGAGGGTCAACCGAAACTACTTCGGCAGGCAAACGGAGAGCTTCGAAGCGGAAGTAGATTTGCCATTTCTGGCAGGAGATACCACAGAGGCAAAGCGGACGCCGTTCCCCGGCGTTTTCATCCGGGCGCCAGTTGTACAGCAAATCTTGCCGGAGATCCAAGGAGAGCATACTGAAGAACGCGTTCGCGAGGATACCGTGATTGCTCCTGAGAGAGATCCGAGAAAGGAGCCCGCCATGGCTGTCGAAGTCATGGCCACTTTGCCGGGGCGGACTCGCACCCTGAAGCAGAAAACCGCTGGGGAAGCACTAGATGAGGAGATTGGAGATATTATTGCCGTCAGGCAGCAAAATGTTTTCGGTACAAGTTTTCATCCTGAGTTGACGAAAGATGCGCGGATCCATGTTTGGTGGTTAAAACAGGTTAGGGGAACTTTACGGGACAGCTAAAGTAATAAGGCCTTTCAACATCAGACCAAAACATCCGGGACTTTCGAAGTCGTGTGAGCTTCGAGTTTTCGGGCCAGATCCCCATGTTCCGAATTCTCAGCGAGCTGCATGGTTGGTGGTGCAGGGTCTTTCTCAGTATGCTCGAGTGAGGTGATCTGTAGCTCGCTGGGGGCCTTTGTGGTACAGCTTCCTTCGCAGCGCTCTGCCGGTATCATGTATCTTACAGCTCGGTTGCTCACCCTGACAGCCTGAAAGCTGGCGCATAATGTCTGCATGGCCTAGGAGAATCCGACGGCTCAGGGCCCATCACCTTCCTCTACCGTATTCTTCCTCTTCTTTGATCCGCTCAGCGTCAATGGCTCGACCATAACCACCTCTTCCAGGATCGTACTCGTCACGATACTCATCACGGACTTGCCCTCCCGACCTTCCGCGTCTGTAAACCTCATCAGAATTTCTGCAATAACTCGATCACTCACAGAACGCACCCATACTGCCTTCCCTCCTGGAAGCCTGGGTCCAGGTCGGTCCGAATAATCCGCTCGTCGAGCTTAGTGCCACCGATATACTTCATGCAATCCAGAGCATCCTGATGGTTGTAGTACTCAACGAAGCAGAAGCCACAAGGTGTCTTGTTGAAACGATCCAACCCCATCACGAGTCGCTTTATCTCACCGCACCTGGTCAAGCTTTAGCATACAGCGTCGCATTGAAGACAAGTGACATTGACTTAGCAAATAACTCATGTATCTGCTCCTCCGTCGTATAGAAGGACCTTTAGCACTTGGTGAGCCATTGAATAGAAATTAATTTGCAGTAGAACATACAGATTGCCCACGTAAAGGGTAGCAGCATCCTTCAGCGGATCCTCTGGCTCTTCCGGTGTGGTCTCCCTACCTATAGGTTCATCCCTGTACTTGCGCTTCTTGTTCTACAAGGTGTCAGCAGAAAGGGCTAAGAGCAGGCGGTGGCCCAATGCTGTGGATGTGAAAGGGCTTCGTTACCCTGCCTAGGTAATATGCACTAGGCTTGTCCAGCCGATCGACAGTATTACGCGTCGCTGCAGGCATTGCTTCTTCCTTTGTCCAGTAGAGATTTATTACTGAAGAAGGTGTTTGCGGAACTTTAGCTTGCAACTCAGTCGCGGCCCGCGCTTCACAAGCTTCCTAGCGCCCGTCAACACGGTGCAATGCGTAGATCTTTAAAGAGTTCGATACTTCTGCAAAACCGGCTGCAAGTACTGGACTCCAATTTTGCAGCTCCAATTCTGGACCCGCACGTTTGACCATGCCCAAAGTCATCAGCTACACCCCTCCCTGGCTATCTAGACCAAACCCGGGTTTTCAAGTATTCAGCTCGACACCACCGACACTCTCCCCTTCTCACACGAATGGCAAAACCCCACGATATTCTACGAACGGGCACACCGACTGCACCAGATCGGCAGATGAGGGACCAAGACGGACTATCGCTCGGAGGGGAACCGAAATATTCGTAGTGGCAGACAATCAGATTCGCTGGTCTGACCTGTGCATGCTCAAAGAGAATTGGGAGGAAAGAGAAGCTCGGAAGAAAACTGTACAGGCAAGAGCAGGGTCTCAGCAAAAGCTACAATCCGATGGCGATGGCGAGGAAGGAACCTCGGGCAGCTATAGGGTACACATTTGACCGACAGCGATACACTCAATGCTGATTGTCTACTAGGTGCTTGAAGCTAGCTTCAGTGAACAGATAAGACAACTTTCAATATCGCCGAATGGAAGATATATGGCCATCATCACCTTACACACCATCCATGTTGCTCTCCTTCCAGAATCGAGCTTGCTGGGCCAGCCAGACAGAGGACCTTTACGAATGAAGCCGAAAATGATCGGGCCAACTACGCATGTCGTCTCACAGTCCCCAATCGCCAGCGCTTTATGGCACCCGTACGGAGTCGATGGGAGCTGCCTTGTCACCCTCACCGAAGATGCTGTGATTCGACTTTGGGAAATCAACTTTAACGATTCATGGTCCTTTGATAGTCCCTCTCTCGATTTCGACCTGCAGAAATTAGCATCGGGTTCATCAGAGAAAGAAGACTTCAGACCAAACAAGCTGAACAGGAGGCGGGGATTCTCTGTTGACGGGATAGGGATGAACGTTGCATCGGCCTGTTTTGGGGGTACAGGATCGAGCGAAGAGTCTCCATGGAGTGCGATGACGCTATGGATAGCTATGAAGGAAGGAGACATTTACGCTCTGTGTCCCTTACTACCAGGACACTGGCAACCTTCATCTACCACATTAGCCTCCCTTTCAGCCAGTGCCATGTCAAAACAGGCGTCAATGCAAGAAAAGTCATTGTCACCGGAGGAATTACAACAGTACGAGGACCAATACAAGTGGATATCTGATATCGATTGTCAGGACCCTAGGTTCGTCTCAGGAAAGGACCAATTCTCTCTGGAAACAGAGATCTACACTCGACCTTCACGTCCAAGCGTTCCAAGATTGCAAGGGCCCTTCCAATTGTTAGCAGAAGACGACGTCGACTTAGATCTAACCGACATACATGTCATAGCAGCGAAGATCGATGGCGAAGAGCTTATGTATGGGGAAGAGCCTGATTCGGACTCCGGACTCGGCATGGATGACGGAGGGGGCCTTTCTGCGTCCATCATCTGTCTCGCGACCAAGAGTGGTCGTGTCTACCTTTGTGTAGACTTAGTGGGTGTAGAGGGCCAATGGCTGCCTCGAAGCAAGGTAAGTCACCAGGAGACAGCCTATGTCAAGTTGGTACTGATCATGTCGATTTCTCTACAGCAGAGTCACCCCACGCAGCCAGCGGAAGAATTTTACTTGACAACGATCGAGATAGTAGATACCCTTACGCCCGAGGCTGCCCTTGAAACGGAGTGGCCAACCTTCAGTATAGACGAGGGTTCGCGATACTCTTTCTTCCTGACACATAGCCAAGGCGTGTTCTTCTTCAGTCTCGATCCCTGGGTGCAAAGCCTTGAGAGCGAACTCCAAAGTCCTGCAGGCGTGGGCACTGCTTTCAGAGTTGATGTGCTGGCCAACAGTTGTGGTACACTTAGAGAACGCATTCTTGACTTTCGACGAGATCAGCATCGCCATGGCGGTACGACCGTTGCAGCAATCACTCTACAAGATTCGGATATGGGCTACTTCCTCCTGACGGCTGTTGACGATGTCCCTATCGCAGCAGTGCTGGACACGCCAGACTCATCACCAAATAACGGATTCGATTTGGTGACCACTGATGACCTGGTACAGGGCATGGATATGCTAGAGCTCAGACCTACCCGATCACCTTACGTCCCTCCAAGCTCGCTTTGGGAGCGATCGACGCTGCCGACTTTTCTTGATAGTCAGGTTCAGAATCGACACAAGAAAGCGCTGAAAGAGGAAATCCGGCTGTCGTCTGCGACTCTTGACCTCATGACTCATGCCCACCGCGTCCTTAGCCAGGAGACCCATGCCTTGGGCGTTGCAGCTGCGGACCTGTTCAGGCGTTGTGAGCGACTACAAGATGAAATTCGTGACCAAATCAGTAGGGTAAAGGAGACTGCGAACCGCATTGATCAGGCCATTGACGACGACGACGACGATCAGAAGAAGGAAATATATGAATCAGATGTAAAAGGACACGTTGAAAGCAGGCTAGAGAACGTTCGTGCCCGGCAAGAGAAGCTTCTGGCGAGATTCAATCGGACGAAGTCCCAATTCGCCCAATGTCAAGGCAAAGACTTGAGTGAAAATGAGCAATACTGGATATCCGACACGCAAGAACTGCAGAAGTCACTCATACCGGCAGATAAGGAGGCTCAACCAAATGATAGACAGGTACTTGAGCCATGGCAAAGACTTGAAGAGGTTCGTGGAGGGATCCGAATCACATATTTACTTCACTTACTCTGTACAGGCGAAACAATTGGCCCAAGACTTAATTGCTCACGCAAAGGAGATTTCGAACGGAGGGCAGACACAGACAGAGACCTTCAAAATCCCTCCGGAATTACGAAAGGCGAAAGTCGAACAGGTCATGAAATTTCTGGAAAGAGAGTGAGTCGATCGGGACAGCCGTCCCTTAATCGTCAATCTCGTATAAAACGCTGACAGTTGTCTGCTTTATAGATCGGCTTTGATAGATGCTACGCAGTTGAGGCTAGAGCGGCTGAGTCTGGCATCAGTATCATGACTTTTGCGGTTCTCAATGAATGATTCCATCCACGGGCAATCCGTAGGTGCTGTGGCCAGCGTTCGTGTGCTTTCGTGGTATCCGGTTCCCACTCCGTGGCAGCCCGATAGGGTTAGGGGCGGCTTTGGAAGAACAACGCTCCTTCGAGCGACTTGAGGAAATGATAGACTCATGTCATCACTTCATGTAGAAGCGCAGAGGGCAAGCAATTGATAGTAGTGAACGATATCTATGTACAGACCATGGTCACTGAGAGAAATGAACGTACTCGTGCCGAATCAGGCGACTCTCTGCAATATAAGAACCCTGGTGCCACTGATGCTCCCGTACCTTATAGAAGGCATTCTATTCATTTCATATTCTCACGCCCTTAGGATCGGCAGGCGCTGTACACCTCGTAGCTGGTGAACAAGACGGAAAGGTGTTGAACCAAAATCGAGGTGAAATGGCCGAGTCCCTAGCGTGATCCCACTTTCACCCTCCGTCTACCCGGCCCTCGTTCCCCAAGTATATATACCCCGTGGCCTCCCTTCCAATGCCTCCTTTTCTTCTTCAGCTCTCTTTGCCTTTTGGCTTAGATCAAGTGTAGTATCTGTTCTTTTCAGTTTAATCTCTGAAATTGTCCTACGGGACAACTCAATGATTAAATTCATTTTTGGAATTCGCTGGAGACTCCCTGTGCTTGCATATAATCTCCGGCACCGTGTCACTGGCCTTACACTGCCGCCGGTTGACGCGAACCTTTTTCATCATTGGCTTCAGCTTGTCTGGAGTCTTGAAGAAGAAGTTGATTGTCTGATTCTCTAACATTTGTATACCTATGTGAGGAGTACAATTGCTGGGCCGGTACTTTGGTAGAATTTGCTCAAAAGACGGATTTGTACGGAAGAAAGTTTGTGTGCGCCACAAGCCGAAAAGCCCAGCCACCATAGATTAATGGCCGACCGACAGCAACAGCTTTCTGTAAAGCAATCCTCCGTCGCGCCATGATGTTATGACCGTGTATATTTGGGCTTGATCCTATTACGATAGTCTGACAGAACTAATGGCGAACTACCTCAAAGGCCTCTTCGGAGGCGCAGGTTCCGCGCCAGCACCCTCTCCCGTCAGTGACGATGCCGGTACTGCTCTGTCCCAAGGCTTGTTTAAGGAAATACGTTAACGGCTTTGTGTCAGATTTCGCCGACTTCGCTGGAGCTCCCGATCCATCACCACTCCCAGATTCTCCTGTAAACAGTGTGTCCGCCACTGCCCAATCCGCCTTTCCTACATCGACCTCCGACGTTGTCTACACAAAATGGTACCGAGTCTGGGAACGGGCGAGTCCTCGCGACTTCTACCAGGAAGCCTTCATCATCCCATTCTTCCTCTTCATCTGTGCGCTACATCTGTGGGGTCGAAGCACGAACAGGCGCAAGGCGAGGGCATGGATGAAGGCGCATGCGACACCTCTTGAGAATGAATTCGCGGTGCTGGGTTACACGGGCAAAAGGACGCCTAGCCTCGAGGCTGTACAAGCTTTGGGGCTCGCGAAGGCAATGGAGTCAACAGATTTCACACTGCCTCAGACCATTCTCAAGGAGAAGACGGCAGCAGAATTTCACACCTATGCTACTGGGCGGCAGAACACGGCATTCTTGGACGTCAAGCTCTATCTGTACAAGAGATATAACCCGATGACTCTGCTCGTCGAGTATGTCTTGAGCTTCTTCTTCGAGAGCATGCGCCCACCGACTGAGAAGATGGAGGCCGTTGCTTACGCTTTCGATGGGAAAGAGAAGGATCTCGTTCCCAGAATGAACAAGGAGACCCCGGATGTCAAAGGTACTCAGTCGACCTACGATAACTTCGTTTTCGCTGTCGTCAATAAAGAATTGATGCGCGCGTTAAGAGAGGAGCGCTACGATATCTCTACAACAGGCACCAAAGATCATGCGAAGTTGCCGGCATGGGTGACTACCATGAGTGAGGCGGCCGAGGTCACTGAGTTCATGATTACACCTGAGCTCGTAAAAGCCATTGAGAAGGCTGGCGACGCTTTCGAATTCTTGATTGTCACTGACCAACCGCTGGACAAGCCAACGAAGTAAGCCTCTAACCTCGTAGACGTTGACTTATATGGCTTGCTGACTCTTGACCAGGCTTGACGAAACAATCCCCAAAAAGCGTATCACCCTCTCACTTCGCCTCCCATCCTCATCCTCTCCAGATGCGTACTCACCAACCATGCCCATCTTCAACTACTTCCTCCGTCTTCCAGATACCCTGGCGTCGAGCGCGCATTTCCGCCCCGAAGTACAGCGCAAGCTACGCAACACGCGCGAGGGGGAGATCAACAGGCTGAAGAAGAGCGACGAGAGCGAGAAATCAGAGGAGCGGAGACTGGATAGCGAGAAGAAGAAGAAGGAGATGCGCGATAATCGGCTGAAGGGCATGAGCGCTGAAGAGCAGAGGAAATTCCTTGAGCGGGAGAGGGAGAAGGGGCAGAAGAAGCAGGAGAAGAAGATGTCGCGGAAGGCGTAGGAGGACTTCATATTGCGTTGGGGTGATGCGACGTGGACGATACTGTAGGATATGTGGCTTGGTTTCGATAATATTATCGAGCTTGTGATGGAGTTTGATAATTTTATTTACTTATTGTACCTGACTACCCAGACATACCAAAGTACTGAAATAAGACTACCATTTCATTGTCCGTTTGCTGAGCTACATGTGATCTAGCTACTACGTACAAGCCTGCTTCTTCGATAGTCTCGATATGAAATAATGATGCATCACGGAACGGGAGGATCTTACACCCGCCTTTCGTCATGCCTGTTCTGACATCACTGCCATTTGAACACCAACGGAAACAACTCCTCTAAGTTATATGATAAATTCTCTTCCCATTCTCAATGACCGTGATCGTTCCAAGATTCTTTCGTCTAAAACCACAATCACTTTTCCCTTGTCTTAAGTCAAAATCAATTGCACCACGTCTCCAATATCAACAAACTTACTTTAGACCTTTTCACTCGTCACTACCTAGGAAAATGGAATCCAACAATGATCAATTGCAGCTTGCCAACCTCTTCGACCTCAAGGGCAAGGTTGCTCTGGTCACGGGTGGAGGTGAGTAATTTCACTCATCTGCCAGAGTCGATACTCATCGCCCGATAGGAAGCGGCATCGGCCTGATGATCACGCAAGCCCTCGCTGTCAACGGGGCCAAGGTCTATATCGTCGGCCGTACCGAAGATAAGCTGCAGACCGTCGTCGAAACCCACGGCAAAGGCATCTCCGGCGAGATCATCCCTCTCGTTGGCGATGTCACCGACAAGGAAGATATCCTGCGTCTCGCCAAAGAGGTCGAGTCCCGCGAGAAATACCTCTGCATCCTGGTCAACAACGCCGGCATCCAAGCCACCGGCAAGATCTCTCCCACCGGCAAGAACGCCGAGGAGTTCCGCGACAACCTCTTCCACTCCGAGGGCCAGACCTTCGACAACTGGACATCCGAGTACAAGACCAACGTCGCCCAGATCTACTTCATGACCGGTGCCTTCCTTCCCCTCCTCTCGCGCGCCACGGACCACATCAAGGGATACTCCGGCACTTGTATCAACATCACCTCCATCTCCGGAATCGTGCTTAAGTCCCAAGGCCATTTCTCCTATAATGCCAGCAAGGCGGCTGCCAACCACCTGACCAAGATGCTGGCGGCCGAGATCTCGAACCAGGGCATCAAGGTCCGTATCAACTCCATTGCTCCGGGAGTGTTCCCAAGTGAAATGACGGCGGGGGAGAGCAAGGATAATCAGAAGAGCGAGCTGCCTAAGGAGAAGTATGGTCAACTACCATCTGAGCGACCAGGAAATGATAGGGACATGGCGAACGCGATCCTCTTTGCCGCCACGAACCAGTATCTCAACGGACAGATCGTTCCAGGTAAGCACGCAGTCTACACTTTGATTGAATGAGCACTGACAGGCGAAAAGTGGATGGAGGGTATCTTTTGGCGTACGGCTCTTGAAGCGAAGAAACGAAGGCATGGAGAGGGTATCGGCAACGGAAAAGCATTGTTGGCGGTAACATGCAGTGAGAGAGATATCGGGCCGCCGCCAAATTAGATCACTGAGATGATATTCTGCCCGGGGTTACATTAGCTTTGTCCAAAATTCCCGACGTGCACTTGAAACAATATGGAAAATGGATACTTCAACGCTCTTCGACCCTCATCAGTATTATCCTGTGGTGTTTTGTACCAGGGTAAGATGGACCAGTGGATTGCAGGGCAAGAAACCAGCATGAGAGCAAAGCTATGATTGGTCAATGGTCATGCCGATGTGGGGCCACGTAGCGCGAGATGGACGGCAGCCAAGGCCCAGCCACTTGCTAGCGCTGCGTTGACACCGGCACATCTTCCAGGTTAAGGTCGCGCGACCTGTTTGGAGATGACGAATGAACGCCTCCCACATTCCCAAACCGGATTCGTATTCGACACGAACATTGATGCACACAAGCGCTTTAGCTCGCGTACGTGGTGGCGAGAGCTGACGCAGCCAAATTTAACTCCGGACTCCGTAGGCCCTTTGTGGATCCGTCATCATGGTGAAGGTGAGATGCAGCCTCAACATACTTTAGTCTTCGCCATCCTTTGTTCCTCATCCGGCTTATGCCAGCCATGATCGGGGACAATTCCATCATCTGTCTTTCGAAACTCTCGTTTATCTTCAAGCTGCTACAATCTTGCTCTGGCTAAGACAGTAGATTTTCTCTCATTCCCAACTTTCCAGAACTCCAAGAATTCACAGCTGCTGTAGTCCTAAGCCCCTCTAAATCATGTACTGCTTCCTATCGCTACTCTCGCTTTTGCCTTTGGCTTTCACTACTGCCGTGCCTGCTCAGAATGGATCGGTCGCCTGCAACAACTCTCCTGCGCTCTGCAGCAAATCCTATTCGAACATCACCCAGCTCGGTGCCCACGACAGTCCATTTCTACGGGATCCATCCACGGGCAACAGCCAATCTGGCAATCAGTATGTTTTCCAACCTGCAAGTATACCAGTGGTAGCTAACGTCACCTAGATTAGTCAATACCACCCTACAATTGGACGCTGGCGTTCGACTCGTCACCGCACAAGTCCACAACAATAGTGGATCGTTGCATCTATGCCATACAAGCTGTGCATTGTTGGACGCTGGGCCTTTGAGTACATGGCTGGCCGAGATCAAAGCCTGGATGGACGTCAATCCAAACGACGTGGTTACAGTGCTTCTGGTGAACTCGGATACCTTTACAGCTACGGAGCTGCATCAGCAATTTGTTACGGCAAAGCTGTCTACATACGGCTACGTTCCACCGCAAAATACCGTTGCTATACAGACTTGGCCGACACTACAGGATCTGATTGCCAACAACACACGCCTCATAACTTTCGTTGCGGACCTGGATCCTTCAACCATCATGGCAGCAAACGCACCGTACCTACTCAACGAGTTCACGTTCATTTTTGAGAATCCTTTCCAAGTGACAGACGCGGCGAATTTCTCCTGCACTGCCGATCGACCTACGGCGGTCCATGGCAACACCGCTACAGCTGTTTCGTCAGGCCGGCTTTCACTAGTCAATCACTTCCTAGACCTACAGGAGCCTTTCGGCATCGTCGTTCCTGACGTCGCAAACGCCAAGCTCACGAACGCCAATAGCGGTGTAGTGGGGAACCTGGGAACCTCAGCTAGCCAATGTGCTCAGGCTTTTGGCAAGCAGCCGAACTTCCTGCTTGTGGACTTCTTCGACCAGGGACCGGCAATCACCACTGTTGATCTGATCAACGGCATTACTCCTGTCGGTCGAGCCGCAGCAAGTACGTTGACGGCTACGCAAAAGAGTCTGGGCTCCGGTGGCTCTTCGACGTACGGGGTGAATAACCATTTGTTTAGTAGCTCTTTGGGAGCGTTGGTCCTCGCTGGCATTGGTCTGCAAGTGGTGATGGCTTCGCTCTAGGTGTTATAACACCCATATTCATGATTTGCATAGCGTTGGAGTACCGCTTTTCGACATCTCGGCATTGGATTTCATTGCATAGCGTGGATGGTCTTACGATTAGGATATACCTCAACGAGATAGATCATGCCTGTACTTACTATATACACTATCTTACCACATACCCCACAAATCCGCCATTGACACCGTCATTCAACCCCCCCCCCCCCACACAATCAGCCCGCCCGATCCCTCGCCAACAACTCCTCAACCACCTTCACCTTCTCCCCAAATTCCTGCCTCTTATCCGTCCGCGACCCAACCCTAATATCAGTCTGGATCCGCGCCACCCCCTGCCCATGCAGCAGCCCATGCGCCTGTCCGATGATCCGCATCACTTCATCCCATGAACCCTCTGGTGTTGGAATATCAGCCTTTTGCCCAAGTTGGGGGGGGGGGGGTTGGGGCAC
>JAABUS010003591.1_pt1 | contig 24715 bp, 16 predicted proteins | sample 5560161 | NCBI WGS metagenome assembly JAABUS01 (sample SAMN10711885, study PRJNA513376) | rock metagenome | isolation source: Antarctica rocks | place: Antarctica: Victoria Land, Trio Nunatak nord | collected 2016-01-04
CGCATGCGCCGTCGGCAACGCCCGCAACATGAGCGTGATCGGTGCCGCCAGCACGAGCAACACCGGCGCCAACATCCCCAGGAGGAGATGCCCGAGCATGTGCGCCACGAAGTCGTGATCAGAACGCTCGGCCACGGGACCGATCACGGCGAGACCGCCCACGGTCAAACCGGCCCCCCAGAGCAGACTGCGGTACCAGGGCCAAACCGCCAAGGGGCGAAGCGGCCTGGCGGCCGCGGCAGAACGAGCTGGCCGCGTTCGTCCCCGGCATCCGCCTGGTGGTCGGCGAGCGGAGCGGGCACTACATCCAGATCGACCAGCCGGAGCTGGTAATCGAGGCGATCCGCCAGGTGGTCGAGGCGGTGCGCGAGCCAGGCAGTTGGGCAACGTCGGCGTCAAGCCCCTCGCCCACGGCCTGATCGCGCCCGGCGGCACCCGTCACCGGTGGTACGCGGCGGCTTGGGAGGGTGTCGGCCCCCTGTTACGGCACCGCGGGGTGGCAACCCCCGTCCGCGAGAACCTCCGCGACGTCCGGCGAAGGAAGGTTTTGCAACACGCTCTAAGTATTGTGCAGCAGGTAGTCCCACACACCGAGATCCACTTCCGGCAGGTCACGCACGTCGAGGCGTTCGAGGATATGCAGCACTTCGCTACGGTGCGCCACGTTGTGCTCGATGACCATGAGGATGGTGCCGCCGAACGACTTGTGGATGGCGTACTGATCGATGTAGGTGTGGTTCAGGCGCTGCTCGTCGCGCAACCGGCGCGCGACAATCGCGAAGGCTGCATATGAGCGCTCGTGGTGGTCGCGCAGTGCCGCCAGTGAGCGGTCGTCCGGCTGGGAATCGGCCGAATAGCCTTCGGTGGCTGGTTGGCCGGCCAGGAACGCCGTCCAGAACGGGACGTTGAAGATCATGTGTCCGAACGTCTCCCGCAATGTCCGATGCCCGATGTCGAACGGCTGATCCAGCTGCGCGTCGGTCAGGCCGCCGCCTACATCCAGGAGCTGCGCAGTGGCCCAGTGGTCGTGATCCAACAGAACATCGAGCAGGTCCATTTATGCCCTTCCATATTCAACGGGACCAACGGGGTCGACCTCCGGACCTGTGCGACGGTGGATGTCGATTGCTACACCACCATCATCGTCCGGGTCCGGATCGATGGCGAGGCGGTGCCGGAAAATATCCGCTCATGTTCTGAACATGAGCGGATATCTTGGGTAGGCGTCAGTCCGGCGTCAATGGACTGCCTGCAACTCTGCCTCCTTCACGAACTGCTCCGGCTGGTGGCCGTTACTCGAGCCGGAAGTCAGTTCCTGTGCCGGAGGCTGTTGTCCAGAGGTCACCTGCTGGGTGTTCGACGCACTGATCGCGATCTTCTTCGGCTTCGCGGTCTCCACCTTGGGGACGTCGATGCGCAGGATCCCGTGTTCAAAGGTCGCCTGCGCACGGTCGGCGTCCAGCGCGAACGGCAGCGTGACGCCGCGCCGGAACACGCCACTGCCCAGTTCCGAGACGTACCAGGTGGCATGCTTGGCGTCTTCGGTATCGGCAATGTTGCGGACCGTGCCGCTCACGCTGATGGTGTCATTCTGAATCGTCACGTCCACATCATCGGGACGCATGCCGGGAACAGCCGCAATCAGGACCGCGTGGTCGTCGGTCGCAAAGACATCGATCGGCATTGGCATGGCCACCGCCGCATCGTTCGAGCCGCGCTGGGAAGACTGGCTGGCAAAGGTGTCCAGCGTGTCACGCAGGGAGAAGAGTTCGGAGAGTAAAGGGGAACGCATCATGACCACAACCTCCATCAATCAATCCGAAACGATCCGAACCAATCGACAGCAGCCAGTGAGCTGAGTCGTTACTGATATTTTATCGAGCCGACATGCCTTGTCAAGCTTGAGATGACCACAGCCTTAGCTTCATCATAAGTGCGCTACTAAGCTTTGTGTGCGGCCTAATCATCGACAGCCGATGGATAGAAAAGAGCACATGAACGTCACACCTGGAACATGTGGATACAAGTGGGCGCAACGGACGCACTGTGAAAAAGGTCATTTGTTGAAGGGTGAAAATTTGTTGCCAGGTGTGACCAAAGATGGATATCGAAAGTGTCGAACCTGCAGCATTGAGGCCTCAAGGAAGTGGCGGGAAGCCAATCCGGAGAAGATGAAGGCCGCTGGCGATCGCTGCGATCGTCGTTGTGCCGACGGTCACGGACACTGCAAGGAAGTTCGAGCGGCGGGAACGCGCCCTGAATGTTCGCGGCAACGTAGGCCCGGGCTTCGGACAGTGCGAGATTGGAGGCCTCGGCATCGGTATCGTCAAGCAGCACGTTGACGTTAACTCATTACCACAAGTGGAATCAACGCTGCGCCGGTGTTTCACAAACAGAGGTTTTCAAGTCGGTTGTCCAAAGCAATGTTTGTCAGTAACATCGAGGAACCCTTCGTGATTCATAGCTGGCACGCGGCGAGGAGAAGCGCATGCTTGATGGCATACCCGACCGACCGACGATTCTTTTGCTCGGAACTGCACACTGGGGAAACCCTGGTCTGGACTATCACGCGGTCGAATTCGACGACATGTTGGCGCCTGCCCGCCAGCGAGAGATCGAGGCCTGCTTGACGTGCCTCCTCCGATTCTCACCAACCAAGGTGGGTCTCGAGGTCACACGCGAGCAGGCTGAAGAAGTGAATCAGGACTATCACGCCTTTCGCAGGGGGGGATTCGAGCTCACGGCCAACGAACGACACCAACTGGGATTTCGGTTGGCAGCGCTTGCCCATCTTGATGAGGTTCACGGGATCGATTGGCACGATTTCGAGCGCCCCATTGGTTGGGACCGCGCAGTCTCATACGCGCTGGAACACGAGCAGGAGCACCTGGTCACGGCGTTCACATCGGTAATCCAGGAGTCTGGTGAAGATCGTGCCGCAGAACGGCAACATCTTGGCCGAATGAGTGTAGAAGACCAACTGATCGGGACCAACTCGCCTGAAGCCATGGCAGCCAGTCATGAGATCTACATGCAATTGGCACAAGTCGGAGAAGAAGGTATCTATGTCGGAGCCGATGTCGCGCTTCGCTGGTACGAACGGAACATGATGATGTTCGTCAATATTTCCAGAATCGTAGCCAGTCCAATGGATCGCATACTCATCGTCGTCGGTGCTGGCCATCTACCTTTGCTTTCGCACTTCATTAGAGGTTCGGGAAGATTTCGACTCGAGCACCTGGAAGAATATCTTGCGTGAACGGCAATAGTCACCGTTTGTGAAACGCACCACACTGACCCAACCGACCCAGGAGATCCTGAATGTTCGCGGCAACGGGAGCTCAGGCTTACGTAGGCCCAGGCTTTGGAAAGCGCGAGATCGGCGGCACCGGCAGCGGCACCGGTGTCAACTCTCGGTGCCGCAGGTGATCGCGAGATCGATGGCGGTGTTGCAGGTGGCACGGATGATGGTCAGGAGCCCGTCGGTGATCAGGTCCAGGGACAGGCTGGGCTGGGCAGTGTCGACGACCTGATCGGGTGTGAACGGGACATGGACAAACCCGCCGCGCGTCGTCGGAACCTCCACGGCGACGGCGTGCATCAAGGCATAGAAGAGGTGATTGCAGACGTAGGTACCGGCGCTGTTGGAAACCGCCGCGGGGATCCCGCGATCCCGCATCGCGGCAACGGTGGCCTTGATCGGGAGCGTGCTGAAATAGGCGGCCGGCCCGTCTGCAACGATCGCGGTGTCGATTGGTTGTGCATCCGAGTTGTCGGGAATGCGCGCATCGTCGACGTTGATCGCGATGCGCTCGGGAGTGATCTGGCTTCGACCACCGGCCTGGCCGACCGCGATGACGACATCGGGGTGGTAGCGATCGAGCAGCGTCTTCAGGGCATCGGCGCAATCCCCGAACACGACGGGCAGTTTGGCGACGTGAAGCGTCTCGCGACCATCCCAGCGTCCTGCCGCTCGGGCGACGGCCTGCCATGATGGGTTTGTCACGCTGTCGCCGAACGGTTCGAATCCGGTCAGCAGGATGGAGGTCATCACGAGCGACTCCTGAATGTGAACGTGGGCGAACGAAACGTGGTCGACGGCGGGATCACGACTCCGACTTTCGAGCGCGAGATCCCAGATGATTCAATGGCATGGTCGGGTAGAGCGAGCCGATCTGCAGGGGCGGCAGGGGCGGCAGATCAGGTTCCTCATCGTCCGATACCTGCGACCATCCCTCCTCACCTGCCGGGCGAGGGATGTCGAGTTCACGGAGGGCAGGCATGAAGAAACTGGTCAGCACCATCAGCATGAGCAGCGACGCGATGAGCAGGAACGCCGTTTGGATGCCGAAATGGTCGATCAGCGGTCCGGCGAGCAGGTAGCCGAGCGGACCGGCGGCATAGGCCGTCGAGGACATCACCCCGGTCACTCGTCCGCGCAAGCGGTCGGGAGTCCGCGTCTGCATGGCGAAGTTGGTGATTGGACCGACCGGCCCGTAAGTAAACCCAAGGATCGCACAGAGCAGCAGCATGACCCAGAGCGGAGGCAGCAACGCGAGACCGAGAACCGCGATGCCCAGAGACACGATCGCGGTGATGAACATCGATCGTCGTGGCAGGCGTTCGGCCCATTGCCCGTATGCGAGCGCTCCCAGCAGGCCACCGATGCTCATCGCCATCAGCACCCAGCCGAGGTAGGCAGGCGTCTGCATTTTGATGAAGTAGGCGGGCAGGATCACGCCTTCGATCGGCAGATAGAAGGCGACCACGCCCATCGAAAGCAGGGCCGTCGAGCGCAGCAGATGATCGCGCCAGACAAACGCAAGTCCCTCACGCGTGCTCGCCCAGAAGCCAGTCAATTCCTCGCGCTGCGCAGGTTTTTCCGCGCCAGGAAGACGCACGGCGGAGACCGCGATCATCGAGAAGATGAACCCGGTGCCGGTGAACCACAGGGTATTGACCGCTCCGATCATGGCGACGAGCAGACCGCCAACACCGGGGCCGATCAGATAGGCACCGTTGAAGATCGCCTCGTGGATGCTGTTGACGCGATCGAGGCGGAGGCCGGAGGTCCTGGCGGCTTCCGGCAGCATCGTTTCGCGGGCGGTGATTCCGGCGGGGTCGAACACCGCCCCGAGGGCTGCCAGGATCGCCAGGCTGGCGACCGTCAGACCGAAGGTCGCGTCGATCAGCGGAATCGCCATCACGGAGATGGCGGAGAGGGCATCGGACGCGACGGCGATGCGGCGGCGGCCGACGATATCGACGATCGTGCCCGAGAGCAGGCTGGCGAACAGGAGTGGGATCGCGGCGGCGGCGGCAACGAGGGCGGCGCTGGTGGCCCTGCCGGTTCGCTCCAGCACCAGCCACGGTAGCGCGACGATCGCGATGCCATTTCCGATTCCTGCCAGAAACGTCCCTGCCGACAGCAGGATAAAGGGTCTCATGGTGGTTGCGGGCGATGGGATGGCAGCCAAATAGATGCTCTGTTCTCCGGTTGAACGTGGGTCAGGTCGGATGTCCGTGAGAAAGCGGTCTGTTCCGGTGACTATAGCGGAAGTTCAGCGGGATCGATACGTGGAAAAATCAGTAAAAATACGGATGCCCCGCCCTCAACCATTCCATAGACTGATTCACATAGGACAGGTGACAGCGCATTCCCCGGCGTAGGATGGGACTCGATCCATTCTCTGCGCCATTGCTTGCGGCACCGTACCCGTTGGAGTCAGAAGCCTGGCGTTCACAGATACCCGGTCGTGAGCCGGGCGTCTGTCACTGCCGTGGCGTGCATGGAGTTGATCCCGTATGAGTGAGAATTCGATGACAGCCGCGACTGCCAAGCGTGATCAAGCCGCCCTCCAGCAGGTGATGTCCAGCCTGTTCACGAATCCGGACGTCGAGCAGGTCGTCCTCGGTGATCCGCGCTTTCGCTGGTTGCTGCAGCGATGGCGCGGTCATTTCAATGTCGAGATGACGATCGGCGAGGCGGTTGCCATCCTGGTAACGTCGACGAGGTTCGACAAGGCTGAGGTTGGGGAATTCCTCGCGGTGCTTGTCGAGTACACGGCCGAATTGTTGAACAACACGCTGGAAAACGAACTCTTTGGGTTACTGGCTCCGCTGATGCCCGATGCACGCCACTTCGATCCGCTGCTACGCCGGTTCGGCTGGGCAGGGGGACAACCGCTGACGCTGTCCGAGGCCGCAACGTTGGTCGGCGTTTCCCGGGAACGAGTCAGGCAGATTCAGGATCGGGTCGAGCTGGACTTTCATGCGCAGAGAGTTTGGACGCCGGTGCTCGATCGGGCCGTCAACATCATTCGGCGAGCTTCCCCCATGCCTATCCAGGGTGTTGGACCGGCTCTGAACCGGGCAGGAATAACGGGTCGTGCCGATTTCGATGCGGAAGGGCTGCTTCGCGCCGACGAGATCTTCCATTCCGATCGGCGGATCACCAGGACGAGTTATCAGGATTGGGAGTTCTTGGTTCGCAGTGGCGAAACCCCCGATCTCGGATTCTTCACCAGAACGCGAACGGCAATCCTGAAGCTCCTAAACCATCAGGGTATGACGTCGCTCGATGCCTTGGAAACGCAGACCGGGCGCGTCCAGTATCGTCGCGACGATGCGTTGCAAACCATCGCGATGGTCGACGACTGGCGCCTGATCGACGATCAGTGGATCATGCCGCGCGATGCCGACTCGCGGAATCCGCTCCTGAATCGCATCCGCAAAGTCCTCGCGATCGTCCCTCGCTGCCCGCTTATCCTCCTGCACATTCAGCTTTTGCGGGAAGATCGGCCAGAGCGCATGCTCGATCTTTCGATCGACGCGCTGCGAGCCTTCGTTGTCTATTATCCGGACCTCGAATTACTGGGCAATGATGTGGTCGCCAGCACCCGGATTCTGCTTCCCAGCGAGGTCCTGAGCGAATCGGAGCAGATGATTCTCGCAGCGCTCCAGGCTGCTGGCACGGACCTGAGCTTCGCGAACATCGTCGATGCCGTCAAGAGAGCAAGCTTGTCGTCGATGACCGCGGTCCTGACGGCACGGACGTCGCCAATCCTTCAGAAGCGAGGTCGAAATATCTACGCGCTTCTCTCGATCGATTCCGGCTACCCGCCCCCAACGGATGTCTCGAACGTCGGTGAGACCGATGTCCGTGACGGTCACGAACGACTATTGGCGGCGGAGGCACGTGGTTTCGAACCCGTTGCGAGCGCGCCCGGATCGGTTGACGGTGCTCTACAAACTGTGCGTACGATCGCACTTCGCCTGTTGCGGGCGGAGGGATGCAGCAATCTCACGCGCTTGCGGAATACGCTTGCGGCCGAAAGCAACAAGACCAGCAAGCAGAACGTGCTGGATGCAATCACTACCACCGATCGGTTCACGATGCTGGACGGTGAATGGTTCACGACCTTCGAACCGGAACTCGGGAACCCGCTTCTTGAACATTGCATCCAGCTTCGCACGCAGGGACTGACAGTCAACGAGGATACGCTGCGAACGCGTGGTGTGACCGTGCCGGGCGGACCGCTGACGTTCTTCGTGACGCAATGGGAACGTGAATGCGAGCAGCGGGTCGGGCACCGGGTCGAGCAGCGGGGCTGGGATCGGATCGATGCGGTCACCGATGTACAGCCGCCTGCTGGGGAGGAATTCTCGTTGGCGCCTGTTCCGCCCGAGTCGTCGATCCGGGAGGCGGCTCCAACCGCGTATTCCTCGAATCAGACCACTTGGGTCAGCCACGAGTCCGCAGCGGACGCGAGCGCGCTTGCACCCAACGCGTTGCCGCTACCGCAAGCACTACCGCAACCGCAGCCGCTACTTCCTCGGTCGGAGCCACTTGCGGCATCACACGATGAGGAGATCCTGGAGGGCGCACGCAGAATCGTGGAGCGGGACGGATGTGGGCACCGGTCAACCCTCGACGCCATTCTGAGAGGCCGCAAGGTCGGCTCCGATCGGGCGACCCTCGACAGAGTGCTGGACACAACCGCCTCGATCACCTCGCTGGACTCCGAGTGGTTCACCATGCTGGGTGCGGAGATCGACAATCCGCTGCAGAGCATGGTGCTCGAGATGGAGGCAGGTGGCCTGCCGCTGGACGCTGCGAGTCTGGCATCGAAGGGGGCGGTCCTGCCGCGTCGCCCGTTGGACCTCTTCCTGGATGCCTTCCGCGTCGCGCGTAATGGACCTCAAGCCGGGAGCGAAGCGATCGATTCAGGGGTGGCTGTCGTGACCGTCGTGACTGTTTGGAATCGATCGGCAGCTTTCGACGCGGGATCGATCGCTTCGCCTGTGCGCCCGGCTCGTCCACTGGTGGACAGCTTCACCGGAGGATCGAAACCTGACATAATCCCGAACCTGGGCGATGAGAAGCATGCAACGATCAGGGAAGTTGCACATGCGCTGATTGCGAGGAGGGGATGCGTTCCCGTGAGCGCCGTTTGGGATGCGTTCGAGCTGGACAGTGCTAATCTCGACCGGGATGCGTTTACGCGGGAATTGCACGCCATTCCCGAGGTCGTATGGCTGGATTCGGGGTGGATCACGAGTTTCGCGCCGACATTCACGAACGGACTCATGGACCAGATGCGCGGGCGAAAGACCCGGATTCGCGGCGGGGACCTGAGAACGCTTGGAGCCGTGATTCCTGTCAGCATCCGCGAACTCTTCATCTCCCATTACATCCTGTGGAGACAGGAGAAACCCGAGGCGTTAGGGGCCGGGATCGTTGGCCAACCGCGCCACTTTCCGTTGGACCGCAGCGCTGCGAACGCTTCGGCGCTGGAGATCGCGCCTGAACCCGAGCTCGATCATCAACCGCTGATCGGGGATTCACCGGATGATTTTCCGGACGGGTTGGCGGGAAACATTCAGCGAACGGTGACCCGCTACGGCGTGGTGCAGGTGGAGGATCTGTACACACGGTTTTCCGGCACGAGGCGAGCGGCGATCGATGCCGAGATCAAGCAGTTGGTCAAGGCTGGATATGAATGGATCGACGGATCCTATCTCACCATCATCAACCCGGCGTATGACAACCGGTTGACGACTCGGCTGCGTCGTTTGCTGGCAGTCTTCGCGAACGGCTGCACCGTGGAACTGGCGTGCCAGCAACTTGGGCGCAATCCGGGCGCCTTCCCCAGGATCGCGCCATCGACCCTGAACTCGTTTGTTCGCAAGCATCCGGAATTCCTCCTGGATGGCAAGCTCATTCGCACGAACAGAAAGTACCCACAGAACGATCCGGAGCTGTTCTGGGATGCCGAATTGGAACTTCAGCGAATCTTTGCCGGTTCGAGAAAACATGTCTTGTCGCGAGAAGAGGTGCTTGCCGCACACGACGACACCTACGCCAGCCGGGAAAACCTCGAGCATCACCTTGTCAGTAGCGTGCTGATCCGGGCAAGTCATGGCGATGAGAAATTCGAGCTGGTGACGCCATCCATCGCATCCAACTATCAAGTGCCTCTTTCGGGGCGGAAACGGCGAGGAGCACCCAAACCGCAACCAACGCCGATTCGTGGCGAGCCATCGACGGCGAGCGACCCCGGGACGGCCATCATGCAGACGCCTCGTCTGTTGTCTCCCGTGCTGCACGCGGCGCTTCCCGCGACGAGCCTTACTGCACCCGCCTTGTCGTCGCCCAGCTCACGGCCCGCGACCGCATCCACACCGTTGAGAATCGGAAGCGCGATGATCGTCCATCATCCTGGGGCGAAACCCGACACGTCGCCGCCGTCCACCTCGCCGCACATGACACATTCCCCGGCCCCGCTCTCTGCAGCGCCGCTGCGCACGCGCGGGGTACCGTCGACCTCAAATAGACACGAAACAGCGTCATCGCTTTCAATCGATCTGGTGCCGCTGCGAAAGCTGATCGAGGATCTTCGTGGCGGAGTCATCACCGTGCCCGAATTCCAGCGCGAATATGTCTGGAAATCGTCGCAGGTATGCAGCCTTCTGGATTCTCTCTACCGTGGCTACCCCGTCGGCGGCATGCTCCTGTGGGATACGGATGAAGAGGTGATGATTCGGACGACAGGTGACATGCCGAGGCAAGGTCGTCCTCGCGAGCGGTACCTGATGGACGGCCAGCAGCGGCTCACGTCGCTTGACCGGCTGATGCACCCGCAATCGCCTGGGGCATCTCCAACCGTGCTCTTCGATCTTGTGAAAGAAGCGTTCGTACCAGCCAGGGCGATTTCGCAGCGGATTGCAACCAACGTGGATGCGTCACTGGCCCTGCGGTCGACGCCGGCCGACGTGCTGAAGCACGCGGGTCTGGAGACGCATGCGGAGCGAGAGCACTTCCTCTCCGCGCTCGCACGCCTGGGCAAGTGCCTCGATCAGCCGGTGCCGATTTCGACGCTGAAGGACTTCAGCTTCGAAGAGGTCGTGGACGTCTTCTCCCGCGTGAATTCCCAAGGCACACGGCTCAAGAAGGTGGAGTTGCTGCGAGCGGATCTGGCTCAGCGATTGCCGGGTCTGGTCAGTTTGAGGATCCAGACGTATGAAGGGGAGCTGTCTGCGCGAGGATGGCGAATCGAGCACCAGCTCTTGCTCCACATGCTGACTGCGGTGACAACTGGCCGCGGCGATGAGAATGCGCTCGCAAGGGCTGACATCGGCGAGATCGAAACCGGGTGGTTCAGAACAGTCGAGGCGGTCGATGCCTTCCTCGCATTGCTCGAACGCTACGGCATCCATTCTCTGGACTGGATCGCGTCCAGAAACGCGCTCGTCACGCCGGTCGTCTACCTGGCATCGTCGAACGTCACGCGCAAGCAGCCTGATCTCCTCATGCGCTGGTTCTTTCTCGTCCTCGCCAAGCAGAGATACAACGACGGGGCAAGGGCAAAGGTCGATCAGGAAGTGAACATCGTCGCTTCGATGGGCGACGATGCCCTCCCACATCTCTTTGGAATCCTCCGGGCAGCCTATGGAACGTTGGAGATTCGTGAAGAGGAAATTGGAACGGCCCTCGACAACGGTCGATTGACGCTCCTGATGTTCGGCACCATGCGCCACGGCGGTGCCGTCGATCTGCAGACGGGCCGGCGTCTGGATTCCACCTCGGTTGGCGATGGACCGCTGTTGACCCACAAGATATTCCCGGCACGTACTGTCGGAACTCGACCCTCACGAGCACTCGCCAATACGGCGTTGCTTGCGGAACCCTTCGCATATGTTTATCCAAGGTTGGGTCTTTCCGGGTTGTCGATCGAGCGCTTGCAAAGTCAGTTCATTCCTGCGCAGCCACTTCTGTGGAAGTCCGAGAATTACGAGTTGTTCCTTGCCGAGCGGCAGCGCTTGATGGCGGTGGCGATGAATGCCTTTCTCGACAGCCTGAAAGACTGACGGGATGCGACGTCGCCTCCGGATCGCTGGTTGAAAGTGGACAGAGAACGCTGATGATGATCCATCATCAGGTCGACGGAGGGGACCACTTCGCAGCGCGGCACCTGCATTCCGCAACGAGCGCGTGCTGGAGAGTGACTGATCGCAAGCCCGCGTTAATCGGGACGGCCGAACGCGAGCGCAACGCCACGATAGAAGGCGGCGGCGGCTTCGACCTGAGCGATCTCGACATACTCGTCGGCACCATGATCCTGGGCGATCGAACCGGGACCGTAGACGATGCTGGGGATGCCGCCCGCAACGTGCGGGCTGGTGCTCAGCTTGGTGGCATCGGAGCCATAGGGCACGGCGGTCGGGACGGGGTCGAGACCGAGGGCGCGATTGGCGGACGAGGCGATGCGGACGATCGCGGAATCGGTGGGAGTGTTCAGGGCGTCATCGGTCAGCGACGGTACCTGGCGCTCGATGCCGAGGTCGGGGTGGCTCGTGCGGAGAGTATCCAGCGTCGTGTCGATCTCGGCCAAGGCTTCCGGGACGGTTTGGCCGGGAACGATTCTCCGGTCGTAGCTTATCTTGCAGCGTGCGGGAACGATATTGATGCCGGTGCCGCCGTCGATCAGGCTGACCGTCATCGACCCGTTGGCCTGGACGCCGCCGGGCGCGGAGACGAGTCGTGCATGGAGGTCGCGCAGGGCCAGTACGACATCCGCCATGCCGGTGATCGCGTTGATGCCCTCGCCGGCAACGGAGGTATGCGCCGCGTGACCAATAACGTTGATCTCGCCACGGACGCAGCCATTGTGGGCGTGGACGACCCGCAGCTCGGTCGGCTCGCCGACGATGGCGGCATCGGCGCGGGCACCGGCCTCGACATGCGCTTTGACCCCGGCGCCGCCAGTCTCCTCGTCGACGGCAGCGAGCAGTTCGATCGTGCAGGCGAGCGATGCCCGGTCGTCGAGGAGAGATTCGATCGCGGCCATCATCGCGGCGAGGGTGCTTTTTGTATCGCAGGCACCTCTTCCATAGAGACGCCCGTCGCGGACGGTCGGGGTGAAGGCGTCGGGCATGGCCTCGGTGCCGGCAGCGCTGACGGTATCCATATGCGATTCGAAGAGCAGGACCGGCGCATTTGCGGGACCTTCGATCCGGACGATGATGTTGTCCCGTCCGGGAAAGACGGTCTGGCGCCGAGTGGCGAGGCCGAGCGCGCGTGCCCACGATGCGACGAAGGTGGCGATTTGGGCTTCGCCGGCGCTTTCCGGATCGTACGTCGGGTTGACGCTGGGGATCGCGACCAGTGTGGTGAGCAGTTCGAGCGCGCGGGAGGAGGGCATGGGTTGGTCCTTGGTGATCGGTCGGGCAGGTCGATGAACGCGACTTGTGACTGATCTTCGACCCTCACGCCGATATTGCCAAGGTCCTGCGGGTTGACATGATCACGACAGGGAACGGTAGCAGTTCCGGGGGCGAACATGGAGTTCGCCCGTACGGCGCCAACGAGACGATGTGAATGCGGCTTTATTGCGGAGATGATGGAGGTAACGGCGGTATCGGGCGGTGCTCGGGTAGACGCGTGACCGATGCCGGTGACAAGCGGCTGTTCGCTTCTGGAGATCTGCCTGAAGGGAAGGCACACATCGATTTCAGGGGCGATGGAGTTGTGCGGGGCGTTTGGCCGGGATGAGATAGGTTCCAGAATGTCAGGAATGCAGACAGGCGAAGAAGAACCGGGGCCCCGGTTACTACCAGACAGATGCGGGAAGAAGGCCAAGCTGGATGCGCAATGTCAATCCATCGGCGATGAAAGATCCACGTCGGATCAGTCCGGTTCCGACATCGATGGTCCAGAAGGCCGCCTCCTGATAATCCACCTGCCGACCGGTGGCGGCGATCTCTTTCCACGTGCCCAGGTGTGTTCCCCGCAATCGGGTGCGAACCGCGACGAGGTCACGAGAAGCAACCATCTCCTCGATTTCGATCGTGAGATCGGGGAAGGCGTGACGGAACGTGGTCACATTGGCGATGACCCACTCCGTTCCCACTGTCTTGCCCTCTCGACCTCCGACCTCGTAGCGCGGATGGATGAATGAGCGAACCATCGATGTGTCGCCCGCATTCCAGACGGTTGAAATGAAATCACGCACGATTTTTGCCGGGTCACTGGCCATCCTGATCCTCCAGACACGCGATCGACGACGTTGGGCCGGGAAGAGACCATCATGCGAGGTGTTGGACAACGAACGCCGTGTCCTGCTTCGGTCGCTTCCACCAGTATCGCGGTGCGAACAACCCGGCTCCTGCACCTCCGTCACCGGCGTCGGGATCGGTCTGGAGCCTGTCTCGAGCCCATTCGACGGAGTTTATCCTGAGCGAAAGCCTGCCCTCGCAGCACGGCCGGGCGCAGGCGAACGGGCCGAATGGGCTCGACCGCGCTGCGAGGATAAACTCCGTCGAGGGATTGATCCGATTGCCCACACGGCAATCGCTCGATGAACCCACCCCCGCAGAAGGCCTTGCAAACACGCCCTGGTTGGGGCGAGGGGTGAATTCGCCAGACCGTCGACCTGGTAAGGTGAAGGGAGATGATGCGTCTGTATCCTCGTCGATCCCGGTTCGCGGAGCACGACGTTGCCGGAGTGCCGGAGTGCCGGAGTGCCGGAGTGCCGGAGCGCTGGGTTGAAGGGGAAACCACGCGCCCCGGGTTGTCCCGGGCGCGTGTGCGTTGGTCTCGATCATTGGTGGCATTGATCTGAACCAACGCAGCGCGAACGCAGCGTCGTTCAGATCACGATACCCTAGGAGGATTAGGAGGCTGGTGAGGCCTCCGGCGACGCGGCTGGCGTCGCGCCCGGAGCGCTTGGGTTGATGACATACCAAACGTCACCGACCTCTTGTCCGGTCGTATCGCCCGGCTTCTCGTCCTTGATCCAGGTGTAGAGCGGAGCATCGTTGTAGGCGACCTGCTTGGTGCCATCGGTGCGGTCGATCAAGGTCAGCTTGCCCGGGACGCCGTCAGGAAGCGTCAGTGGCTCCTTGCCGATCAGTGGTGGCCAGTTGGTGGCGCACTTGTCGTAGCAATTGCTCTTGCCGGGGGTGTCCTTGGTGAACAGATACAGGGTCATCCCCTTCGAATCTGTCAGAATCGTGCCGAGCTTGGCGTCATCGTGGGTGCCAACCGTGGTCGTGGCCTGCGCGAACGCCGGACCTGCAAACAGGGCGAAGATGAGCGGGATCATCAGGAGCAGACGTTTCATGGGTGAAAGCCTTTCATGAACATGCCATGCGATTGAACTCCGATACTGCCGAGGCACGCGTTGACCGCCTGCCTGCCTGGAACATCGAGATTCCCCTTTCATGCCGTGTGCGAACCAACCAGGTGCTGCCCGTCGCGCTGCCCGGAATGAGGACCCGTCTGCACCGCGCTTCCTTCGCCCGCGGACAAGGATGGTGGCCGCGCGTCGTCGGTAGGACACCACTATAGGAGGCGGCAATTCGTGTATGGAACGGGCGATGGTCTGATTCGGTGCAGGACTTAGGTCGCATGGGACGGGGGGGATGAGAGTGGGATACTCAACGAATCGAGTCTCATGTATCGGATCGACACGATTGGAGCGTACGCAGCTGTGGGACGGTTGAGCCTGGCGAAGCGATTCCTCATCTGGAGCCTGGTGATCCTCGCCGCGGGCATGACCGGTATCGGGCTGTGGGTCAGCCACCAGATCGAGGATGGGATCGTCCACCGCACGGCGTCGACAACGGCACTGTATGTGGACAGCCTGATTGCGCCGCCCTTGCAGGAGCTCGCGACACGCGACAGGCTTTCCCCCGAGGCGATCACCTCGCTGGACGGGTTGTTCGGCGACACGCCCCTTGGCAGGCGGGTAGCTCTCTTCCGTCTGTGGGATCTGAACGGCGACGTTATCTACAGCACAAATCCTGAAGCGTTGGGGGATCACCTTACGATCGATGCCGATCGCGACGTGGCGGCCAAGGGCAAGATCTCCGCCAATATCGGCGATATCGAAGGCGACATTCCCCTGCCCGCAGCTATCGATCCGCACCAGTTGCTGGAGATCTACAGTCCTGTCTGGAGTAGCTCGGCATGGAAAGTGATCGCGGTCGCCGAATTCTATTACAGCACCGACGACGTGCAGTCTGACTTGACCCAGGCGCGACGGGAGAGCTGGCTCGTCGTTGGAGGCGGCGGGCTCATCATCTACGTGCTGCTGGCAGTGTTCGTGCAGCGATCGAGTGATACGATCGCGCGGCAGCAGATTGCACTTGCCGGGCAGGTCGATCGGCTGACCGATCTGCTCGGGCAGAACGATGAGTTGAATGCACGCGTGCGCAGTGCCGCCGCCCGCACAACGGCGTTGAACGAGCGATTCCTGCGGCGCTTCAGCGCGGAACTTCACGATGGGCCGGCGCAGGATATCAGCCTGGCGCTTCTCAAACTCGATCACGTCGCGTCCGGTGATCCCACGCAGCCAGATGCCGGCATGGAAGAGGAACTCAACCAGATCCAGGAAACCTTGCGCCATGCGATCCAGGAGGTGCGGGCGATCTCTGCGGGTCTGATGCTGCCGCACCTTGGTGATCTCAACCTTGCCGACGTGATCGAGCACGCGGTGCAGGCTCATCGCCGTCGGACGCGATCGGTTGTCGAGGTGCAGATCGGCGCTCTGGGTGAGAACTCGTCGCTTGCGACCAAGATCGCGGTCTATCGCATCGTTCAGGAAGCCCTCACGAATGCATGGCGTCATGCGGGCGGAAACTCGCAGCGGGTGAGCGCGGAGGTGCGAGACGATGCGGTGCGGGTGGTGGTGAGCGATGGTGGTCCGGGATTCGACGCGACGGCAACGATCGACGCTGCCGAGGATCACCTTGGCTTGCTGGGGATGCGGGAGCGAGTCGAAACGCTGGGCGGCGAATTTCGGGTTGAGAGTTCATCGGCAGACGGAACGCGAATCATCGTCACGTTGCCGCTGACGCTTCACCCCGGACCGATAGGAGAGATCGATGATTGAGCTGCTGCAGATCGCGATCATCGACGATCATCCGCTGTTCCGGGAGGGCGTCGCCCATATCCTGAATCAGCAATCGGATCTCGATGTGGTGGCGCAGGGGGCATCCGCTGCCGAGGCGGTCGCGATTGCCGGGCAGCATCTGCCGGATGTGATGTTGCTGGATGTCTCGATGCCGGGAGGAGGCTTGACTGCTGTACGCGAAATTGCAGTCACCTACCCGGTGATCAAGCTGGTGATGTTGACGGTCTCCGAGAACGAGGATGATGTGACCGCGGCCTTGCGCGCGGGCGCGCGGGCCTATGTCCTGAAGGGTGTGGCCGCACGAGAGTTGACCCGGGTCTTGCGATCGGTTGCCGGCGGCGACGTATACGTCACGCCATCGCTGGCAACGAGCCTGCTCTACGATCTGTCCAGCGGCGTGCGCAGTCATTCGTCCGCGAATCCGCTCGGCGAGTTGACGGACCGGGAGCGGGAAATTCTCGAGCATGTGGCAGACGGCGACAGCAACCGGGTCGAGGCGGCGCTTTTGGCGCGGGGAAGCGGACGTGGCGACGGCGGCTCCTCCCACTCATAGATTCCGCAGGGAGCTCATTCGCCGCGATGAGGCAGGTTTCGGTATTTCGTCAGTGTGCCCGCATTCAAACGCTATGTGCTCGAAGATATCGTCGGCAACAATCAGGCCGCTGCCGATTGAGAACCGGCGGCATCCTGGTCCAACACAACTGGTGGTTCGGGAACCGAACACAAGACGACTGCCCCTCGTCGATACGAGATGATGGGCGGTCGTCGCGAACGTGAGCGTGCTACTGGGACGTGCTGATTTCGGTAGTATCGCTGGCGGCTTCGAGCGCACGCGTGACGAGTGCCTTGGTCAGGGGGATCTTGTAGGCGTTCTTCGACATGGGGGCCGCATCGCGCAGCGCGATCTCCGCGACGCGTGCGAACAGGTCGGAACCTGGCTCCGCTCCGATCAGCGCGGACTCGGCTTCAGGAACGCGCCACGGGATCTGGGACACCCCGCCGAGGACGAGCCGCGCTTCGCTGATGCGCTCGTTGTGGATCACCAACCTTGCTCCGACACCCACGAGCGCGAACGCCCACACCTTGCGCTCCATCGCCTTGAGATACGTGCTGGTGCTGCGGGACGTCGCGGGATGATCGGGCAAGGTGATCGCCACGATCAGATCATCGACCGCAAGCTTATGTTCGATGCGCCGATCGGCACTCGGGAGCGCGAAGAAATCACCGATCGGTACACTGCGCTCTCCAACTGAGCCGTGCACGATGACCGACGCATCCAGCGTGACAAGTGCCGTGGCAAGGTCGGACGGATGCACAGCGTGGCATGGGCTGTCGCCAAAGAGCGCGTGATACTGGTTCTCGCCTTCGACGGCAGGGCAATCGTCGCCACCCTTGAGCCAGCACTGGACCTCGTCCTCACGGAAATACCAGCAGCGGGGACGTTGCAACAGATTGCCACCGATCGTTGCCATGTTCCTGAGTTGGGGGCTGGCGGCGACGGTCGCCGCCTCCCCGAGGGCGGCGTGCGACTTCTGGATCAGCGGATCGTTCTGAATCCGGGCCAGCGTCGTCAACGCCCCGATCCGGACGTGGCCAGCATCTTGTTCGATCGTGTCGCTGATGCCGTCGAGTCGCTTGATATCGATCAGGCCGACCGGATTGACGATCTCCCCTTTCATCAATGTCAGCAGATCGGTGCCTCCGGCCAGAGCTCTGGGCCGGGTTGCCTCGCTGGCGGCATCGCGCGCGAGCATCGCAACCGCCTCGTCGATCGTCTCGGCGCGGGTATAGGCAAATGGTCTCATGCGTGATCCTCCGCAGCAGCGTTCCGGGTTGCCTGGCTGGCGAGTTGATTCAGCACGCGCTCCCGGGAAAACGGATTCGTGCGGAGACGGATACCGACCGCATCGAAGATGGCATTGGCAATCGCCGGCGCGGTCGGCACCAGCGGTGGTTCACCCACGCCTTTGGCGCCGGTCGAGTTTGCCTCCGTATCCGCAACATCGATATGGACATGCGTGATGCCAGGGACATCGGCGACGGTCGGTATCTTGTATTCCTCGAGATTGGCGTTCATCACGCGACCAAGTCGATGGTCGATGATCCGCTCTTCGGTCAGGGCAAAACCGATGCCCTGCGTCACGCCGCCGATCACCTGGCTATCGATGATCGTGGGGTTGATGATGCGGCCGACGTCGTGGGCGGTCACGATCCGAAGCAGTGAGATCTCGCCGGTTTCGATATCGACCTCGACTTCCGCGAACTGAGCGCCAAAGGTGCGGATCGCCTTGTCCTCGGGGTTGGGACTGCGCGCGCCTCTGCCCTGCAATGTGTGAGGACCGATCTGCTGCGTGATTTTCGAGATCGGCGTGGCGCGCTCCGGATCACCATCGACAAGGATGGATCCCTCGCGGACGCTGAGTCGCGAGGCATGAATCTCGAGAATGGCGGACGCGACCTGCAGAAGCTGCGTCTTGATGTCCGTCGTCGCCGCGCGAATCGCGGGGCCGATCGTTGCCTGCGTCGCGCTGCCGGAACTGGCCGGGGCATAGGGGCCGACACCCGTGTCTCCGAGCCGGAACGAGATCCGATCGAGCGGGAGACCGAGTTCTTCGGCCGCGACCTGGGCAAGCCCCGTCCGCGTTCCTGTCCCTATATCCTGGGTGCCAGTGACGACGTTGGCTGTGCCATCCTCGAGCAGGTCGATCCAGGCATATCCGGGAGGATGACCGCTGCCGGCGGCCCAGTCATGGGCGGCGAACCCGACTCCGCGACGCCTGGAGCCAACCGGCGCCGGTTTCTGGTAGGAATCCCATTCTACCGCCGCACTGACCTTGTCATAACAGAGCTTCAGTCCTTCGGGAAGGGTGTAGGGCTTGTTCTCGAGCTGCTCGACTTCGGAATAGTTCCGACGACGAAGGTCGATCGGGTCGATCTTCAGCTCGCGAGCGAGATCATCCATCGCCTGTTCGAGCGCGAATGCCGCTTCGACGTGTCCTGGTGCCCGGAAGGCGACGGCCGGACCGGCGTTGATGTAGACACTGAGCTCGTTGGTGTGGACGTTCGCGCAGCGGTAGAGCGTTTGATAGATCCCGCTGACATTGCTCGCCTCGCCGCCTGTCAGGTAGGCGCCGCGAGCCTGGGCGATGTCTGCCGAGATCGCGGTGAGGATGCCATCGCGGTTTGCCCCGATCCGGACGTGCTGACGCGTTGCCGGGCGATTGCCGACGGCAACGTTTTCCGCCTCGCGATCCAGCATCAACTGTACGGGACGGCCGGCTTGCTTCGATAGCAGCGCCGCGATGACATCCTGCTTCCATGAGATCTGCTTCGCCCCGAAGGCTCCGCCCATGTGCTCCTTGATCACCCGGACACGGTGCTCGGGAAGACCGAGCGCCTGTGCGACTTCCTGCCGGATAGTGAAGATGGACTGCGTGGAGTTCCAGAGCGTGAGCTGGTCGCCCTCCCATGAAGCTGTGCAACCATGCGGCTCCAGGCTGTTGTGGATCGCTGCCGACGTGTGATAGACCCCATCGATCACGACATCCGAGTTTCGGAGCGCAGCTTCGGCGTCACCCCGGTCGTAAACCTTTGGATCCGTCGTGAGATTGCCGTCTTCCCGAATCCGGGGGGCATCTGGTTCCAATGCAGCTTCCAGATGGGTTACGAACGGCCGTCGCTCGTAGGTGACGTCGATCAAGCGCAGCGCGTCCTGGGCGATATCCTCGGATTCCGCCGCCACGGCTGCCACCTCATCACCGATGAAGCGAACGATCTCGTCGAAAATGAAGCTGTCGTCGTACCATGCGATCCGGGGTGCGTTGGCCGAACTCAGGACGGCGTGGACACCGGGAAGGCTCTCCGCTGCGGAGGTGTCGATGTGGGTGATCCGGGCGTGCGGATGCGGACTGCGCAGCACGCCTGCATAGAGCTGGCGCGGCAAGCGCACATCATAGGTGTAGCGTGCGCGACCGGTCACCTTCTCGTTTCCCTCGAGCCGGGCGTGTCCCTTGCCGATGACCGCGAGCGGGGAATTCGCCGGCCATGACTGAACGTTGTCCTCCTCGATCAGCTCGACCGTGGCGTCTTCACCCGTTCCCTGCTGACTCACGCGAAGCGTTACCATGACGGACCTCCGGATTGCGGCTGGTGCTGCTCGGCCTGGATTTCAACCGCCCGATGACCGGCCGCGATGATGTTGAGATAGGCTCCGCAACGGCACAGGTTGCCCGTAACGGCGAGGCGAATCTGGTCGTCGTTTGGCTGGGGATGCTCGTTCAGCAACGCGCGCAGGCTCATGATCTGGCCCGACGTGCAGAACCCGCACTGGAACGCGTCCATCTCGATGAACGCCTGCTGCAGAGGATCGAGAGTATTGCCATCGGCAACCCCTTCGATCGTCGAGATCGTCCGACCCTCGCAATCCACGGCGAGCAGCAGGCAGGAATACATCGCATGGCTGTCGACGATGACCGTGCAGGCGCCACAATTGCCCATATCACAGACTTTCTTGGTGCCAGTGAGTTCGAGGTCGTGACGGAGGGCATCGAGCAGCGTTCGCCTGGGCTCGACGAGGAGTTCGTGTTCCCGGTCGTTGATCAGAAGCGTGACCGCCGTGCGGGCGGTGGGAGATGTTGTCGTCAAGATCGTGGTCTCCTGGAATCATCGGGGCGTCCGCAGGTTACGGGCCAGAGACCGAAAACCGGGGACCAGATGACTCGGGCAGTAGCAGTACAGGTGCAAAGAGGGAGGGGTGATGGCGAACGCGCTCGAGGGCGACATGGACTCGCGCCGCGCCGCGCACCCATCTCAAACGCATGCCGCGTGCCATTTGCCCTTCCTGACACCCATCTCGACCGTGCGGAGGCCAGATGTGCCCTGATCGCGCGTTCGACGATCAACGTGTGGCAAAGAAGCAGGATGCGCAGGTGGTTGATGGAAATCATCGTCCAGACGACAGATCCGATCGAAATGGATAGGGATGCGATGCCCCGATGACGGACGCGTGCCGGATCGCGCTTGGGTTGGGCACTGATGACGATGAGACGGCGTCGGCAGAGGCATTCGTATATGATTGACAGGATGCCAAGTGCGCTGACGGGAAATCATTCCTGTCAAGCTGCCTTCCCTGATTCGCGATTTCTCCATTCTTCTTCTCGAGTAGCCTGGCAATCCGGCTTTCCAAGCAGGCGTATCACATCGGCCGATTGTCTGGGAATGAGAAGCGTACAGCACATATCTGCGAACAGGGCGGCACGAACAATGCAGATGGGATGCGATATTGCGACCGGCATCCATGACGCATGATCGTCGCTTCAGCATCGTTATCCGGAGAAGGGTGAGCAAATCATTGATTGACGTACGCGAACATTCGATTGTGATGCCTCTTGTCGTTGGGGGCCCATGGACACGAGAGGCTCGCGATCGAGCCGTTGACAAGGAATCACGAGAAGCATTCGAGAAATACTTTTACAAGGCGATGAAGGTCAGGAACTGGGTTCCCACGGAACTTCCGATCGCGGACATGCACAAACTCGGATCGCAGCTAAGTGAAGACACGGTCACCATCGTCCAGGCATACCTGGGGGTCGAGGATTTCGTCGGCGATTATGTGGAAGATGGGCTCAACCTCTTCCACAGCAATCGGGTCCGCCGCAATCTCCAGCTCGCTTGGGGAATGGAAGAGCTGAAGCATTCCTGGGCATGGGAACTGGTGCTCCTGCACTCCGAGCGGCGAACCGAGCAGGAACTCGAGGACTACCGCGACGAGGTTCTCTCCCACAAGTGGACGATGCGGGAGAACCACCCCGGGCTCGACACCCCACTCGGCGTGGTGTGCTATACGATGCTGCAGGAACGGGCGACCTACTTCAACTACGACGAGATGCGCAAGCGCATTCGCGACGAGTACGGATTGTCCGAGAAGATGTCACCGGTCGAACGGAAGAACAAGATGCAGGTGGGGGCCGCCGGCGCCTTCCAGATCGTGGGTCGTGACGAGATCGCACACCATGGGATCTTTCTGGAACTGGTGCGGATCCACATGAAGTACTTTCCGCAGGAAACCACGGAGATGATTCTGAAGGTCTTCAATGGTTTCACGATGCCCGCCCTGAATTTCATTCCGGATGCCGCGAACCTCGAAGCGGCGATGCGGCGTACCAAGATCCATACTCCGCGCAAGCAGGTCATGGACGTCAACAATCCGGTTCTCAATGCCTTGGGGTACGAGAACAAGCGCGCGTTGGAGCGGGCGGTGCAAGCCGCCAAGATGTTGCCATCCGGCCTCGGTCCGGAGCATACCGTGCTGAGCCATACCGGCAACTGGGTGCTCTCGATGTCGCCTGAAGACTCCGTTCAATCGGTCCCGAATGACGATGCAGTGAGTGGAGAGCTTTTGAACGATTAGCGTTCCAACGGTCTCCTTTCTCGAGTTGCCTATCACGTCATGGCCGTTCCTGTGAAGGGGCGGCTTTTATCGTGGTCGTTGGATGCCTGGTACGGCAGCCGTTCGGGGGTGGGCGAGGGATGCGAGGGATATTCGCGTTCCGCTGTATGATTGCGGGGAGCTTGCACTGATCTTCAGGATCAGGCGCGGGCGGGGTTCGGACCAACAGGTGCGCTCACACCAATCGCTTGCGCAGATCGTCCTGATGTGTTTGCGGCGAAAGGCGACGGGGAGCGACCGAGCCAGATCATTCTTCCAAAGAAAGCGTCCAGCATGACCAATTCTTCCAATCCGTCCGAACAGAATCAGCGCCGTTGCCAGCCCCAATCGCTGCGTGACCTGCATGCCAGCCTCACACGAGGGCAGATCGATCGTCGCCAGTTCCTCGTGCGCGCGGGCGCGCTTGGTGTGAGTGCGTCGGCCGTTTCCCTGATTCTCGGCAACTCGATTGCCGGAGCCCAGAGCGCCTCGCCCGAGGCGTCACCAGCAGCGTCGCGGGAAGCCTCACCACAAGCTTCACCGGTTGCGACTGCCGCCTATGCGCGTCCGACAGCAGGTGCGGAGGGCCAGACTCGCGGTGCTGGCGGAGATCTGCGCATCCTCGTTCCCCAGGGTGCGTCCGCGCTCAGCGTGCACAACGCGACCGGTGGCAAGGACATCGCGGCCGGTTCGATCATCTCCGAACCGCTTCTCAGCTATGCGCCCGACACGTCGCTCGTCGCCAATCTGGTGACCGAGGTGCCGTCGCACGCTAATGGGATGCTGGCCGCGGATCTCTCGACCGTGACCTTCAAGCTGTTGCCGGGTGTCGTCTGGAGCGATGGCACGCCGTTCACCGCCGAGGATGTCGTGTTTACCTGGAAGTGGAACGTCGAGCCGACCAACCAGTCGATCGATTCTGCCTCGTGGGACATCATCTCGAACGTCGAGGCGGTCGATCCGTTGACCGCGAAGGTGACGTTCTCGGCACCGACACTCGGCTGGTTCCAGCCGTTCGGATCGAACCTCGGTGCGATCTATCCCAAGCATTTCTGGGATGGCAAGGACGCCGCGGCGGCCAATACCGCATTCGGCCTATCCCCGATCGGCACCGGTGCCTTCGTGCTTGACACGCTCTCGCCAAACGACCAGGTCATCTATACCGCCAGTCCGACCTATCGCGAGCCGAGCAAGCCCTTCTTCCAACGCATTATCCTGAAGGGCGGCGGCGATGCTCCCTCCGCCGTCCTTGCCGTGACGCAAACGGGCGACTGGGATATCGCCTTCACCTTGCAGATCGACCGGACCGCGCTGGCAGGCGCGCTTGGGGACAAGGGCAAAGTCTTTGGCCCTCCGGGCACCGGTGTCGAGAAGATCCAGTTCAACTTCTCGGATCCGAACAAGGAAGTCGATGGTCAGCGCTCCGAAAAGAATACGCCCCATCCGTTCCTGACCGATCCCGCCGTGCGCAAGGCGATCGCCACCGCGATCGACCGTCAGTCGCTTTCCGACAAGCTCTACGCGGGCGCTCCGAGTGAGCCGGCCGGGCGCAACATCCTCGCCGGAATGGCCATCTACGAATCCCCGAACACGACGTGGGAGTTCAACACCGGGAAGGCAAGGCAGATCCTCGAGGATGCCGGCTGGAAGCTCAACGGCGCGGTTCGCGAGAAGGATGGCGTCAAGCTCTCCCTCCGGTACGTGACGACAACTGCCGAGGTGCGCCAGAAGGTGCAGGCGGTCGTCAAGAACAACCTGGTCAAGATCGGGTTCGCGGTGGAACTCGTGCAGATCGACGGCAGCGTCTTCTTCGACGGCTCGGCCGGCAATGACCAGAACTTCACGCATTTCTACTCCGACATGCAGCAGT
>JAABUS010003592.1_pt1 | contig 24712 bp, 29 predicted proteins | sample 5560161 | NCBI WGS metagenome assembly JAABUS01 (sample SAMN10711885, study PRJNA513376) | rock metagenome | isolation source: Antarctica rocks | place: Antarctica: Victoria Land, Trio Nunatak nord | collected 2016-01-04
GCCGGGGGACAACATCCAGATGAAGGTGGAGTTGATCACGCCGGTGGCGATCGAGGAGGGGCTGCGGTTCGCGATCCGCGAGGGGGGCCGGACGGTCGGTGCCGGTGTCGTCACCTCCCTCACCTAACTCGTAGGTAGTAGACGGTAGACAGAATGGGTTGGGGCGTACACGTTGCGCCCCATCTCCCTCTCAGTCCTCAGTCCTCAGTCCTCAGTCCTGAAGCGACCGAAGGGAGTATCGCAGTGGCAAAGAGAAAAGCGGATCGCACAATCGTCACGCTCGAGTGCACGGGGTGCAGCAACCGCAACTACACGACGGAAAAGAACAAGCGCAACGACCCGCAGCGGATGGAACTGAAGAAGTACTGCCCGCGCGAGCGCAAGGTGACGCTGCACCGCGAGACACGCTAACACTAAGCGATGAGTAACGAGAGGCATCATGCTACCCTCAGTGCTTGTTGCTTTCCCGCCGGGAACCCTTGCGGCACATGCCGCCCGTGCGGTATCATGATATGGTTGTCTGCGCGTCCAGACACGGCGGAGGGGTGTAGCTCAATTGGCAGAGCACCGGTCTCCAAAACCGGGGGTTGCAGGTTCAAGTCCTGTCGCCCCTGCCACTCCCTGTTGAGGTCGAGTGGCTTCGCGCATCTGGATCGCACCGGCACGGAAATGGATGATCGAGGGTATGGGGCGCCGCGATCCCGCAGCGCCCCTGTTTGAGCGCACACGGCACGGATGATCCGTGCGGAATTGAGGCATCGCGTGGCGACAACGCGGACGACCGGGGCAACGACGAATCCACTGGTGCGCATCTTCAGCCGGTTGCGCCATAGCTCCACGGAGACAACCAGCGAGTTGCGCAAGGTGGCGTGGCCCGATTCGCAGACGACCCGCAACCTGACGCTCGTCGTCATCGGTATCTCGGCGGCGATTGGTTTCCTGCTGGGTCTGACGGACTCGCTTCTGACCGCCCTCTACACATTGTTGGAGAAGCTCGGCTAATCCGGGAGGGAGGTCGCGGCATGGTTCGCAGTTTACGCGCCCGGTTGGCGGAGCGGAATGGCGTCGGGGAGACCGAGGGCCAATGGTACGTCGTCCATACCTACTCAGGGCACGAGGCGAAGGTGAAGAAGAACCTCGAATCGCGCATTGAGACGATGGACATGAGCGAGAAGATCTTCGAGGTCATCGTGCCGACCGAGGAGGAGATCGAGATTCACAACGGCCAGCGGCGCACCGTCAACAAGAAGGTGTACCCCGGCTATGTCCTCGTGAAGATGCGGATGGACGACGACTCTTGGTACGTCGTGCGCAACACGCCGGGCGTCACCAGTTTCGTCGGTATGGGCACGAAGCCGACGCCGCTGCGCGATGACGAAGTCACGTTCATCAAGACGCAGATGACGGCGGAAGCGCCGCGCGTCAAGCTCAGCCTCGCGGTGGGGGACAACGTTCGCATCGTGGACGGCCCCTTCCAGGACTTCGAGGGGAAGATCGACGAGGTCAATCAGGAGAAGGGGCGCGTCAAAGTGCTCGTCTCCTTCTTCGGGCGGGAAACGGCGGTGGAGTTGGACTTCCTGCAAGTGGACCGCAATCTGTAGGAGATTTCGGGGCCAGTTGGCCCCGCTTTCACGAAATGCGCGCGCGACGATGCGCCGCACCGGTGTGACAACAGTAGGAGGACGCCCCTGTGGCGAAGAAAGTACGGGCCATCGTCAAGCTGCAACTCCCGGCGGGCAAAGCCACGCCTGCGCCCCCGGTTGGCCCCGCGCTCGGCCAGCACGGTGTGGCGCTGATGGAGTTCGTCAAGGCCTACAACGAACGGACGGCGCAGCAGGTGGGCCAGATCATCCCGGTCGCCATCACCGTCTTCGAGGACCGCTCGTTCACGTTCGTGACGAAGACGCCACCGGCGGGGGACCTCCTCCGGCGCGCGGCGGGCGTTGACAAGGGCGCGGCGAATGTCAAGCGCGAGACGGCGGGCAGGGTGACGCGCCAGCAGGTGCGCGAGATCGCCGAACTCAAGTTGAAGGACCTCAATGCGTACGATGTGGATTCCGCGATGCGCATGATCGAGGGCACCGCCCGCTCGATGGGCATTCAGGTGACGGAGTAGCCAGTAGCCATTAGACAGTAGACGGCGAGAAAATGCACGCAGCGCTTCCGTTTTCAACTGACTACTGTCTACCGTCTACTGGCTACTAAGGGGTGGGAGGCGCATAGTGCGCCGCTCGGACCACAAAGTTAAGGAGAGAGACACAATGGCACAGCACAGCAAACGGTATCAGGAAATCGCCAAACTCGTGGACCCGGAGAAGAAGTACACGGTCGATGAGGCGGTACATCTCCTGAAGGAGACGAGCAAGGCGAACTTCGATCAGACAATCGAGGTCCATTTCCGCCTCGGCATCGACTCGCGGCATGCGGACCAGCAGGTGCGCGCCTCCGCGACGCTCCCGGCGGGTTCCGGCAAGAAGGTGCGCATCCTCGTCTTCGCGCAGGGCGACGGCGAGCGCGCCGCCCGTGAGGCGGGTGCGGACTACGCCGGCGCGGACGATCTGATCAAGCAAATCGAGGGGGGCTGGCTCGACTTCGATGTCGCCCTCGCGACGCCGGACATGATGGGCAAGGTCGGCCGACTCGGTCGCGTGCTCGGTCGGCGCGGCCTGATGCCGAATCCACGCTCCGGCACCATCGCCACCCCGGAAGACCTGCCCCGCGCCATCAATGAGCGGCGCGGTGGCCGCGTGGATTTCCGCAATGATCGCACCAACCTCGTCCACATCCCCGCCGGAAAGACGAGCTTCGATGAGGCGCAGATCCGCTCGAACCTCCTCTCCGTGATCGACGCGGTGAACCGCGCCAAGCCGACCGGCGCGAAGGGGACGTACATCCGCTCGATCGCCGTCGCGACGACGATGGGGCCGAGCATGCGGCTCGATGTCAACGCCGCCGTTGCGGAAGCGGAGGGAGTTGCGGCCTAGGGCCGGAACGGGTATGCTCCATACCGACATCGCCGATGACCGCTGGCGCGTTCGCGCTTAATTGGCCCATTGGGTCACCAGCCGAGGTCGATGGGACGAAGCAGATTCCACGAGCGGGCGTTCCTGCGCCGCCGTCGCTGTTTTGCCCCGCGCCTCATCGGCGCGGGGCTTTTGGTTTCCTAACCCCCATCCCCTTCCCTCGGAGGGAAGGGGGGCAGGGAAGAAAACGTTGAGTTTGCACATCGAACCGGCAGATGGGAGGGGGTGAACGCACATGCCAACGGAAAAGAAGAGCGGCGCGATCGGCGAGATTCAGGAGCGGATCGGCAAGACGATGCTGATGATCCTGACCGACTATCGTGGCTTGAAAGTGGCGGACCTGCAAGGGTTGCGCGCGCAGTTGCGCGGCGTCGGGGCGGAATTTGCCATCGTCAAGAACACGCTGACGCGCATCGCCGCGAACAATCGGGGCATCACCTCGCTCGACGCGACGCTGGAGGGACCAACCGCGCTCGTCTTCGTCGAGGGGGACATCGTGGGCGCGTCGAAGGTCATCAGCGACTTCGCGCGCACGTCACGCATCCTGAAGGTGAAGGGCGCCCTCTTGCAGGGGCAGGTCGTCCCGGCCGAGCAGGTCGAGACGCTGGCAACGATGCCGCCGCGCGAGGAGTTGCTCGCGACGATCGTCGGCGCGCTCGACGCACCGATCTCGAACGTCGTGTACGCACTCGACTTCACGATCTACGAATTCACGGCGCTGCTCGATGCACGCGCCGCGCAGATGGAGGGCGGAGAAGCCGCCGCATAACGAAAGGATCGCAACATGGCAAGCACGAGCACGCTATCCAAAGACGACATCATGACGGCCATCGAGGGCATGACGATCCTCGAACTGAAGGAACTCTCCGACGCGATGAAGGAGCGGTTCGGTGTCACCGCGATGGCGGCGGCCCCGGCGGCGGCCCCGACTGGTGGTGGCGCGGCGGCGGCCCCGGCCGAGGAGCAGACGGAGTTCACCGTCATGCTGACCGAGATCGGCGCGAACAAGATTCAGGTCATCAAGGCGGTGCGCGAGTTGACGAGCCTCGGCCTCAAGGAGGCGAAGGACCTCGTTGAGAGCGCGCCGGCCGCCGTCAGGGAGAATATCACCAAGGACGAGGCCGCCGCCGCCAAGACCAAGCTCGAAGAAGCGGGCGCGAAGGCGGACGTCAAGTAACCAGTACCGAGTACTGAGTGGCTTGCCCCCTCTCCATCGCGGGTGCCCTCTGGGCAGATGAGAGGGAGCCGGGGGTGAGGTTCTCTCACCCCTTTTTCGTGCCCAATGATCACCAGCGGAACGCATCGCGCATCTGCGTCGTTTCTTCTGAAGAGGCGCGGACATTCGGTAATGCGATGGGGCGAGTGGCGCATGGCGCGGAGTAAACTGCTTGTATTGATCGCGGTGGGCGGCGGGCTGGCGCTCCTTGCCGTGGTCGGCCTGCTCTTCGCTGTCGATTCCTGGCAATCCGGGAGCACGCAGCGGAATGAAGATCGGCTCGGTCTCAGTGGGACGGACGTGACCGAGCGCGACCTGTCGCCGGACGTACAGGTGCGGCTCATCAATTCCTATGCGCCGATCCCCGTGCCGAGCGAGGCGACCGACATTCGCCTGCACTACCAGCGGTTTCAGGACATTTTCCTGGACGCATCATTCGCCCTTCCACCTGCACAGTACGATGACTACGTGCGCCGATTGACGCCCCTGCCGCCGACAGTCGGTGTCGCGCCCGGCACCACCTACCGGGGCGTTACCGTCGGCAGTTATACGAGCGTCGTCGTGCCAAATCCCGCTACCCGGCGCATCACCATCTCATACGTCGCAGGATAGCGCGCCGCGTACAATAGATGCGGGCTGATGAAGATGAGACCTTAATGACTGAACCCTACCGCCATCGGTGGCATGGGCTTCAGCCTGTACAGCGATCACCGAGTCAGGGGGAGAGGCAGCGATGACGCAGACCGTAGCGGGGCACACCGCTGGATCGACGCAATCACCCCCGCACATCCTGCACCGGTACGGTCTGATCACCATTCCCCTCGAATACTTCGAGACGGCGATCAACTCGCCGTGGTTGGGTCTTCGCGAGGCGGTGAGTTGGCCGTGCTCGTCGGCGCGACCTTCCCGCAGATCAAGGCGGTCGCTGGCTATGTGCCGAGTGGTGTCCTCTGGCCGGGGAACGACGCCACAGGGAGGCATCAGCCAGGCCCGGCATGGACGTATCGCGGCACGCCGCTCCCGTTTGTCACGACTGCCACATCGTATTTCAGCACCCAGTATGCTGAGCCGACGGACCTCGCACGCGCGACTATCCCGGTGGAGACGACGCGCTTTGGCCATCGACGAAACTGGCGAACATTGCGATGGATCGCCTCGGCCAATACCGGCATGCGTATCCCGACCGGCACCTGCATTATGCGGGTGCCGGGCATCTGATTGGCGAACCATACTTGCCGACGACCGCCTCGGCGTCGTACTACAACCCAACTGTAAAAGCGACGCATAACGTGGGCGGGAATCCGAAAGGATATGCGGCTGCGGCAGCCAACTCATGGCCGCAAGTGCTCGCCTTTCTTCGGGATAGCCTGAGAGCGTAAGCCGAGACATCGGTGTGAAGGGAGGCATAACTTCACACCGACAAAGGGATATGTGCCTCCTTTAGACAGGCACATCGCGCCCTTTTGTCAGATGCATCGCACGCCTCTTCCATGATGCAGCACGCACAGGCCACTGAAACCTTTCTCTCAGTCTCTTCCCTTCCCTACGTCCCCAGTTTCTCTTGCAGGCGCGGCAGCAGTTCGGCGATGGGCACGCGCTCCTGCGCCATGCTGTCGCGCTCGCGAATGGTAACGGCGCAATCCTCGATGCTCTCGAAATCGACCGTCACGCAGAGGGGTGTGCCGATCTCGTCCTGCCGCCGGTAGCGCCGCCCGATCGCCTGTGTGTCGTCGAACTGGATCATCATATGGGGCCGGAGGGACGCGGCGACCGCGCGCGCCAGCCCGCCGAGCGGCTCCTTCTTCGAGAGCGGCAGGATAGCGACCTTGATCGGCGCGATCGCCGGATGCAGCCGCAGCACGACGCGCGTCCCCTCCTTGTCCGGCTCCTCGTCATAGGCATCGAGCAGGAAGACGAGCACCGCCCGCCCAACCCCGACCGCCGGTTCGATGACGTACGGCAGGTACCGCTCCTTCTTCTCCTCATCGAAGAAGGTCAGGTCGCGCCCACTCGCCTCCTGATGGCGGCCGAGGTCGTAATCGCCCCGACTGGCGACCCCCTCCAACTCCGCCCAGCCGAGTCCGCCCGGCCAGAGATACTCGATCTCCTTCGTCCCCTTCGAATAGTGCGCGAGGTCCTCCGGCGGCAGGTCGCGGATGCGGATATTCTCATCCCGAACGCCGAGATGCTTGTACCAGTTGACGCGCTGATCGCCCCAGTACGGGTGCCACTCCCCCTCGGTGCCGGGCGTGATAAAGTATTCCATCTCCATCTGCTCGAACTCGCGCGTGCGGAAAATGAAGTTCCCCGGCGTGATCTCGTTGCGGAAACTCTTGCCGATCTGCGCGATGCCGAAGGGCAACTTCTTGCGGCTCGTCCCGAGGATGTTCGCGAAGTTGACGAAGATGCCTTGCGCCGTCTCGGGCCGGAGGTACGCCACCGCCGCGCTCTCCTCGAGCGGGCCAACGAAGGTCTTGAACATCATGTTGAACTGCCGCGCCTCGGTCTTGACGCCGGGGCAGGTCGCCGCCATCAGCCCCTGCTTGTGCCATTCGGGGTTGCCGCAGGGTGTCTGCTCGGCGTGATCGGCGCGGTAGCGCAGTTTGCAGGTCGTGCAATCGACGAGCGGGTCCGTGAAGTGGCCGACGTGGCCCGACGCCTGCCAGACCTGCGGCGACATCAGGATCGCCGCGTCCAGCCCGACCATGTCGTCGCGCAGTTGCACCATCGCGCGCCACCACGCCGCCTTGACGTTGTTCTCCATCAGGACGCCGAGCGGCCCGTAGTCCCACGAGTTGCCGAAGCCGCCGTAGATCTCGCTCCCCTGAAAGACAAACCCCCGCCGTTTCGCCAGCGAGACGATCGGCTCCATGTTCTCCAGTGTGTACCCCGTGTGGGTCATTGATCGGTTCCCTCTCAATATATGGGACTGAGGACTAAGGACTGAGGACTGAGCGATACGGGTACGAGGGTGGTTTCTCTCAGTTCTCAGGCCTCAGTCCTTAGTCCTGAAAAAACCGCCCCGGCGGCTCTCACCGGGGCGGCATTCTCGCGGTTCGCGTCGTGTGCGGGCGCTAATCCTCGTGCGCCACTCCCTCGACGATGTCGCTGCCGACCGGCACAGTCGCGGCGGCCCCACCCGCAGCGCGCGGGCGCCGGGCCGCCATGGTACCGCCGCCCAGCATTTTTACCACATTGAGGGCCGGGAGCGCACCCGCCGTCATCGGCACAGTCACGACGGTCGTCACCGCGTGCAGCCGCTGATAGACCTGCGTCGTCGAGATGCTGACGTGGCCGAGCATCGTCTGGACATCGCGCAACTGCCGACCCGTCGTCAGCGCGTGCGCGGCGAAGGTGTGGCGGAGGGTGTGCGGCGTGACGTTGCGCACGGCAGCGGACTGCGCGTACCCCTTGAGGAGCAGCCAGAAGCCTTGGCGCGTCAGCCGCTGCCCGCGGTGATTGAGGAAGAGCGCGGCGGTGTCCGCACCATGGACGCGCGCGATCACCGGGCGGCTCTGCGCGAGGTAGCGCTGCAAGGCATCAGTGGCGGCGACTGTAAGCGGCACCATGCGCTCCCGCGCCGCGCGCCCCTGACAGCGGATGCACGCCGCCACGAGGTCGAGGTGCTCCAGATCGAGCGCGACCAACTCCGAGACGCGCATCCCCGTCGCGTAGAGCAGTTGGAGCATCGCCGCGTCGCGCACACTCTCCGGCGTTCGCACGCGGGTCGGGGCGGCGAGGAGGCGCGTCACCTCATCGGTGGTGATCGCGTGGGGGATGTAGCGATCAACATGCGGCGAGGCAAGAAAGGGCGAGAGATCCGTCTCGACTTTCTCTTCCTGCTTGAGGTACTGGAAGAAGGACTTCGTCGCCGCCGTCTTCCGGGCGATGGTGCTGCTCGCGTACTGCCGCTCCCGCAGCGACTGGAGGTACGCCGTCACATCCTCCGGGACGACGACACGCCAGGTAGTGATCCCGGCGTGCGTGAGATGGGCTTCCAGTTGCATCAGGTCATTCCGGTACGCCATCACGGTATGCGGCGAGCATCGCTTTTTGGCAGCGAGCGCCTCTAGGTAACTCTCGACCCATTCCTCCATGCCCCTGTCCTCCGCGCTCCTAATCCCCTGTTCTCCGCACCCATACTCGTGAAACCGAGACCCGCCGAAGGACGCATCTCCGCGTAGTACGTCTCTCCCGTACTTTACAGAACGTACGAAATCCTCCGTGGATGCGCGGAAACGCGAAATGGACGGAAATTGCCCGAAACGATTGGCGTCGGCAGGAATCAGCGGTCAGAAAGCGCGCAAAATTCTCCTCTCCGCGTGACGCAGAGGGGTTGGGAGGTGAGGTTCCCCGCGCTCGGCGGCAGTCACCGGGCTGCTCGTCGCGTCGCTATCCGTCGCATATCCCCTTCCGGCAAGCATACGGAAGCGTACGCGAGCGTACCAGCGCCTATTTACGATCGTCCTTCCCTCCCTTCATTATCGCCGCCATGGACTTGGACGCATCGAAGAATCAGGCTGACGGAGAGCGGGAGCGGGTGCCCTCCGGGTGGCATGGGCGGTGGGGATGAGGAATCGCACGCGCTCGTCAGGGCCGGGGCGTACCCGAAACCGCACTCCCGCGCGCGGGCGGGGTGCCGACGATGCTGAGCGGCTGCGGGACGAGAAAGAGCGTGTCGCGGCTCAGGAACAAATCAATCCAGAAGCGGGCGCGTGGAGGATCGGGCGCGAGCACGACATCCGCGACGAGCACGCCCTTCCCCGCGACCGTCGCCGTGCGGCTGGTGACAGCAGTGGCGTACGTCGGCAGAAGAGGTTGCCGGGAGCGGAGGGAGCGGTAACCGGTGATCCGCTTCACCAATTCGGGCGCGTCCGCCGCCGCGTCTGCCGGTTTCGTGTAGACGAGCGCGACGTGCATCGTGCGCTGGAAGTTCCCCGCGTCCGTGTAGCCGATGGCGCTCAGTTCGGCGGGGTGTAGCGGCTCCCAGCCGCTCGTCATCGCCGCCAACTGCCCCGACTGAAGCACTGACTCCACCACATCGGATGCGCCCGGCGGGATCGTCGCCATGCTCGTCACCGTGCCGAGGACGGTGACGAGGGCACGGATGGCGGCAGTGGCCTCGAGCGTCGTCGTCCGTCTCGCCTCCGCATCGAGCGCGGCGGCGATCAACGCGGTCTTCGGCGCGGCGATAATCCGCTCCGTATCGACGGCGACACGGTTCATGCGGCCGAGCGCGAGGCGGCTGCGCGGGTCGGAGAAGTTCTGCTCGCCATCGCCACGCACAGTGTAGTACGCGACGCCGTTGTGATCGGCGATGGTATATCCCCCCGCCTGCAATTTTCCGACCACGCCATCCGCGTCGAATGTGCCTTCCATGCGCGAGAGATACTCGATCGGCTGACCGACGCTGATCTCGCGATCCACCAGGAGCACATCGTAGCCGAAGGCGTCCCGGTACTGGCCCTGGGCGTATCGCAGCCCGACAAACTCGGTGAGGTAGCATCCCGCCGTCGCGTTCGTGTAATCGGCCACGGCGATGTTCTGCGCCGCGAGATCGGTGAACGCGCGCACCTTCTCATACCCGTAGAGCCGCTTCACCTCGCCAAGATTGGCGAATGAGAGGTATCCTTTCCAGTGATCGAGGAAGGTGAGCAGCCCACCGGCGGCGTCCATGCCGTTCGGCGCCAGCCCGACCATCCGCAGGAAATCCGGCACGGGTGCGCCCCGCTTCGGCGTCGGGAAGATCGTGCCGATCGGCGTGCCGACAATCGGCGGTTCTGTTGGATTCTCGACGACATTGGGCGTGCCAACGCCGCCCCCGCGCGGCGCGGTCGCCGTTCGCGCGGGGCGAAAGGTCGTGTCGCCGTCCGGGCCGCTGCACGCCGCCACGAGCGCCGCGAACGCGCCCGCCGCCGCTCCAAGCACCGCGCGCCGTCCGATATGTCGCTGCTGTCTACTGTCCATCGCACCTCCCATACAGAAGCCGGAAGCCTGTTAGTGGAGAGTAGAACGCGAGAATCTGGTTTCTGGTTTCTGGCTTCTCACTTCTCAGTTCTCAGTCCTCGTTCCGCGACCGCTTGCCAATCGCGCGTCGCGACCTCTTCGAGCAGACGGTGGTTCGTCATATCGAGGTGGATCGGGGTGACACTGATCTTGCCTTCCCCAATCGCGGCGATGTCCGTCCCCGGCTCCGCGTGGCCGCCCGGCATCTCGCCGCCCACCCAGTAATATCGACGCCCCGACGGGTCGCGGCGTTCCACCAGTTCATCGGCGTAGATGCGTCGCCCGGCGCGCGTCACCGCGACGCCGTTGATCGCTTCAGCGGGCAGATCGGGCACATTGACGTTCAAGAGCATATCCGGCTCGACGCCGGTGCGGGCAATGTCCGCAACGAGCGCGGCGACGAAGCGCGCGGCGACATCGAACTCCCACTCCGGCGTGTCCCACCGCGCGGCGAGGGAGACTGCGACCCCCGGCACCCCGCCGATGATGCCGGACATCGCCGCCGCGACGGTGCCGGACATGATGATGTCGTCGCCCATGTTGGATCCTTTGTTGATGCCGGAGACGACGAGGTCCGGCCTGCGAGGTAGGAACCCGAGCAGGCCGACTGCCACGCAGTCCGCCGGGGTGCCGTCGCAGGCGTGAGCGGGCGTGCCGTCCGGCAGGTGCACATCGGAGATGCGCAGCGGGCGGTCGAAGGTGCGCTGATGGCTCCCCGCGCTCCAATTGCGGTTCGGCGCGAGCACGACGACCGCCGCCACCCGCTTGACCGCCGCCACGAGCGCGTGCAGCCCCGTGCTATCGATCCCGTCATCATTGGAAATCAGTACCAGCAACGTTTTCCGTTCCCTTCCTCACGCGGATCATGCGGCGTGCTACACTGCCACAGGTGCTATCGTAGGGGCGAGGGGTATGGGGCGCAACCGCAGCGGTCGTTTTCGCAGGCCAAATGGGAACGAAATCTTCGCCCTGATCCTCGTTTGCATCACCCTCCTCACCGCATGGTGGACCGATTTTCGCCCCCGTGAACCTGCCCCGAACCCACACGCCCCCGCGCCGATCTCGCGCGCACCGGTCGCCGCCCCGGCAATCGCGCCGACCGACCCGCAGGCGGGCGTTCACACGCGCCTGACGCTGGAGGCGAGCGCCCCCGCGATCCGCCGCGAACTTCAGATGGTGCACGACATGGGTGCGTCGTGGATCGTCGAGTACTTCCCCTGGCTCTACCTCCAGCCAAACGGTCCGGACGATTACGACTGGCAGCACGCCGACCTCGTGATCGCGGAGGCGCACCGGCAGGGGTTGCGGGTGATCGCGCGCATCGACGGCGTCCCGGGGTGGGCGCGGCCCGTGGGCACGAGCTGGAAATACCTCGACGCGAGCGGCTACCCCGCGTACGCGCGCCTCGTCGCGGCGTTCGCGGCGCGGTACGCGGGGCTGGTATCGCAAATCGTTGTCTGGAACGAACCGAACCTCTCGCTGGAGTGGGGGTTGCGCCCGGTCGATCCGGCGGCGTACGCGGCGATGCTCCGCGCCGTCTACCCCATTGTCAAAGCCGCCAACCCGCAGGTGGAGGTGCTCGCGGCGGGCCTCGCGCCGACGAGCGAGCCGGACGGCTCCCCGCTCGGGCTGAATGACCTTACCTACCTGAATCGTCTCTACGACGCGGGCGCGGCCCCGTACTTCGACGCACTTGCCCTGCACACCTACGGCGGCACGCACCCGCCCGATGCCGAACCGGGCGCCGATCCGCGCACCTGGCGACATGCGGAGCAAATCCGCGCGGTGATGGTCGCGCGCGGGGATGCAGCGAAGCCTGCCTACCTGACCGAGGGCGGCTGGAACGACAGCCCGCGCTTCGATGGCGCGGTGCGGCCCGCCGACCGGGTGCGGTACACCGTCGCGGCGTACCGGTACGCGCGGGAGCACTGGCCGTGGGCGCGCGCCGTTTCCCTCTGGCAGTTCCGTCTCCCGCTCGCGACGCACACCGCGCAGGACAACTGGACCTTCGTCACCCCCGATTTCCTGCCGAAGCCGGTCTACCTCGAAGTGCAGAAAAGTCTCCGCCCACCGAAGGAAGGCGCGCCGTGAGACGCGGAAGGTTTTGCGCCATTGAGACGGTCGTCCTCTCGCTCGTCGCGATGATCCTCGTCGCGCCATTCGTCGGCTTCCTGCGCGATGTGCACGACGAGGGCCGCGTGCACGACCGGACGTGGGAGCGGGTGCGCAAGGTGGGAACGCTCCGCGTCGGGATGGACCTCGGCGTGCCGCCCTTCGCGATGCCGGGGAACGGCGACGCGCAGGGGTTCGACGCGGACCTCGCGCGCGACCTCGCGGCGCGCCTCAATCTGCGCGTGGAGATCGTTAACACGCCCTCGGACGCGCTCTACGACGCGCTGCTCACCGGGACGGTGGACGCGCTGATCGCTGCCCTACCCGTGACGCCGGAGTTCCGTAAGGAGGTCGCGTACTCCGTACCATACGTCGAGATGGGCGAGCGCGCCATCGTCCGCACCGGGAGCGGCATCGCCCGGCCCGCCGACCTCGTGAACCTGCGCATCGGCGCGGAACTCGGCTCCGACGGCGACCTCGCCGCGCGCGTCCTCGCGCGGCACACCACGATTCGCCTTTCCAGCGCGTACGACTCCGGCGACGCGGCGCTCGCGGACCTCCAACAGGGCGAACTGGACGCGGTCGTGCTCGACGGCATCGCCGCCCGCCACGCCGCCGCGACGAACCCCACGCTCACGATGCTCCCCGAGCCGGTGCTGGCGAATGGCTACGTCATCGCCACCCGCACCGACGCGCACATCCTCACGCGCTCCCTCGCCGTCGCCCTCGACAACGCGCGCGCGGCGGGTGTGCTCGGCACACTCGAAGCACACTGGCTCACGAGTAGACAGTAGTCAGTAGTCAGAGAGTGATCGAATCCACCGACTACTGTCTACTGGCTACTGGCTACTACAGCCGGTAGAACCGCCGGGCGTTCTCCGCCCAGAGTTTTCGCTGCGCATCGGGCGGAAGATGCGCGGTGAGGGCGTCCAATGTCTCGACCCAGCGGCGATACGGCGCAGCGTGGAGGACGACGGGCCAGTCGCCGCCGAAGAGCACGCGGTCCTCCCCGAAGGTGTCCAGCACATGCGCGACGTATGGCGCGAGATCGCCCCGCGTCCAGTGGGCGTGATCGGCCTCCGTCACCATGCCGCTGATCTTGCAGCAGACATTGGGGAGCGAGGCCAAGTCACGCAGTTGGGCGCGCCACGGGTCGAGCAGATGCCCCTTGATGTCCGGCTTGGCGATGTGATCGAGCACGAACTGCGTCTCCGGGCAGCGGCGCACCAGTTCGGTGGCGTTTGCCAGTTCGGGGTGGTAGATGCAGAGGTCGAACGAGAGGCCGAACTCCGACAGCGCCTGCACCGCCTCAACAAAGCGCGGCTGCAGGCAGAAACCGGGCGGCGTCGATTGCAGGACGCGCCGCACCCCCTTAATCAGCGGCGAGATTTCGACCAGCGCGCCGAGGAATGTGCGGCAGCACGCCGCGCCATCCTCCATCGGCGCCCACGCGGCGATGCCCCGCAGGCGGGCGTCCTCCGTCGCACGGTTCACGGCCCACATCGCCTCCAGGAGTGCGTACTGCGGTTCCACCTCCACCTGCAAATAGACCATCCCCTCGATCGGTAAGCCCTCCGTCTGCGCGCCGTAGTCATCGAGGCCATAGGGCCGGTCCAGTAGCGGGTTGCCGTCGAGCCACGGCATCCGAAACAGCGTCGGGTCCCAGAGATGGAGATGGGCGTCGATCATCGGCACATCTGGCATTCCTACCCCCTCACTCCGTGGTCGGACTTTCTCATGTATCCGTCGTCGGTGGGCATATCTCGCAGGCAAGACGCCGTTGGATTGCGTTGTCACAGTTGCACGTCAATGCGTGCGGTGTATCTCAGGTGGGGACCACGTCTAAAAATCAATTCCCTTCTGCGCGGTCATCCCTTGCAGGCGGTACGGGTGCTTCACTTCGCGCATCTCCGTCACGAGGTCGGCGTAGTCGAGCAGCGCGGCAGGCGCGTCCCGCCCCGTGATGATGACATGCTGCTTTGACGGGCGCGCTTTCAGGGCATCCAGCACCGTCTCAACCGGCAGCCAGCCATAGATCAAGGGATATGTCAATTCGTCGAGGATAACTACCTCGCAGGCGGGGTCGCGCAGTTTCTCGGCGCATTGCGCCCAGCCCGCTGCGGCGAGCGCGCGATCCCTCTCAATGTCGTCCGACTCCCATGTGAAGCCATCGCCGAGCGGGACGATCGCGACGCCGATCCGCTGCGCCGCCTGCACCTCGCCCCATTTCCCGGTGCTCGCCTTGATGAACTGGAACATCACGACGCGCATCTCTCGCCCCCACGCGCGGAAGAGCACGCCGAGCGCGGCGGTCGTCTTCCCCTTCCCGTTGCCGGTGTAGACGATGACGAGGCCCCGCTTCGGCGTCCGCTTCGTCCTACGATCCGCCGCCAGCACCGCGCGCTTCTCGTCGCGCGCCGCGAGCATTTCCTCGTTCGTCAACCCAGATTGCGCCTCGCGGTCATGCGGCATATACGGTGCGCTCATTTGCGCCAATACGCCCCGTCGTCATCCGGCGGGTAGGTCGTCTCGCCGCGTCTGACGATGGTCGTACCGTTGGACCAGCCTTGGGTTTCCGCGCGGAAGGTGGCGATGCTCTCGCCCTTCGCGTGGGCGTCGAATGCCGCTTTGTCCACGTAGGCTTCGTAGTAATACAGGCGGTTGGGGTCGTTCTCGTCGGCGATCACGTCGAAGCGAATCGTACCCGGTTCGTTCTGACGCGCGCGGCGGGCATGCTCGCCGGCTGCCATCACGAAGGGCCTGCGGTGCTCGGGCTTGACATCAACCTGGACCAGCAGGACGTACATGCGCGTTTCCCCTCTCGTGCGGTACCGTGGAATATTCCTTCCGGGATGATACCACCGGAGATTGACGGGCAGCGCGGCGACGAGTACAGTTCCCCGCAATTGAGCAGCACTGGGGGAGCGCTGGCGCGCTGAGAGTGCGGGGATACGCCCCGCAGACCCTTCGCACCTGATCCGGTTCGCACCGGCGTAGGGAAGTGTGAAGACGTACCGACCGCAATGACGCGCCAGCCCGCTTCCCCACACCATCAGGAGGAAGGGCAATGGCCGCCACGTTACCCGATATCGGCATAATCTCCCCTGGCAGTGCGGACCGCTCCCTCGTGCGACCGCGCGTTGATCTCTTCTGGAACGACTTCGGGCAGGCGATCGGTCAGTGAGTAGGCCGCTCGACCTCTCTGTCTATGTCGTGCTCGACCGTGACTTCACGGCGGGCCGCGCGCTCCGCGATGTGGCAGACGCGGCGATTCGGGGCGGCGCGACCGTGCTGCAACTGCGGGACAAGTCAAGCGACATCCGCCGCTTCTACGCGGACGCAATTGAACTGCAACAACTCGCGCGGGCGGCGGGCGTGCCGCTCATTATCAATGACCGCGTGGACATCGCCCTCGCCATCGATGCGGACGGCGTCCACGTCGGGGAGGACGACCTGCCGGTGGGCGCGACCCGCCGCCTCGTCGGGCCGGGGAAGTTCGTCGGCGCGTCGGCGGGCAGCGTCGAGGCGGCGCGCGCGGCAATCGCGGCGGGCGCGGATCACCTCGGCGTCGGCCCCGTCTACGAGGCGCGTGCGACAAAGGCGGACGCGGGGCCACCCGTTGGCCTCACGCTGATCCGCGCGGTCGCCGTCTTCAGCCCGCTCCCCGTCGTCGGCATCGGCGGCATCACCTCCGAGAACGCGGCGGCAGTGATCGAAGCAGGCGCGGCGGGCGTCGCCATTATCACCGCCGTCGGATTGGCGCCGGATGTGGAAATGGCCACGCAAGCACTGGCAATGGTCGTAGGGGCGGTTCGCAAACCGCCCTCCCGAGGCGGCAGACAATGATGAGCGCATCGTCCTCAGCACTTCCCCGCGCCCTGACCATCGCGGGTTCCGACTCCGGTGGCGGCGCGGGCATTCAGGCGGACTTGAAGACGTTTTCCGCCTTTGGTGTCTACGGCATGAGCGTGCTCACGGCGGTGACGGCACAGAACACCGTCGGCGTGCAGGGCGTGGAGACGCTCGCGCCCGCGTTCATCGCGCAGCAGTTCGCGAGTGTCGTCGGCGACATCGGCGTGGACGCGCTGAAGACCGGGATGCTTGGCACCGCCGATGTCGTCACGACGGTCGCGGCGATGATCGCGCAAGCGGGGCTGACCAACCTCGTCGTGGACCCAGTGATGGTAGCGAAGAGCGGCGATCATCTGCTCGCGGCGGACGCTGTCCACGTGCTCCGCACGCACCTCCTGCCGCTCGCGCTCGTCATCACGCCGAATGTGCCGGAGGCCGAGACGCTCGTCGGCGGGCCGATCCGCACGCGGGATGAGATGCACGCGGCGGCGCAACGGCTCCACGCGCTCGGGCCGCGCTGGGTCGTCGTCAAGGGTGGCCACATGGGCGGCGCGACGGTCACGGACCTGCTGTACGATGGCGAAACGTTCCAATCGCTCGACAGCCCGCGCATCGATACGCCACATACGCACGGCACGGGCTGCACCTTCTCTGCCGCGATGACCGCCTGCGTCGCGCAGGGTCGCACGGTGCCTGACGCCTTCGCGACGGCGAAGCGGTACACCCACGCCGCCATCACCTCCGCCCCCGGCCTCGGCCACGGCCACGGCCCCCTCAACCATCTGGTACGACCGGGGATTGAACCACAGAGGCACAGAGAGCACAGAGAAACGCGGGAAAAGAGATGAAGAAGATTGCATTCAAGATGTATCTACCCCCTCAATCGTTTCCGCTCCTCTCCTCCTTCGTTGCTCCGCTCTGTGTTCTCTGTGCCTCTGTGGTTCGCGTTTTCTCCCCGGTTTCATGGTGTGTCGAAAGGAGTGTCTGATGACGGATTCATTCACCGAGACGATGCGGCGGGAGTGCGCCACGATCTGGGACGCGCAACTGGTACACCCGTTCGTCGTCGCCCTCGCGGACGGCACGCTGCCACGGGAGACGTTCCAGTTCTATATCTTGCAGGACGCGCGATTCCTCACCGAATTGGCGAAGACCTTCGCCTTCGCCGCGACGAAGACGGACGACCGCGACCGCATCCTGAAGTTCGGTGAGTTCCTGGTGGACACCGTCCGCGTGGAGCGCGCGCTGCACGAGATGTACGCTGCCCGGTTCGGCCTCACGATGACGCAGATGGCCGCCATGCCGATGGCCCCGACGACCTACGCCTACACGCGCCATATGCTCTCGATCGCCGCGACGGGATCATTGGCGGAAGTCGTCACGGTCACGCTGCCGTGCGCGTGGATTTACGCGGTTGTTGGCGCGCACTTCACGACGCAAGGTGACCCGGCCGCCGACCATCCGTACCGCGATTGGCTCGCCACCTACGCAAGCCCGGATTTCGGCTCGGTCGGGGATTGGCTCCGCGCGGTCGTGGACGACGAAGCCGCCCATCTGGATGACCGGGGCTGTCAACGATTGCGCGACATCTTCCGTACGAGCAGCGAGTACGAATGGCTTTTCTGGCAGATGGCGTGGACGCGCGAGACGTGGCCTGTTTGAATAACGCTGCCCGCGCTACCAGGAGGTGGGCGCTACATCAGCGTACCCAGTTGGGCGCGCAACTCGTCCGCTTCCCGTACCTGCCATCGCGTGATGAGCGTCGCGTGCCGTTCGCGCCGCATCCGGGTGGTTCGGGCGATGGCGGCGGCGATGGCGGCCTGCTCCGCGACCCACGCATCGTCGGTCACGAAGGCGCGACACTGCGCCTTGAGCGCTGCGTCCCCTTCCGGCGCGTCGGCGTGGGCCGCGAGATCGGCGAGCAGGGCGGCGCGTTCGGCGGCGATCGTCGCCAGATGGTCGCACAGGATGCCGACGAAGACATCGTCGTCATGAATCTCCCCAACAAGGTCCTGAAATTCCTTGATGCGCGCGACGCACCCCTCGGCGGCGGGGCCAAGCGCGTCCGCGAAGAGTTCGAGCGCGTAGCGGAGCCGTTTGGCGGCGATCCGCATGTCATGCAACTCGGTGACGCGCGTCGGGTCAACGAGATACGGCGCAAAGCCGAAGAACTCGTCCGCGCGCTCCGCGACGATCTTCCGCGCGTTGGCGCGGACGCCGCCGCCGGGTTTGAGGCCATGAATGGTGCGGGCGCGGGCCATTGCTGCTCCTACTTCCGTGGGCGCGCGACGGCGGCGCGGAACCGCTTCGCGTAGCGCGAGTCGTCGAGGTCGTCGAGCGCGCGGAGCATCGTGGCGCGGTGCGTCTCCCGCTCCCGCCGCACGCCCGCCATGAAGCGGTCGATGGCGGGCGTTTCGTCAGGCTGCACGGTCTCGCGGTACGCCGCCATCCGCGCGAGCAGCACGTCACGATCCCGCACGTCACCGAGCGCGCCAGTCAATTCCTGCGTTTGCCGCTCAATCTGTTTGAATTTCCTGCCGCCGTAGCAGACGCCGAATGCGTCGAGTGCGGCACGGAGGCGGCGTGACGCCACGCGCATATCATGCAGTTCCTCCGGGTCGTCCCCCGCGCGGGTGCCCACCTCGTGCTTCATGAGAGTGTCGAGTCGCTCGGTTAGCGCCGCCGTCGCCGACCGCCGGAACTGCGTCTTGGGGCCAAAGGCCGCATCATCATCGCTCATTGGTTCTATCCCCTCCTCTCCTCAGAACCCGTGCTCCCCGCGCATCGCGGCGAGCAGCGTCCCCTCGCGGATGCCGCCGCGCGCGACGGTCGCGGCGGTGAGGCCGCACGTCCCGGCGAGGGCGCGCACGAGGATCGCGCCTGCCGTCATTAGGCCGACGCGGGCCGCTTCGATCTCGACTCGTTGGGCGAGCGTGGCGGCGGCTGCGGATTGCAGGACGGCCAGCGCGTCATCGAGGGCAGTGCCATCGAGCGTCGTGGCGCCGTGCAATTTGCCGAGTGCACCGGCGGTGCCCCCGGCGAGCAGGAGCGCGTGCGCCGTCACGGGGCGCAGCGTGGAGAATGCCTCATCGGCGGCGCGTGTTGCGGCGGCGATGTCGGCGGCGGTCGGGGGGTCGTGACGAATCGCGCGCTCCGTCAGGCGACCCGAGCCGATCGGCACAGAGACCCGCTCGCGGATCGTCCCGTCCACCGCGACGATCCGCTCCGTGCTCCCGCCGCCAATGTCCCCGACCGCCAGCGTGCCGTCGAGCGATTCCCCCACCGTCGCGCCGAGGAAGGTGAGTGAGGCTTCCGTCTCGCCATCGATCACGCGGCACGCGACGCCGGTCTCCCGCTCGATGCGTTCGAGCAGCGCGCCCCGGTTCGGCGCGTCGCGCACCGCCGCCGTGCCGACGATGAGGAGCCTCGTCGCGCCCGACGCGCGCGCTTCCCCAACCAGCGTTGCCGCCGCGTCCGCCGTCCGCGCGATGCTCTCCGCCGCCAGCGTGCCGTCCGCACGCGCGCCGAGTCCGAGGCGGGACATGATCGTGCGGTCGAGCACGGGCGTCAGTCTGTCGCCCCCGGTGTCTGCGACGAGCAGGCGCGCGGTGTTGGTGCCGACATCGAGCACGGCGGCACGCCGCATCGCCACTCAGCGCGCCCCGTTCGTCGCGGCGGGAAGGTCAGCGGGGGTGGTCAGCGCATCGTCCGCCGTGAGGGCGTCCGCGACGGTCGCGAGGTCGATTGGGCCGGTGACGGCACGCATCGCCACCGTCTCCGCGATCCGCTGGAGGCGGTGGAAGTTCGGCGGGACCGCGCCATCCACATCGTACAGCCCGTACGAACGGGTCGTGTCTGCCAGCGCTTCATACGCCTCGGCGCGGGCGAGCGGCGCAATGGCGGATGTGCCCGACGAATCATTCCCCTTCCAGCGCAATGCGACGATCATCCGCAGCGCGCCGTCCTCCTCCACGCCGCCCGCACCGAAGGCGTCCGCCGCGTTGACGACGTAGCGCGCGTCGATCTCCCGCAGGTTCCGCCACGTCTGGCCCGCGTACTGCGCCCGCTCATCGTCGGTGAGCATCGCGCGGAGGGCGGGATGCGCCGTCATCGCGGCGGGCCCGAGGCGCAGGAGGCCCGGCAGGCCGCGCATCTCGACGTGCCCCGCCGCCACCCGCACGAGGAGCGAATCCTCCGTTACCCATTGGAAGCCCCGCGCCACGAGCGTCACGGCGAGCGCGCGCCGCGCGGAGTCCGGCCCGCCGACGAGCGCGACCCCCTGCCCGGCCCGCGCCAGTGCAGAGCCTTTGAGCGTCAGGTAGCCCCGCTCCACGAGCGCGAGCGCGAGCATCGCGTCCAGCGCGCGCGTCACCTCGTTCGGGTAGGTGTGCAGGTCGCCGGTGATCATCCATCGCGCCGGTTCGATCACCGTCAACACGCCCGCCTCGTGCCGGTAGATCAAGCGGCGGTCGTCGCGGTCGGCGATTGCGACCCGCGCCGGTTTGCTCGCGCCGGAGCGACGCGGCACGTCGGTCAGGCCGCTCCGGTCGAACTCCGGCGTGCCCTGCACCGCGACTAACTCCTGCTGCGGCCCGGTCGCAGCCTGCGGCATCGACCCGCGATAGCGCGCGACGAGCCGCGCGACGTGTTCAATCACGCCCGCGTCGTTGGAGCGCACCACGAACGGCACACCATGGATGGTGAAAAGCAACGTTTGTGCATCCTCGAGCGAGAAGGCCGACTCGGACCGGTCAGGCAGGGTGGGCATCATCGCTCTCCTCTCCGATTCGCGACAGCAAGCAGCACACGACACTTCCCGCCGCCCGTCGTCCACATGTCACGCCGCTCAAGCATACCGAAGCCATGTTAGCAGAATATGTGCATCGCTTGCGTTCCCAATGAACGTGTACGCAGAATGCCGATTTTTCATGCACACAACTATAGGTACGCTCTTGGAACGACGCCGGAGTGGTCCGGGATGCCTAACCCCCCTGCTCCCTCTACCTGCCCAGCGGGCATGTGTGTGAGGGGTTTGGCAGGAATTTCTGACGCGAACGCAGACGCCTTGCCAGCGATGGAAAGATCTTTCTTCTGCATCGAATATGTATTCTATACTTTTTCCCTTTCTTCCATACGTGGCACTTTTCGTGCGATGTTGCGTAACCAATCGCCCGTGGTACACTGTGGCGTGGCGCAAGCGGATTGTGTACGGCGACCGAGGGGCGGTCGTTTCACAAAGGAAGGTGGTGGATGCGTGAGTAAGCGGTTGACGGCACTGTTCATTTTTGCGGTCGCGATTCTGACAGTTCTCGCGTTCAGCGTGGGACCAATTGGCGCGCAGGGCACCGGGACACCGGGCGCGACGGGCTCGGGAACCGGGACGGCAGGGACAGGTACGGGCGGCGCAGCGCCTACCGCGACCCGTGCCGCAACTACCACTGGCACGGTCGCGGCAACGACAGTCGCAACGCGCGCCAGTGGTAGCGCGGTGGCGACGGGCACTGGTGGCGGTTCGGCCACCACGACGCTCCCGTCAACCGGTCAGGCGCAGGGCGGGTCGATCAACCCCGTGTTGATCGAGGTGCTCCTGCTCGCGGTCGCCGGCATCGGCGCAGGCTTCCTGCTCCGTCGTCGAGCGTCACGCACGTAAACGCATCGGGCCAGCATTTTGGACGCGGCGGGGTTTTCCCTGCCGCGTTTTTCTTATCTGATGACCCAATCGAGGAAGGGGCCGACAATCGCGTGGCATACCATGGGGCGAGCCGAACATTCGTCGCGCCCGGCGGGCGCGTGCACATTCCGAGCGGTACGGTGTGTCGATGAAGGGGCGCTCCACTGTGGCGCTCCTGATGCTCGCGAGCGCCCTCGTGGTCAGCGCGTGCGGCCAGGGTGCGACGGTGCCGGGCACGGTGACGGCGCCGACCCCGAACCGACCAACAGCGCAACCACCGCCGACGATTCCCACCTATTCGTATGAGATCGTCAACCACTGGCCGCATGATCGCACCGCCTACACGGAGGGGCTGGTGTTCAGCGAGGGGGCGCTCTTCGAGAGCACCGGGTTGAATGGTGCGTCGAGCGTGCGCCGGGTAGAGATTGCCACCGGCAGGGTGATGCAGCGCCTCGAGCTCGCGCCGGACTATTACGGGGAGGGTCTGACGCTCTTCGATGATATGCTGATCCAACTCACGTGGCAGTCGCACAAGGGTTTAATCTATGACGAGCGGTGCTTCTGCCCGCGCGGGGAGTTCGCCTACGACGGCGAAGGGTGGGGACTGACGCACGACGATCGCTCCCTCATCATGAGCGACGGCACACAGCGCATCCGCTTCCTCGACCCCCACACATTCGCCACGATCAGAACCATCGACGTGTACGACAACGGCGAACCGCTCACGAATCTCAACGAGTTGGAGTACGTGCGCGGCGAGATTTACGCCAATGTGTGGCAGACGGACTCCATCGTCCGCATCGACCCCGCAACCGGCGCGCTCCGAGGCCGGATCGACTTAACCGGTCTCTTCCCTGTGGCGGAGCGAGGCGGGCCGGACGATTTGCTCAACGGAATTGCGTATGACGACGCGACCGGTCGCCTCTTCGTGACGGGGAAAAACTGGCCGACGCTCTTCGAGATTCGTCTGAAGCCGCCGCCATAATCCGGCGCTTGGCCGGCGCATGGGGTCGGGTCGGTCACTGTGTGCGCCCATCACGGAGCGGGTCGGTGAAGCGCGTCCACGCACGCAGGTCAGTGTAGATTTTCTCCACATGCGGGATCGTAGCGTGGAGCGAGAAGGCGCGGCCCCCGCCATCCGGCGTCCAGGTGAGGTGCACGGCGTACGGCAGCGCGCTCGCGCTCTCCTCAGCGACAACACCGTCCGTGCGCTCCCCGGTCGGGGGGACACCGGCAATCGTCGTGATGTGCAGGGCGGCGGGGTCCGGGTCCCAGTAGTGCGAGAGATCGACTCGCCCGTTGAACGCGGAGACGAAGAACGGCGTGAGGTCGTGCAACGCCCCGGCGGCGCAGCGCGCGAGGAAGGCGGTGAAGAAGTTCGTCGCCGCATCGGTGCCCGCGTTGGGCGTCGCAATTGCGATGAACTGCGTCACCAGGCCGGGGTGCTGGGACGCCCAGAGCCGCGCCACCAGCCCGCCCATGCTGTAGCCAACGAGCGTGACGCGCGGCGACAGACCGGGGCGATCCGGCCCGTACGTACGGCGCAGCATCGCGTACCCGTTGTCGAGCGACGGCAGTTGATCCGCGATCGTCAGGCGTCCGTCCCGCGCAGGTGCAGCGTACGGCACGCCATCGGCGGTCAGCCAGCGGCCCCAATCGTCCCACGTTTCCGTCGGCTCGCTCGGGCCGGGCGTGCCGCAGGAAAAGTCCGCGCCCGCCATCAGGAGCACGGGCGGCGTGCCGGGGACGATCAGCCGCAGCCAGTTCAGCGAGGCCGACGCACCGGAGAGCGTCACCGCATTCGCGCGCGGGGTGAGTGCGCGGCCTCCATCCCCAACGTGCGGAAAGAGCAAGAGCGCCGTCGGCACGGTCATGCGGTACGCACTACCGCCCAACGGCTGCCACGTTCCGGGCATCGCCACACCGTTGATCGCCACTGCGAACGTCGGCCGCGCGCCGTCCACCAGGGCCGCTTCCAGCGACGCATCCGGCGCGACGCTCTTGCCGATTAAATCGGCGCGCAGATGGCCCGCGTCGTCCGCGAGCGGGCCGTACGCCCGATCAATCGTAACCGGAACGGTGGTCGGGTTCGTCACGAACGTCGACCCAATCTGAAAGGCATCGTCCCCGGCGAACGGCACATCCGCCGCCGCACTATCCGGGACGAACGACGCGACGCTGCCGCCCGCACCCACGCCCATCTGCCAAACGAAAATGAGTGTGACGAGCCACCGCCCGTACCGCGCGATCAAGGTCTGCTTGCCCATACTGCCTGCTACTCCAGATCGGCCCCAAGAGCCACCATCCGCCGAACCTAACAATAACACCGGCGAGGCGGTGTGTGTGACGGTAGGCAGTAACGAGTAACGAGTAGCGAGTAACGAGCGAACACTCGTGCATAACTCAGTGTTCTCGCCCAGTTATGCACAGATGTGAGAACAAGGCGTTGGCCTGCGCCTACTTGTTATACTCTTAGCTCGACTTTCCCCATTTGCATGGAGGGGCGTATCAGGTTTCCCCTTGCCGGGTCAGCAGTTCGCGATCGTGTTGAGACGTTTCGCATTTCACCCCCGGACACCGATATGCGAAAAGTCGGACCCGGAGCATGGCAAGGTCCTGAGGAGGCCCGAGAAGCGTTGTAGACCGGCAGTTCTCGCTCGGCGACTGCCGACACCGGGTTGATACGCTGCTGATCAAATGGGGAAATAGGACTTACGCAGTTGTAGGGAGAGTGAGCCACGGATGCGCCAGATAGCGCCGTACCGCCGGGCGGATGATCGCTTCTTTCGCGCGTCCCCAACTCACTCCCGTCCGCAGCCGATGCCATTCCAG
>JAABUS010003596.1_pt1 | contig 24656 bp, 13 predicted proteins | sample 5560161 | NCBI WGS metagenome assembly JAABUS01 (sample SAMN10711885, study PRJNA513376) | rock metagenome | isolation source: Antarctica rocks | place: Antarctica: Victoria Land, Trio Nunatak nord | collected 2016-01-04
GCCCGATCTGGAAGGTGTAGCGCCCGATCCGCTGTCCGTCCATCACCTTCCGTAGTGCCGCGGCGGTGCTTTCCGAGGTGGTATCTCCTTCTCGGAACAGATCAAGGTCGAGGGTGTGTCGGGCGTCTCGCAGGCGGCAGTACAGGTTTGTCCCTCCTTTCAGAACCCACCCTTCCTCCGCCATGAGCCGAGAGTGAACATCATCCGGAAGAAGGTGTTGTAAGCGTCGTTCGGGTCGACCCCACGCCGCTGCGCGTCGTTCTTCAGCCGCGCACGCAGCGCGGCATGACTAGCCGCCGGCACCAGTTGCGGGACAGCACTGGCCAGGACGGCGGACCGCATCACGTCGCCTCGCGGCAGCAGTCGCCGGTGGATGGCGTCGCCGACCAGGTCGGCGACCTGGCCGGGGTCCCACCGCCCGGAAGAAGCCAGATCCTCCAGCGTGCGGCGTGGGCTGGTCACCGGCAGCCCATCGAGGTTGACCCATTCTTTGGCGTTGAGCTTGCCCCGGTGGATTGCCACGCCTCGTTGGCGTGTCTGGATGCGACGCGATGACGTCAGGTGGACCGCGCCGGCCGGCAGGTCGCCGATGCCGTGGATGCGCGCGGCTGTCTCGTGGCTGACCACCACCGGTTCCACGTCGTCCCCGCGTTCGGCCGCGGTACGGGCCGGGTCGGTTGCCAGCCACTCGGCTCGCGCGCCTTCGATGGCTCCGCTGGGTACGCCTGACATGGCGTAGACGCCGTACCGCACACTGCGGATCACCCCGCGCCTGGTCAGGCGTGGCAGGTAGACCGGGTCCACGCCGGCGATACGTGCTTGTGCAGTGGTGAAGAGTCCCCACTGCCCGGCGGCCGTGCCGCTCACGGCCTCGAGGATGTCCGCTTGTCGCATACTTCAATATTAGCCGTATAGGTCAATCGTGCAGTAGCCCAGAAGAGGCGCAGTCTTAGTACGCGGCGCACTTGCCGCCGAGGGGGTGCGTGCGATCATTGCTGCGGTGGACGTGCCGGTTTCCGTCGACCTGGAGGCAGGGTACGGTCCGGACCCGGTGGACCTGATCGCGGGCCTGTTGGTCGCCGGTGGCGTCGGCCTGAACATCGAGGACACTGTGCAATCAGGGCGGTGGGGGTGAACACGACGAATGGGCCGAGCAACGCGGCTACCTCGGCCTCGATGCACTGGCGCGGGCGCGGGCCGTCTTGAACCCCGCCCCCGACACCAAGGAGGGGGACACCGTCATCGGCGCCATCAGCGCCTGCCCAACTATCGAAGGATCACTGTCGTACACCACCCCACCGGGCTTGACCCGTGGATCCTGGAGCTGCCAAGAGATCCGGGGCGAGGACAGCGACGGCCTCCCTGGCACATGGGCTCTTACCGGTGGACGTTCATGATTGGACATATAGCAACCTGCGCAGCCGCACGATGGTCGGCCGATCTAGCAGCGAGGGTGCGACTGGCAAGTGCCGGCGGTAGGAGTTCGGAGAACTTGAGTTTCTTGAGCGCCTGCTCGCTCACCTCCGGCTCGATGCCGGCCAGGTCGTCGCCGAAGCGAGAACGTGCCGATCGCATTGCTGAGGCAACGGCTGCGGCCGTTGCCTCGGAGCGCAGCAAGAGTTGGAGACTGCTGGACGACGGCGTATCCAGCAGCTCCGGGGCGACGTGATCCAGCGCGGCGCTCAATACAGCATTGGCCCGGCCGCCGGCGAAGGTCCACCAGCGCAGCCGGCCGTTGACCTCGGCGACGATGGTGCCGTCGGGCGAAACCCGCCCTCGATAGTCGCCACGCAGTGCGTCAAGCCTCTGAGACGCGCGTTCGCTGAGTGCGGCCCCAGCGGGGTGGGCGCCGAGCAGGAGTCGACGGATCGCATTGGACAACACATTCGAGTACGGACGAGGTTCCCCGGCCCACGTCGACCGACCGGTCTCCTTAGCCGGCTCGACGTAGGCCCGCCGTCGGCGCCAGTCGATGTGCGTGACCTCCCACGGCCGACCGGCCAGCGCGATGATTCGCGGTTCGCGAGACTTCGCTGTGAGCACGATGGGGTCCACGCTGCCGACCTCCTGGCGACCATGGAGGACTGTGACCTCAGGGGATGCCGTGAAAACGGCCAACAGATCCATGAAGTTGCGCGCGCCGTAACGTCGCTCGGCCTCAGGGCCCATGAACAGCACACCGCTGTCGCTGTCAAGGTGGCCGGTCTCCAGGAGCCAATCGACGATCGAGCCCAGCTCGTGCTCGGCGGCTAGGCCCAGTGCAGCTTGCCACGGCAACTCCTCAGCAGCCACGATCTGGCCTTTCTGGAGTGCAAGCCCGAGCAACTGCTGGGCGGCGACGTGTCGCGGCAGCTGCGGGGGCTCGATGGGTTCGACAAAGCCTTCGCCCATCAACAGAAGCAGCCCGGCCGCTCGTAGGAACTCCGCGTCATCTGTGGCCAGGAACGTCATGTTCCGGTTCACCCCCGGTCGACGGCCGGTGCGACCGAGCCGCTGGAGGACTGAAGCGACGGTCGTCGGAGCGCCGACCTGCACTACGCGATCGAGGTCGCCGACATCGATGCCGAGCTCAAGAGTCGACGTCGAGACGATCACGCAGTTCTGCGCCTCGGCAAACGCCGTCTCGGCCCTGCGACGCTCGTCCACAGACAGCGACGAGTGCGAAACGTAGGTGTCGACCTCCAGGTCTCGGAGTCGCCCGGCAAGTCCCTCCACCGTCCGCCGCGAGTCGGCAAAGGCCAGCCGCTTCTGACCTTGATGCAGGCCGGCAATCACGGTTGCGGCGTTGCTCACGTTGCCCACGTAGTCCAGTGCCAGCTGAGGAGCCGTGGCCGAGGGGCCTGCCGGCGCGACTACCGTTCGCGGCCGGTCTGCACCGCCACCGCCTTGCAGCCACTGTAGGAGGCTGTCGGGGTTGCCCACGGTTGCTGAGAGGCCGATCCTCTGTAGTGGTCGACCTGCGATTGCCGACAGCCGCTCCAGCACCGCGAGCAGGTGCCACCCGCGGTCGTCTCCCGCGAAGGAGTGCACTTCGTCGATCACCACGGCTCGCAGCTCTCCGAACATCCGCTGTTCGTCCACGCGGGTGGAGACGAGCATGGCTTCGAGCGACTCGGGGGTCGTCAGCAAGATGGCGGGACGCTCGCGCTGCTGCCGGGTGCGAGAGCCGGCAGTGGTGTCCCCGTGGCGCACGCTGACCTCACGGCCCAGCCACCCGGCATACCCGGCAATTCTCGGCTCGAGATTATTGAGCAGCGCCTTGAGGGGGCAGACGTACAAGACGGATAAGCCGCTCCACTGCTCCGCCTCCATCCGGGTCAGCAAGGGAAAGAGGGCAGCCTCGGTCTTTCCACCCGCCGTGGGCGCCAAGAGCAACACATCGTCTCCGCGCAGCACCGGCGCGATCGACTCCTCCTGGAGCGGTCGCAGGGCCGGCCACCCGAGAGAGTTGACGATGTGGTGCTGCACTACGGGATGGAGCTGGTCGAACGGTTTCGGCAGGCTCACCGAGGGCTACTTGTCCGACCCTGCGACGTCGAGTTCGATGTCGTCCAAGGGACCCGAGGGGCCAACCGACACCGCTGCTCGCTCGACGGCAGTCATCTCCGCAGTGCTGACCGTGAGCGCATAGTGAACGCGTGGATCGAAGTCGGGGAACTGGTCGACCCGGTCGAGGACATCGGCCACCAGCTTCTTGAGGAACACGCGCGGTGCGATCCCCACTCGTCCACCGAGCTTGCCGGTGACGGCCGCCGCCAGGTCGGACACGTACTCGTCGTCGACGAGCTCCCGCACTCGGTCTGCGGCCTGGGCGGCACCGGCGTAGAGGTCGCGCACCTTGCGCCCGAGCTCAACCAGCGAGTCATGGTCGAAGCCAGCCAGTCGCACCTGCACCGCTCGGGGGTTGTCGAACCGCACACCCGTGGCGAAGTCCGTCGACAGACGCTGCGCCAGAGGAGGCAGCCGATGCGCTCCCGATGGCCCGTCGAAGAACGCCGGAGTCCCCGTCACCACGAGATACAGCCCGGGAAACCGACCAGCGTCGATCTCGTCGATGAGCTGTCGCAGTGCGTTGAGCGCCTTGTCCCGCACGTCCCCGCGGACCCGCTGCAGGGTTTCCACCTCGTCCAGCACCAGGACCAGTCCGGGATGCCCGGCATCACGGAGCACGGCGAGCAGACCTTGCAGGAACCCGAGGGCGCCGAAGTGGTCCAGGTCCCCACGGATCCCCGCCGAGCGCTTGGCGGCTGCGGCGACCTGCGGCTGCCCGCCCATCCACGAAGCAAGGCCGTCAGCGGTCGCGCCATCTCCAAGGGAGACCGCCGACCGGTAACCCCGGATCGCTTGGGCAAAGACCGGAGTGCGCGTGCTGACGTCGGCCAGGCGGCTCTCGAGCAGCCGGTCTACGGCCGCCTCCAGCGCCGAAGAACCAGAGCGTGCAAGTGCCGGCTCGGCGGCCAGCACATCGGACTCCAAGGTGAAGAGCCACGAGTCGAGGATTCCCCGGAACGCGCTGGCAGGCATGGACGCGGTCCTGAGCGACTCCGTGATCCGGCGGTACACGGTCTCCAGACGGTGCAGCGGTGTCTCGGCCTCCGACACCTGCACTTCTGCAGCAGCAAAGCCCGCGCGGAGTGCGCGCTCGGCGAGGTGCCGGGTGAAGAAGGTCTTGCCCGCGCCGTACTCACCACGCACCGCCTTGAACACCGCGCCGCGGTCCGCCACCGTCGCGAGCTCGGTGTCGATTGCTGCCGAGAAGCGCTCCAGCCCCACCGCAAGCAGATCGAGCCCCGACTCGGGCACGGTCCCGCGCCGCAGCGCGTCGATGACTTCGCGACGGCGCCGCGGAGAGACCTCAGCCGCCATCAGCCACCCCGAACTGCTCGCGCAGCAGCCGCTGGTCCAGCAGGACCGACCGGGTCTCGGGGTCGACCTCCACCACCGGGTATCCCTCGACATTGAGGAGCTGCTGCACCTGGACGAGGGCTCCACGAACCTGCACCTCGCTGACCCCGAGTGCCGATGCCGCGCTGCTCAACGGGATTCGCGACGATGGCGTTTCGGCGAGGCGCGCGAGGAGCGTCGTGACCTGGTGATCCGCGACGATGAGGCGACCCGCCATCCGGCGTTGTGCGCGGTACGTCTCGCTGGCCACCACTGCCTCCCCGAGACTCGTGGCAGCAGAGCCCACCATCGCGGTCGGTCCAGCCGGAGCAGGCTGGTCGAAGAGCGTCGGAGTCTGGGTCGCCTTCGCGGCCTTCGGTATGCCGCGCGCCTGGCTGGGAGCGGCCGGTTCCCCGCCGACGAGTGTGGGGACCTTCCACCACGAGGGGTTCTGTGGGGGGAGCAGCCTGAGACCCAGTGGGTTTGTCTCGATGTCAGGAAGGAGTACAGCCACGGGTACGACGACCTCGGCGGCGCTCGCGCCACCATGGTAGCCAGCCTTGAGGGGGCCATAGCGCAGGTTCTCGCTGACCGCGAGCACGACATCACCATCGGCGAGGACCCGGCGTCCCTGGACCGCGACCTCGTCGGCAGCGACGACCCCGCTGGCCGGACGCCAGCGGTTGCTGGTGGCCCCCGGCCTGCTCCGCAGGACACTGCGGCGGCGCTCCACGACGTGGCCGTGGTCGGCGGTCATGACCACGGTGCGTCCTGCCGAACGGGCGCGGGCGAGCAGTGGTGCGAGGTGTTTCACGGCGTCGGCCGTCCACACCGTCCCCGACGGGTCACTGCGATCTAGGGCGTCGTCGATCGTGTTGAGAACGATCGTCACCAGCCGTATATCGGCATCGTCGATGGCCGCGCCGACACCGTCGTTGACCAGGGCCCCGGGCGTGGTGGTGTCGACGCCCTTCTTGTGGAACAGCGCCGCGCCGATCTTGGCCGAGTTGTGGGTGAGCTGTTGGTACCCGCTGACTTCGGCGGCCTGCTCACCACGCGTCAGTCGCCCGCACAGCAGCGACGTCCGGCTGACGCTCGTCAGCGATGGCAGAACGGCCAGCGCAGGCGTGCGCTGCAGTCCGCCGTTGGGCATCGCAGCCTCGACCCAGCCGAGGCGCTCTCCTGCATCCTGGAGGATCTCGTTCGCGGAGGCGGCGCTCATGCCGTCCATCACGAGCAGCAGCACCGGCGCACGCTTGGCCATCGGGATCACTGCGTGGGGCAGGAGCGACTCCAACGGCCAGACCGGCCCGCTGTCGCCGGGCAGGAGCACCGTGCCGTCGCCCGAATCCGCGGCCGCGTGGGCGGCAAGGACGGCGGCGAAGGCTCGCTCCTCGCGATCGCGGCGCGCCAGTGCGGCTTCCACCACGTGCCTGAGAGCCTCAGACAGCGGTGCGTCGTCGACGCCGATCGCTGCGTCGTTGACCGCCGCGTCCGCCCACGAGTCCACGCTCAGGTGTCGCTGCGCGCGACAGGCCAGGGACGCATCGCCCGATGTCTGGTCGGTCAGCAGCCAGCGCCACAGTCGCACCGCCGCGGCGAATGCCCTGACCTCGGCGGAGTCTTCCCTGCCCAGTCGGTGCCCCAGTACCAACGACCAAGCCTGCTCGATCCCTGCAGAGGTCGCCCGCGCATCAGCAACGTCAACCGCGAGGCGGGAGCACCCGTCCTGGAGCGCCTCGCCCAGGGCGAGCAGTCGCGCTCGAAAGCCGCGTGGCAGGAGATCGGAGCGTGAGGCCAGCTGGGCGGCCATCACCTGGTTGAGCAGGGAGTCGGTCCGCGCCAGGACCCGGGTCAGATGTGCGGCCTGCCGACCGTCGACCGCGAGGTCGACCACGACGGCGGTGGTCGCCGCGCCCCAACCGACCAGGGCGGAGCGCGGCTGGATGCCGATCTGCGGCTCCAGACGGACCAGCGCGAGCTTGGCGGCGTGACGCTCCGACTCGGAGTAGGTCGTGTCGTCGGTCAGCAGGTGGGCCACCAGACCGAGGGGCACGAGATCGGCGAGATGCCCGCGCTGCAGGAGTGCCCGGATGGGTGCGGCCGCGGCGCCACAGCTCTCCGCGAGCCAGTCAAGGACGGCGTCCGTCAGTCGGTCCCCGTGGCGGGCGCGCAGCTCCGAGAGGTCTCGGACGGCTGATGGGAGGACCGACCAGGCGAGGACGGAGATGAGGTCGATCGTCTCGCTGACGAAGCCGAGGGTTCCCCGAGCGACCGAGCGCATGACGTGCCCACGGGTGAGCACCCCGGCCGGTGCGGCTGGCCATCCCTCAGTCGGGGCGGCCGCGAGGATGGCAATCGCCAGGTCGCGGTTGCCGGAGGCTGTCGTGAGGGCTGGGTCGATGCCGGTCGCCTTGAACCGGTGTCGCACGGCCTCCCACGGGTCAGGCCGTCGCAGCATTCCCCAGATGAAGTGGGAGAGTATGCCGGGTCCCAGGTCTTCGTCGCTGCGGTCGGTCAGGATGACCATCCAGTCGCCCGGACGGTGCTCGAGGAGTGCCTCGCGGGCGGCCAGAGCCGACTCGGCCGGTCGGATCCGGACCGTCATCCCGTCGCGCTCGACGTCTTGCCGGGCTGCCGGGTCAGGCTGTCCGACGAGTCCGACGACTCCGTCGCGGTAGCGGTACCTGGCACTGCTGGCCTCGTCGACCATCGCCAGCACCATGGACGTGCTCACGGGCGCGACATGTGTGGAGACGGTCACTCGCGCACCTGCCAGGTCACGTCGACGGGCTCGTCCGCGTGCTCCGCCAGGAAGGCCCTCACCAACCGGATGAGCTCGTCGTCATTCGCCCCCGGTGCCCGGGTAGCCGTGCCGTGCGCCCGGGACGGCTGCGGGCCAGGTCGCGGGTGAGACACGGGGCCGGGGCCGCCGGCAGCAAGCCAGCCGAATACGGCGTCATCGGCGTCCTTGAGCGCCTTGGCGACGCCCGTGACGATCTCGTCAGACTTCAGTGCGTCGCGCAGCGCATTGACGATGGCAGCTGCCGACTCGGCGCGAGGGCCTTCGCCCTTCATCGCCTCGAGCAGGGGGGTGAGTCGTCCCCACTCGAACGATGCCAGGCTGCCGGTGACCGACACCGCCGACGACAGGGACTTGCCGGCAGCCGTGGCACGCATCCCCAGCCCGGCCCGCGCCAGGGTCTGCACCAGGGTGACGCCGTTCTGGTGCTTCAGCTGTTGCACCAGAGCGGCGGTCGTGCGAGCGGTGCCGAGGCGCTTCACGTCGCCGCCCGTCGTGTCGACACCGACGCAGCGGTAGGCATGTTCGAGCTCTGCCACCAGTCCGGGCGCTGCTCCGACGGCGGTATTTGCTGCCGACTTCACTGCCTCGACCAAGCCAGCCACGGCGGGCGCAGTCAGGTGCGGGCTGCTGTTGGTCCCGAACAGTGCCGCCGCGACAGCCACTGCCTCCGACCACTCTGAGGCGGTCGGCATTGGCTGGGTCCGAAGCTCCATGGCCGGCACCAGCTGCCCGGGATCTGGCGCCGCAGGCAGCGCGGCGCCGTGCTGGAACCACGCGCGCTGGCGCAGGGAACCCCAGGCGATGATGACGAGGTCGCTGACCTCGGGTCGCAGACCCTGGGCCGGCTGCACCGCGTCGATCCAGCCCCGCAGCTCGCCGACGCTGACCGCCGCATCGGGCTCCACGCCGCCTTCCTGGGCACGGCGACCCAGCGCCTTCTCGATCTCCTGGCTCCACGGGCTGAAGCGGTCGTCGCCGAAGATGAAGTGCATCTCCGAGGCGGTGCCGACGCCGAGCGCGTTGGCGATGCGCCGGACCGCCAGCTGGTCGCCCTGCAGCTCGACCCGCTTCTCCTTGTCCGCAACGGCGCGCGCGACGTGCGCCGCGGCCTGCCTCAGCTGTGGCACGCGCACCTCGATGTCACCGGGCTCAAAGTGTGGGTGGCCGGGCCAGGTGGCCTCGAAGGCCTGACCGAGCAGGTGTGTGAACGCCGCGCCCAGCGTGGCCCCCACCGGCCGAGCCGGGGAGAACGCCCGGTTCAGCGAGCGAAGGATCTCGTCGTGGGACCCGTCATCCACCAGGGTCCCCGGCCGCACACTGGCCGCGCCATACGCCTGCTGGATGGCGTCCTCGAGGCTGCGGCGCAGGGTGTTCCGGTTCGACTCAAGAATGTTCTTCGCCAGGGCGCGATCGGCTTCGTTCAGGTGGTCGGCGTGGCTCTGCCAGCGGTCGCCCGAGCCTTCGAGCAGCCAGTTGAGGATGACCAGCCTTCGCAGGTCTCGGATCCGTTCGTCGGCGAGGAAGCGGGGGAGCCACACGATGGTCTGCGACTGCACTCCACGGGCAACCATCTCGTCGACACGGCGCAGGTCCTCGGCAGCTGAGTGCCCGGGCTCGTCGAACGGGTGGTCGATCACGACACGCCACGTGCCGGGGTTGGCGCGGAAGTGGTCGTCGGACAGCCAGCTGCTGTCGCGGACGTTGCCGAAGAGCACATCGACCTGGCGCTTCGACCCGTGCCAGATCACCTCGTGCCGGTAGGCACCCTGAATGTCCTGTTGCCCCAGCTCGATGCCCAAGCTCTCGCTCACGAGGGTCTTGACGAGCTCACGGCGGCGGCCTTCGTTGTCCTCGCCCTTCGCGCGCTCCACGATCGACTCGTGGTCGACGTCGGCGAGCTGGACGCGGATCGTGGGGTTTGCGTCAGGCCCGTCGAGGTGGATCTCGGGGATGTCACGCGCCCACGTCCGGACCTTAGAGAGCACGGCTGTGGCCTCGCCGCCCGGCAAGGGCGACACGACGGACCCGTGGTTGAGCGAGGCGAGGCGCGCACCGGTCAGCGACTTGAGGGCCGGCACGTTGGGTGCCACCGCGGAGAGAAGCAGCGTCTTCGCAAGCCGGTCATCCGCAAGGTATGCCGCCGGCAGCGACTGCGGCGCTTCCCTGACCGCCCGCTCATCGACGGAGTGCACTGAGAACAGCAGGGGCCGAAACTTCTCGGCGTAGAGCCGGTTGGCGGAGCGGAACAGCGCCGCGGCCTGGGCGTCGAGCGCCTGCCCCGTCGCGCCTTGGACGATGTGGTCGAAGGCGTCCCCGACGGGCACGACTTCGTCGACGGTGAGCGTGTCTCGTCGCTCGACGAGCATGTTCTGCATGACCTTGAGCGCCGTACGCTCGCGCTGCATGACGCTCGCCAGCGAACGCAGGGTCGAGACCAGCGCCGGGGAGAAGGGATATGTCAGGCGGAAGGCCTGCTCGTCGGCGCCGCGGTGTCGTTCGTCGGTGTTGACCCCGTCGAGCAGCACGTCCCAGACGGATGGGCGGCGGTCGATGCCTCGGAATGCGTCCTGCAGAGCCACCGCCGCCGCGTCGTCGACGGGGCGAAGCAGTCGCTGGTTCGCGACGTAGGGCAGGTTGTCGTCGCCCAGGACGATCCCGGCGAACCGGCCCTCCTGGTGCCGGAAGGCCCGGTCCAGAGCCTCCTGCTCGGAGCCACTGGCTCCCGAGTCGGCGAACCACCGGCGCAGGTCCATCTGCCGGGCGACGAACGAAATCAAAGGAATCGCACGATTGCCGACTGCGGACTCGACCAGCTTGGTGAGCTTCTGCGACTCGCGACGGAAGAACTCTCGGTCCTGGACCGAGAAGGCGAGCCACAGCACGAGCTCGTCCAGGAACAGCACCGCGGCGTCGTAGCCCAGCGCCTTCGCGTGGGTCGCGATGTTGGCCAGGCCGGTGTCGAGGTCGACGAACTCGGCCTGCTGCGTGTAGGCGGTGAAGTACGTGTCGACCAAAGCCGTGACCAGCCGCTGACGCTCCTCAGAGGTGGGGCCAGCTGCGCAGGCCTCGGCGTAGGTCACGGCGTCCCACGTACCGGCCGCCGTGACGCTGCCCCACGGGTTCGGCTCACCAGCCCCCCCGCCGTCCTTGTTCAGTCCGCCGAAGAACGCATCGTCGCCCTCCCGGCCTCTCTGCGCATCGGCGTCAACCAGAAGCCGGTCGGACTTGTGTATTGCCGGCAGCGGCGCGCCCGGGTGGAGCGACTGGATCTGGCGCAGGTACCCCTCGAACAGCGCCTGCTCCATCGTCCTGGCCCCCAGCAGGTGGAACGCCAAGGGCAGGATGGACTTGTTGCTCAGCTCGCGGTCGTGCTTCTCGATGACCGGCTGCAGCTTCTCCTTCGCTCTGGCGACCGGCTCGTTGCGCAGCAGCGCGTGCAGCACCGCCATGAAGTGCGACTTGCCAGAGCCGAAGGACCCCGTAAGGAACGCACCCCGGCTCACCCCAGACCCGATGGATTCAGCCACGATACCAAGCGCGTCGTCAAACGCCTGCGCGAGTGACTCGGTGACGACGTACTCGTCCATCGTCCGGGCGGCCGCGTCGTGCCCGACCGAGTCGGTGAGGCGCAGCACGTAGTCCTCTGCGCGGGCGTGTTCGGGGATGGTGATGAGGTCCCGTAGTAGGGCGCTCACGTTTTCTCCTTGTGCGTCGTGGTCATCTTCACGCCTTGGCTCGGCGGCCGCGGGTCGGCGCCGACGGTCGCCAGCCGTGGAGCTCGTCGAGGGTGAGGCCGACCTGGGCGGCCTTGTCGCGCAGGTGCTCGGCGCAGAACTCTGCCAGGTTGACGCCGTAGGTGGGATCCACCTCGTCGTGCCACTGGCTCACCCAGGGCTGCAGCTCAGCAAGCCCAGCGACCAGTGGCACGAGCCGCTGGTCGGTCCAGCCCTCGGCTTCGCGGGCGCCGATCACGGTGGCGAGCGCCAGCGCCTGTTGGGCGTGGTCCCAGCCGGCCCAGCCAAGGACCGGGGTGGGGTCGGTCTCACGGCCGGCGCTGGGGTACAGGATGAACCGCTCCTTCGGCACGTCCAGCTTGCCACGGCGCTGCCACCACGAGGCTTTGAGGAAGTCGGCGCTGATGTACTTCGGAGGGATCGGGATGTCGCCGACCTTCTCGCCGGCGTCCTCCCGCCGCTGTAAGTCCCAGGTGTGCTCCCAGGCCTCCCGCTTGCGCAGACCGGAGTCCTTGAGCCGGTATGCCGCGAGGAACGGCACGCCCTCGTCGGCCAGCAACGCGGTGAGCGAGGCCGTGACGGACTGGTCCTTGGTGCCAGACCACAGCTCGAGCACCGACACCAGATCGGCGTGGCGGCTGACCTGGTCGGCCAGCTGCCCGATGGACTTCGGTGCTGGCCGGCTCTGCGCATCGAACCAGTAGCGCTTGTCCTCGAGCCGGTCGAGCAGCCAGCTGCGCAGCGCGCGCTCGACCTGCTTGCCCCACGGCTCGGTGGCCCAGCGGCGCTTGTGTTCCGGCTTCTCCAGGAGTCGAATGAACTTGTCACATTCAATGGCCTCGATCCGCCGCTGCACCAACTGCTTGTAGGCCTCGGGCCAATGCCTAGGAAGCACGACGATAGGGCTGGATCCGTGTCGAGCAAACCATTCGGTGCCTTCGCCAGCGGCGCCGGCCGTACGAGCCAGCACGATCTCGAAGGCACGCTCGCCAGGCGACAGTAGAGGAAGGTCGTCAAGGTTGAACGTCAAGTCATCATCAATCAGGCCGTAGGCCAAGTACATCCCCCAGTCGAGCTCCTCCTGCAGAGCGACGGACCTCTCGAACGCCGAAGTCCAACGCGCATGGCCAGCCTCGAGCGCGTCTTGGGATGGCAGTTCGCGCGTCGCGCTGAAATCGAGGTTTACTGCGCGCTCAGGCGCCATTTCGACTAGCGCTCTTGCGACGTGAGGAAGCGAAGTTGACGGTAGTGGTGCTTCGGCAACGTTGGCAGCGTTGAAGGCGTATTGATGTTCCCACTGCTCAGTTGCGATTCCCCGACCGTTTCCGCCACTCCCCTTGTCATAGCAAACCTGGTGAAGCCAGAAGGCCATCGTCGACGAGTTCAGGACACTGAGGAGATCGAAGTAGTCGTTCTCTGAGGCATCGCCGCTTAGTCGGATCATCAGTGCGGTCTGCTTGATTGGACGTGACTCCGTCAAAAGCATGAAGTGATTGTGAGTCGCCACCTCCCCCCACGCTAGGACCCATTCATGCATCCCCGCGTCGGTGGGCAATTGATGCCAACCGAACCAAGGCTTACCGATTTGCTTGTAGGTTCCGGCGAAGTCTGACCGAGCCTCAAGATTCGTCCGATACGGCCAGAGCCATCGAGAATCTACTGCTGTGAGCTCCTGGATCAGGGACTTGCTGGCGTCGTATGGGAAGAAGACCTCGTTCGAAATTTCACACCGCCAGTCCCTGACGCCCGAGCCGACCACGACTGGGAGCCAACAGTTGCTGAGTCCGCGCCGCTGCGCCAAGCTCAGCACCTGAACCATCGGCTCGTCTGCCCCAATAATTCCGAACTTGCCGACACGCCCTCGTGGAATCCTTCGCATCCCTGCTGACTCAATCGCCGCCTGAAGTTGGTCCGCGCCGCCTCCAGTCAGGCTCCACGGGTGGCGGGCGAAGGTCTCACGAGGAACGTCTGCGATCGTGATCCAATCGTCCTCCCAGGGCGCTCGGTCGATGTTGCCAGCAATTGAGCGCCAGACCACTCCTTCGGATGGAATTGCGGGCTCTCGAGCCTCAGCTCTGATCGAGAGCACTGCCCGGACATTACCCACCGGTGGCGCGCTACGAGCAACCACGATCACCGTTGGTGTCGCGTGTCCCGGAATGAACGCCCCAGAAGCGTCGATCACTACGCGGAGATCCTGCCTGACGAGGAAATCCTCGATCAGTTTGGAACCGAACTCGCGCTTCATGAACGAGTTCGAGGTGATCTGTCCTGTCCAACCAGCTGGTTGGTCTGCGCTGGCTTGCTTGGCCAGCTGGAAGAACCGCTCCATGAACGGCACCGTCAGGGCATACGTGCCCTTGCATGTCGAATAAAGCTCGCGGTACCGGGCGTTGAGGGTCTTGTCCTTGACCGTGATGTACGGCGGGTTCCCCACGACCACGTCGTAGCGACCAGGGGTGAGGATCTTGTGCAGGTTCGCGAGATCCTCGGTGGCATAGGCGAATCCGCTGATCTCGGCGTCGGCGTCGAAGTCGTGGAACTGCATGGACAGCTGGTGCCCGCCGTGCAGGAGCGAGTCGCCGGCGGCCAGATGCAGGGTGAACGCCGGCGCATCCTCGAGTGAGGTCAGGCCGCAGGCCTGGAGGGCGGCGACGATGAGGCGGAACTTGGCGATGGCAACGGCGAACGGGTTGAGGTCTACCCCGTGGATCGCGTCGAGCGCCTTCTGCACCCGGGCCTGCACCTCGAGCCCGGGGGACTCGCGGGCCCAGCGGTCGTTGAGGCGGGCGAAGGCACCAAGTAGGAAGTGCCCGGAACCGCAGGTGGGGTCGATCAGCCGGAACCCCTCCAGCGGCCGTTCGGTCAGGGCTGGCTCCATGGTTTGGTCCAGGATGAACTCCTCGACGAACTCTGGGGTCTGCAGCAGGGCGAAGGTCTTCTTCGCATAGTCCGACAGGTCCTGGTAGAGGTCTCCGAGGAACCGGGTGGAGAGGTCTGCGTCGGTGAAGTCGTGCACGAGGTCACCGTCGGCGGTCTTGGCTCGCCAGAAGGCGACCAACCGCTTGGCCGCCTGCCCGGACGGGGAGACCGACCACAGCGGGGAGTGCGACTCGACCAGCTCGCGCGTCGCCTTGACCGACCGCAGGTGCCCGATCGCCTGGAGGATCCACTCGCGGTCGGTGTGCTCCGGGTGCCCACGGAAGTACTCCAGCTCGGCGTCCAGCGCCTCCTGCCTGCGCTCCGGCGGACCGGCGAACCACACATGGGACAGCAGCCGGTTGTCCTCGCAGAACCGGACGAACACGGTCGTCAACACCCACGCGACTGCGGCCTGGGTGACGCGGTCGTCGCGCCACTCCTGCCACGACATGGCCGTGCGCTCGCGCGCCACCGCCTCCTTGTGCTCCTGCTCCCATCGGGCCAGGACGTCAGAGTCGGCATGGACGCGTTGGCGCAGATCGCCCTCCAGATCGAGGACGACCCTCTTCAGCTGACCGGTCAGCCCGGACGACACCGCCACGACTACATCTCCTTCTGTGCTGCGGCAACGAGATCACTCCGTGCCAGGTCGTCAACCGCATCCGCGTCCAGCGCGAGGTACTGGCCTGGACTGGCCAGCGGCACTGGGCGGCCGTCCAGGGTCGCACCATGGCTCGAACCCAGCTGCGGGACGACCAGCCAGACCGCTCGACCTCGGGTGGTGCCGAGGTCGGTCCACCGAGCCAACAGCTCCATGTTGTCGTACCGAGCCAGCGGTGACGCCTCGGTGATGACCACCGGTGCGGAGGCACCATACGCGAGTGCCTCGTCGACGTGCCGCTGAACGAGGCCCCAGGAGCGACGCACCAGCTCGCGCAGCCCGCGCCCCGGCTGGCTCGACACGGGCTCGGCATCCGCCGCACGGACCAGCTCCCACGCGATGCCAGCCTGCTCGGCGTGCCCCCGGAGCGCCTCGAGCAGGACGCCGGTCAGGTCCACGACCTGCGCGGCATACCGGCCCTCCAGCGCGGCCACCAGACGGGCGGACCGCATCGCAGGCACGCCCAAGGTGAGGAACGAGCGGCTGCGGACCGACTGCTCCAGCCGGTGACCCACCGCCCCACCGGACTCGACCGGTCGGGTCTCCCGCGCGTGAGTGGTGGGCACCCGGGACTGCAGCCCGGTGGTGTTGCCGCCACCCTGGAGGCTCCGGTAGACGCCTTGCGTGTCGTCGAACAGCAGGCCGAGGCCAGCCTGGGTGACCAGCTCGTCGAGCCGTGGTCGCTCGGGCAGCCGTGCGAGGGTGGGGAACCGGGCCCCGACCCGCTGGCGCAGCTCCTTGGGCGTGAGCGCCTGCGCGCCGCCGAAGCCCTGGAACGTATGCGCCACGGCGGCAACCTGCGTGAGGTCCCGGTGGTAGATCTCGTTGCTGCCTGAGGCCGCCGCATGGGTGCTGAGGCCGGCCGCCAGTCGGGCGAGCCTGGCCGCATCGCGCAGGTTGGCCGGGACGGCGTACTGCGCTTTGCGCAGTGCATTGGCGAGGCGCTCGCTTGCCCGGGCAGCGGGCACGATCGAGTCCCTGGTGCTCTCCGAGCGGCCGACCAGCTGGTCCACGTCGCGGCCGAGGGCCTCGGCGAGGTCGAGGAGCATGGGATCATGCGCCAGGGCGATCACGGTCGAGCCACGTCGCCGCCACGAGATGACCTGCTCCGCGGCATCTGCCCGGTCCAGGGCGCGCAGCCGTTCGACCGCGAGGCGGAGCAGTCCTCGGGCAAGTCGGTCGTCGCGCTCCCCAACGAGCGTCGCAGCAAGCGCGTCGTGGATGACAGACACGAGCTCGGCTACGGTGGCGACGTCACCGAGGTCGGTCAGCCGCTGGTTCACCGCGGCTGCCAGCTGATCGAGGAGGGTCAACGCCTTGGGCTCGGCAGCCCAGGCCTCCTGGAGGGCGGCCAGGAGCGTGCTGGCCCGAGCGGCGGTCACCGGATCAGGCAGGTGGGCTGCCAGCTGGGCGTTCGTCGCAAACGCATCGAGGTCCGTGCCGACGCCGAGGATGAGGCGCACGATCCCGGCGCGGTTTTTCGAGCGGCCACGATCAGCCGCGACCTGCAGTAGGAGGTCGGCCGCGTCCTCGACGCTCAGCCGGTCGCGGTCTGCTGGGTCCTTTGGAGCGGCGACGTCGCCGAGCCGGGCGCGCCATCCCTTGATCCGGGCGGAGATCTGGAGGCGGGTGGCGTTGGCGACGCCCTGCAGCCGAGAGAGTCGCACCGGGTCCACGGTGAGGAGCTCGCCCACGGTCGTGACGGCATACGGCTCCAGCGCGGACAGCGCACGCGCGGTGAGGCCCGACTCCCGCAAGGGGGTCGCGAGGGTGGCTGCGGCCGCCAGGCGGTCAGCGGTCTCGTCCGGCTCGGTGGTGGCATCGGTGGCGAAGATCGCCGCCCAGGCGGCGCGCATCTCCCCGGCGGTGTGCTGACGGGCTGCCACGTCGCGGGCCAAGGCTGCGGTGAAGAACTCGACCAGGTGGTTGGCGAGGTTCGGGTCGAACATTGCTGGCGTGATCGCCGCGTCGTCCCGGATGGTGTCCGGCTTCGCACTGGGGTCGTCGCCGTAGACAGGCGTGTGGCCGGTGGCCATCTCGAAGAGCACGACGGCGGCGGCGTAACGCTCGGCGGCGGAGTCCCAGCGGTCGCGCCGCCCGGTGAGGAAGGGGTCGAGGTAAGGCGGAGTGCCGGCGCTTGTGGCGGAGGCGGCCGCCTTGGTCAGCGAGAAGTCGAAGAGCACGAGGTGCTTGGTGCGGTCGCCGCGATTCTCGCGGACACCGAGGTTCGACGGCTTGATGTCGCGGTGGTCCACTCCCGCCTTGTCGAGGGCGACGAGCGCGTCGAGCAGATCGGTGCCGTAGCGCTGGAGCAGGTCGATCGAGAGGCGGTCTCGTCCGCGAAGTGCCTCGGCAAGGGTCTCGGTGCCGGCGCTCTCCAACAGGAGCGCTCGGCGACCGCCGATCGAGATTGGACCCTCGACCAGGTGCACCAGTCTAGGGCTGTCGAGGCTGCGGAGCACCTCGGCTTCGTCAGACAGCCGCGCGGCCGCCTCGTCGTGGAGGGCAACCTTGAGGACGCGCTCCACCGCACCTGGGGTCGCAGCCGTCGTGCCCTGGAGGTCGGTGACGAGCAGCCCAACCGCCGTCGAGCCCCGGCCGAGACGGCGCTCGAGTCGGAACCTGCCGGCGAGCACGGAGCCAGGGGCCGCGTCGAGCGGATCCTCGTTAGTGTCGTCGGCATCCCCTGCCTGGCGCTCCACCTCTGCGAGGTCGGTGAGGAACGTCCCGACGTCGCCCGTGCGCTGGGTGGGGGCGGGGTTGGTGGATTTGAGCACGAGCGCCCGCAGGGCAGGGCTGACCTGGGGTAAATCGACGCTGAGGTCGAGGCCGGTCTGCTCACGAAGTCGAGTGCTGAGGGCCGGCGCGGAGCTGGCGGCAGGCTTGGCGGCGACAAGGTAGAAGGCCAGCGCGCCGAGGCCGAAGACGTCGAGCCGGACGCGGTCGGCAGCGGCGTTCCATGCACCTTCCGGCGCCAGGAAGGCCTCGGTGAGCCAACGATCTTCCGCGTGTGAGCTCAACGGTGCGCCCTGCTGGGCGGATGGGCCGCGCATGAGGGAGGTGACACCCGCGCCGAAGGTGCGTGTGTGGGACTCGGTGTCGATGACGCCGGCACCCTGCCAGTCGCCGACCCTGACCTTCACCTCGCCGTCAGTGCTGGGCAGGTCGCGAACCCAGACGGCTCTGGGTGTCAGGCCGCGGTGGACGACCTTGTTTCGGTGGGCGTACTGGAGGACCTCGCCGACCTGGCGCACGATCGACAACTGAGTGGCCAGCGGGACACCGTTGGTCTGAGCTGCCATCCAGAGGTCGAGCGGCTGCCACGAGTCGGCGTAGTCGTAGACCAGCCCTACGCCGAGGTCCGACTCGACGAAGTCCCTAGGACGCAGGAGGCCGTCGTGCTGAAGCCGGGACATCACCCGGAACTCGTGCTCAGCGACCTTGCGAACGCGGGCACGCTCGCTGTCGGGTGCGCCGGTGGGAGTGACCTGGAAGCGGATGCGGGCGCGCTCTTGATGCGCGACCTGATGCGATGCGAGCCAGTCCTGCCAACCGTCCCCTTCAGCCAGGGCCTGGTCCTCGATGACCCACGAGCCCGCGGTGCGCTCTCGGCGCTGAACGAGGCCGATCCGCTTCAGCAGCTTGGCCAGGATGAGCTCCTGGTTGGTGCCGATGGCCCGGCGGAGTGGGGCCTGGAGGACAAGGTCGGAGACGGGCGGCAGGTTGGTCGTCGCCTCGTGCCCGTCGAGTCCGTAAAGACCCATGGCGCTGGCGTGGCTGAGCTGGCAGCGGAGTCGCTCGTGGTGGAGAAAGACCGACTCCTGGACGAAGGGGATGACATCGCGCGCGTCGGGGATCTGGGCACCCGTCTCGGCGGCCCAGGTGCGGAGCTCGTCGGTGAGCTTGGTGGCGAGGTACTGGGCCTTGCGGCGGGCCAGCTTGAGCGGAGAGTCCTCGGCGCGCTTGCCGTCGCGGAGCCAGCGGTGGTCATCGCCTCTGAGGATGCCTGAGTAGTACTTGAGCTCGATGAGGTGGAACTGGCCGCGGCCGAGCAGCAGAAGATCGACCTCGTGCCACTTGCCGTGGTTGTCGCGAAACTCGAAGTTGGACCAGGCCCGGTAGGGCGACTCGTCGGGCGTGATCGCCCGGATCAGGGCGAAGCCCTCTGCCTCATGCGGGAACTGGGACGGCGTGACCTCAACCCAGCGATCCTCCGACCCTCCCGTCACAGCTCATCCTCCGGCGAACGTTCCACACCAACTCGACCCAACGCGACGCTGGCGACGCCAGCGACAGTCCGTAGTAGAACCTATCCCCTGGCAGCCGCGACGCTCGGGTTCCGTTGCATCTGATGCCCGAAATCTTCGGATTGGCGGCTAGTCCTCGTAGGCAACGCCGAACGGTTCCTGTCCCACCCAAGCGTCATGCGAGACATTTGGGGCCCACCTTGACGCCCACACCCCAGCCGCTCCAGAAGTCTTGGTCCTCGCGACTTCCACCGGCACTCCGCTCCTGCGCCAGAACTTCACTCGGCGCGCTTTGGCGAACGGACTGGGAGCGGCTGACTTGCCTTCGAATCTGACCCCGCACAGCATGCGTCACGGGTTCGCGTCGCTGCTGATCGCGGGTGGCTTCTCCATCAAGGAGGTGTCGTAGTGGTGTGGCCACGCATCGACGTCGGTCACCCTCAGCGTCTATGCACACCTCGAAGCGGAGTCCGAAGACGACGCGCCAGACAGGCTGGAGGCGGTGCTTGCCCGGGTGGGGACACCGTGACTTCCGTGGCATGGCGGAACGCTGGCGGAATGCAAGGTCTCGGTCGCGTCGCTCTGCACCCCCAAACGTCTAGGAGCGTCGCATTGGCGCAGGTGACCGGCGATGTATCAGAGTGCCCCCGGCAAGATTCGAACTTGCGACACCCGCTTTAGGAGGCTCACCGAGGTCGCCTTTGGAGGTGCCGCGTCGGGCATTTCCGCTGGTCACACATTGTCAGTGGTTGTCGAAGCTGCACGCTGTCTGGCCCCTCGGTGTGCCACAGGCGTGCCACGTAGTTCCAGCTTGGGAAGCGAGCCCATCCACACCCCAGACCCTCTCATTGCGAACGCGTGCCGAGGTTGCAAGCTGCACTCGCTGAGCGTTCACATCGTTGCATCGGATGATGGGTCAGAGCCTCCCAAGCAGCCTCGGGGGGCACCGGGGGGCACGGAGTTCGGGCCGACGCCAAGGTCATCGGCTTCAGCGAACTGAGCGCCGAGGTCTACTCCCCCACGCGGTAGTCCCCGGCGGGAGTGAAGTCGTCCGGTCCCTCTCGCCACGTCGCACGCTCGCCACGGTGTGCGCCCTCATGGTCCTCCGGTAGGTGGCAGGCCACCACCTGCGAGTAACCGGGTAGGTCCGGGCGGACGGTGGCGGTGCACAGGTACACAGAGGGTCCGTGGGGTCGGCGTGCGGTCAGGCCCTTTGCCACGAGGTCCACGCACCGCGCGCACGAGTCCTCGTCCTCCGAGTCGAAAGCGACCCCGAGGCGCACCTTGACGTGAGTCCCGCAGACGGCGAAAGGCCCGTCATGATCGAAGAACTCCGGCTGCCGGCCATCGCCCCACGGCGCAGCACCGAAGGCGTGAACGGTCCCCGTCTGCACAGGTAGCACCGGGTCACGGAAACCTTGCTGATCCCGCCGTGTGTCGTAGTGCTCAAGTGCGGCCCAGACTTTGCGCGTCCGTCGCACCCTCGGTGTCATGCTCTGCCCCAGCGCCCCGAGAGCTCGGCCAGCCAGGCGGATTGGATGCTCATCCTGTGAGTATGGGGCCTCAGACTGACGCCGCATCCCCGGTGCCCACCACTCCTCCCGCTCGGCAGGTCGGCGGTTCTCGCCGCCCTGCCAGTGAACCCAGGTCACCGCTCTGGCCGTGGCGGAGTAGCGGCCGCCACGGTCAGAACCGTTTGTGACCAGCCTTGTGACCAGACACAGAGAGAGCCCCGTCCCGGCATAGCAGCCGGGACGGGGCTCTGGCCTTGTTTCCACAGGTCAGAGAGGAATTATCTGACCTGCAAATCTGTCGGGATGAGGATTTGAACCTGCGGCCCCTTGACCCCTAGATCGGCGGGGTCTCGTCGCGTGCTCAGGGTCACGTGCCGGACTCCCCGCCAGAGCGCGCCTATGTGGATGGCGTGCATGCCGTTGGGAACTTTTCGGGGGACTCGCCCGAGGGGGCTGTCTGTCTACAGGGCACGAGCCCATCTACGGATCACGTCTACAGAGTGGGCGGTGCGGACGCCGTCGAGGTGTGCGCGGTATGCCGCCTGCTGCTCTGCCGCCCAGGTGGCCGGACCCCTTGGCGGAGGCAGGTCACCAAGTGGGCGCCAAGTCACACGTTGGTCGTAATCCAGGGGATAGCGACGTGGGTACGAGCGGCCATACGTCGCGCGGCCGACAGCTAGCGCATGGTGCGTAGCCAGGTTCCGCGCCCAGACGAGCCCTGGCCTCGCATCGCCCAATTCTTGTGAGAGACCGACCGGGGCCCGACCACTCCCCAGGTGGGCATCGAGGACGCGCCACCAAAAGAGGACTTCTGCCAGGGCGGCATTGATCGCAGCGACTTCGTGTCGCTCGCTGGCGCCGTCGTGGCGGTCGGTCGCGTCGATTAGGGCGCGCACCGCAACGACGTGAACGAAATCCATGGGTGCAGTCTCCCCTGAGCGGGTATGCAAGGGGCGATCGACTTGGCACTGGCGGTCCACCTGTCCAGCTTGGGAAGCGAGCCCATCCATGGTCGGGCGGCTCGGTTGGTCATACCGGGAGTGGCCGCTGATGGCCTGCATGCGCCGTTGATTGGGCACGGCTTGGGCACGGAAGGAGAAGCGATCCAGCTAGTCGAACCATGGGAAGTGCCGGGCCGGCGGCGTCACTTGCCAGGCTTCACTTCGGCCAGACCGCTGTCGTCACGGCGCCAGCGGATGCCCGCATGATCCGTGAACTCGACCGAGAGAACGCGACCGGGGTAACCGAGTGCATCGTGCGCGTCTGTGGTCCCGATCCTTACCGTTTCCGACTCCGCAGGACCGAGCGTACGCCGGTGCAGGGATGTGGGCTGTAACAGGTCACCTAGCGAGGGTGCGGGCACGGCGTTAACGATCAACCTCATGACGGGGAGGTCGGAGCGATTCGCAACATGGAGGTTGCAGTGGAACATCCGCATTTCCTCGAAGGACTCGGCCTCGTCGACCGTGGTCCACGCCGCGATTAGCCCCGCCTGCACCCGACGGTCCGCCGCTCGCCTGCGGCGAAGGTCCAGGACGGCGATGAGAGCCGCCGTCGCGGAGAGGAGCGTTGCCGCGGCTGTTGCGATGGCTTCAACGGTCCCCGGCGACCAGCCCCATTCCATGGCCGGGAACGTATCGCAAGAACCTCCTCGCCTGGGCAAAGAGAGCCACCGAACCCATAGCGGAGCACAAGAGCCCGATGGAGGGGCCGGGTCAAGGGTGGCCGTAGGCCATCGCGTAGCGACGCGTAGCGCCCTTGATGCGGTCCGGAGTCGGGCGGATGCTCAAGCGACGGGTCGGCGGCTCGGTGGTTCGCTTCATGACCAGGGTTGGCCTCTCATCGCTGCGCCTTTTGACTTCACCGGGTCAGCACCGCGACGCCGATGGTCACAAGCGCTCCAATGACTGCGCCGACCAGGCCGCTGAGGAGTTCCAACTTGATCTCGTGGCCACGGCGTCGTGCGTTTTCCCAAGTTGCTCTACGGGTGTCCATCACGAGTTGGACGTCCCTCGGCGGCCGGCGTCGTAGTTGGTCCCAGAGAGTCCGTTGCGTCGGTTGAAGACTGCCCGCGAAGTGTTGGACGACTGCCGCGAGTTCCGGGCGGGACTGTTCGTAGCTTGCCTGGACTCCACCCAAGGCGTCGTGGACGTCGACGGAGATTGGCACGTACTTGCCGATCAGTCGAGTCGAATCGTTCTGCTCGACCTTGGTGGTGATTTTCCAGACGTCGTCGCGCCCGATCAGTTCGAGTGGATCGTCAACGAGGGACGTGGTGTCGCCTCGATGAGAGACCTCGATGACGACGGGGCCGAAGGGACGCAAGTTCTCAGCAAGGTTGGCGATGTCGTCCAGGTAAACGGTGACATGGGCGGTTGTGCGGTATCCAAAATCGTTGGGTTTCGGCTTCACGCGGGCCATCATGCACCCCTGAGGCAGAGACTTGGGTGAAGTCTCAGGCTCTGGCTCGGAACACACCGCCCGCGACCAATGTAGAAGGGCCGGACGGGGAGCGGTGGGGGTGCGCGCAGGCGCGCCAGCGCCGGAGCGCGGGGGTCCCTGCCGTGAGCCGGGAGGCCGTGAGGTGCGGGAGGCGCGGCGGAGCCGCGCCCTTGATTCCATAGAGGTCAATGCAGCAACGGGGAAAGGCCGCTTCAGGGGGACGCCCTTCGGCCGCTGCAATGTCGAAGGATCGTGCTTGTGTTCAGTGAAGCGCTGTGACGGGGTTCAGCGGTCTTGCTTGCCGGTTCGCAGGCGCAGGTCTGGGAGGGGGCCCGGTACGGCGCTTTCGTCATGGGTGGGTTGCCAGGCGCGTCGAAAGCGCGGCCAGGAGAGCGGCCAGAACGGCGACGATGGCAACGGCCGCTATCTAGGTGGTGTGCGCTTGAACGAAGTTGCTCCGGGCCGAGGTCAGCGGGCTGGTGTTGCTGGCGAGAGCCTGGTTCGCCCGGCCGCTGTTCAGGGCTGGCGCCCAGTAGGCGATGAGGTAGATCCCTGCGGCGACCAGGATGGTGCCGGCGGCCCGGGGCAGGTAGCGGCTGATGCGTCGCAGTGCGGTGGCCAGGGCGGAGCTTGCGAGGGCTGCGGACAGGGCGAGCAGGACCAGGACGGTGCTGGCGCCAGCAGCGTAGGCGGCGAAGACGGACACCAGGGTGGTGATGCTAGACACTGGCGTTAAAGGATGGGGTCCGCCGTTCGCCTATCGTGGGGTAATGCGCGGAGCCGGTGACCAGTTTTCCGTGGGAGAACGCATTGCGTTCTACCGTCGTCGTCGCGGGCTGACTCAGGCGGTGCTCGCCGGACTGGTTGGCCGGTCGGAAGACTGGCTGAGCAAGATCGAGCGCGGCGACAGGCCGATTCGACGGCTCGACGTCTTGGGTCAGGTCGCCCAAGCTTTAAGGGTCACGATCGGGGACCTTCTCGGCCAGCCGGTCCTGGTCGAGGACGAGGCGCAGCGTGATGACGATGTACCGGCGGTGCGCGATGCGTTGATGGCACCAAGACGGCTCTCGCGAGTGTTGTTCGCGACAGACGATTCCCCTGCGGTCGACGTCGTGTCAGCAGCGAGGATGACCGAATCGGCATGGGGAGACTTCCAAGAGGGAAGGATTGGAAAGGTCATCACGGCGTTGCCCGGGCTCATCGCGACGTGCCAAACGTTGGAGGATCAGGGGTCAGAGGACGACATGCGGCACGGATGGGCGGTGTCGGCGCGGGTGCACCATCTCGCGGCGTCAACGCTGGCAAAAGTTGGAGAGTCGGACTTGGCCTGGATTGCGGCTGAGCGAGCGATGTACGCGGCCGACCAGGCGGACGACCCGTTGGTTCTCGCATCCGCTGCTCGATCAGGGACACACGCGCTGCTCTCTGTCGGTCGCTACGACGACG
>JAABUS010003597.1_pt1 | contig 24654 bp, 21 predicted proteins | sample 5560161 | NCBI WGS metagenome assembly JAABUS01 (sample SAMN10711885, study PRJNA513376) | rock metagenome | isolation source: Antarctica rocks | place: Antarctica: Victoria Land, Trio Nunatak nord | collected 2016-01-04
CGGATACTTTATAACCAATCCTTACCTTTGCACTCAGAAAAACATAAAAATGGCAGCAACAAAATTAACCATCAATAACAATGGTTCTGTAAAAATAGAAGGCGATTTTGAGATCGTGGATATGCAAGGCAACAATTACGGTTTGCAAGGGCGGACGGTCGTTTCGGTTTGCCGGTGCGGGTTATCAGCAAATAAACCATTTTGCGATGGTGCACACAAAGGACATTTTGAGCACAATGCTATAGCTTTTGATCTGCCGCCACGCAAAGTTTAAGGATTGAATTTACCTTAGAAATTTGTTAAATATTAATTTTTTTGAAGATATTGTTGTTAAGATTAATCCATTTAACCAAAATCTTAATTATATTCGCAAATAAACATCGAGAAAAATGATACAAACAGCTTATCTAAAAACTAAAAAAGTTTGTAAAGTAAAGTTCAGCTACAATGGTGCTTTGGCAGAAAAAGTAGAACTGTTTGGTTTGAACAACGATTGGCAAACGCCGATAGAAATGGCAAAGAAAAAAGACGGTTCTTATGTAGCCGAAGTTTCTTTGCCAATTTATTCTAAGCAGGAGTTTAAATATCTGGTAAATGGTACCGAATGGGCTACTGAACCGGAAGCAGAACAGAGCTGGAATGAATTCGGTACAACCAACAGCGTGATCAATCTGTAATTATTTTATTGATTTTCGGATGAGCTGATACTGTTTTTATGGGTATAAAAACAGTATTTAGTTAAATGTTTGGAAACGTTTCATTTCCACCGTTTTCCAGTCGATCATTTTATTATAATCAGCCACGGATTGGTCCCGTAAAAATTCTTTCATGCCAGCATCTGCGTCGGCAATGGTTTTCCAGAAAATCATCATCAGGCGCTGGCCGTTTTCTGCCTTTCCAATTCTTCTGGTAATGTACCCGGTTTGCCTGCTTATGTAATCTTCTTCTACTTGCAAGTCTCTTTTTTCAAATGTATCGCGCTGTACCTGAGGTTTTTCTCTAAAAGTGGCCAGTTCAATTACATATGGCTTTACGTCTTTCAGAGAATTGCTATGGTCATCTTTAACAAAAAACTGCTTTCTATCAATCGTAGAAGTATCTATGATTTGCTCTATATTTTTCCATAATGGATTGATTTTTAGTGCTTTCTGGTCTGCATTGGCATGTGCAACATTGTCCCATGATAAAACAACCAGCCAGTTGCCTTGCTGGTCTTTGCCGCTTTCCCTGCTGATAAAACCAGGTTGTTTCTGGGTATAACGCTGCTGTACGATAGAATCCAAACGGGTATATTGTGACTGTTTAACGCCTTTTTTTATTTTGTAAGTGATGATTTCAATCACGTAATTGGCGTAGTTTATCGGTTGTCTTTTTTTGCTTTTTTTACTGGTATGATTGCCAGGCGTTTGATTGCATCCGGCAAAAATCAAAGCAAAGGCAACCAAAAAAATGTAAGCGTTTTTCATGTGAAAATATTGATGGTTTAAAGCTAATACTATTTTTAATCGTTTGATTAATAAAATTTGCTTGGCATGGTTAATTTAAAATGCGATGACAGTAAGGTTGATACACATCAACAAAAACGGACATCTTAATAATTTGAAGCTAAATTTAACCGAACAAAATCAGCTTAAGAACACTTTATTATTTAATGGCATTTAAACCTGATGCTTCTTTTATCTACATAAAATCAATATGTTATACCTGATTGCTGCAATAATTATCCTGTTGATCATTGGATACCTGATATTTTCCAACCAAAAAAAAACTTCTCCTATAAATCCTCAGCAAGAATCCAACTATAAAGTGCTGCTAAATCAACATGTTACTTATTACCAGAAACTTAACCCCGCAGAACAGCAAAGCTTTTTGTTGCAGATAGAGGGTTTTTTGCAGGAAACCAAGATTGAAGGCGTTGGGCTGGAGGTAGAAGATTTAGACTGTGTGCTGATTGCAGCCAGTGCCATCATCCCGATTTTTGGTTTTAAAGATTGGCGTTATCCAAACCTTACCAGCGTTATTTTATATCCGGACACGTTTAACAATGATTTTCAGTTTGAAGGCGGCCAACGCAAAATTTCCGGTATGGTTGGCAGCGGTTTTATGAACGGACAAATGCTTTTGTCCAGAGCAGCTTTAAGGGCAGGTTTTTCTGCTTCTGCCGGAGAAAACAACACGGCCATACATGAATTTGTGCATTTGTTGGATAAAGCCGATGGCGCAACGGATGGATTGCCCGAACAGCTTATCCCGCATGAATATGCTGCACCTTGGGTAAAACTGATGCACCAGGAAATTAAAAAAATTGAAGCCGGAAAATCTGAAATTGACCCGTATGCCAGCACCAACGAAGCTGAGTTTTTTGCTGTAGTATCCGAATACTTTTTTGAGAAGCCGGAAAAACTCCGCCAAAAACACCCCGAATTGTATGAAATGCTTTGCCGGATATTTCTGCAAAAACCGGCAAAATAATTTTTAGTGTGATTTAGAAAGATAGCTGAGTTGCATTTATTTTTCAAGAAGGCAAGGAAACAATTTTTGAACACAACAATATTTACCCGATAAAAACAGCATGTCAGCGGCAGGTATTATCTGCTTATTTCAAACCCGTATTTCTTTAAAAACCGCTTACTTTGCAGTTCAATGTCTCTATTTATTGCCTCATTAAATTCCGGGAGCAACGGCAACTGCTACTACGTGGGCAACCGGCAGGAAGCTGTTTTGGTAGATGCCGGGATCTCCTGTCTGGAAACTGAAAAGCGGATGAAAAAGCTCGGTTTATCTTTAACAAAAGTAAAAGCCATTTTTATTTCGCACGAACATGCTGACCATATCCGCGGTGTGGAAGTGCTTTCCCGAAAACACCAGCTGCCGGTTTATATCAGTCCAAAAACCCATTTATATAGTCGGTTGCAACTGGAAACGCATCTGCAAAAATCATTTCAAACCGAAGAAACAGTTCAAATTGGCGATTTGCAGATTAAAGCTTTTTCCAAGCTGCATGATGCTGCCGATCCGCACAGTTTTGTCATCGCTTGCAACAATATCAATGTTGGCGTTTTTACAGATATTGGTTTGGCCTGCAAAAACGTGGTCCGGTATTTTAAGCAGTGCCATGCTGTTTTTATGGAGGCAAATTATGATGATGAAATGCTGATGAAAGGCCGCTATCCGTATCATCTCAAAAACCGGATCCGCGGCGGCAAAGGGCATTTATCCAACGCGCAAGCTTTGCAGGTTTTTGCAGGTCACCGTGCTTCTTTTATGAGCCATTTATTGTTGTCGCATTTATCAAAAGATAATAACTGCCCTGATCTGGTGCAGCAATTGTTTAATCCCGAAGCTAAAGGAACGGAAATTATTGTGGCTTCGCGTTACCGTGAAACCAAAGTTTATCATATCGATGGTTTGTTTACTTTAGATTCAGTTACCGCAAAAAAAGCAGAAGAACGGATGCAGTTATCGTTATTTTAATAAAACTTAATTTTATACTGCCATTTTTTTTAAAGGTTCGGCATGATTAACAACATCTAAATAATGCCAAAGCGCACTTTCAAAGTGTGGCAGCTGGATTCCTTTTTCGCTTTGCAAAGCCCTATTTTTCGGTAGGGAAACCGCTTGTTTTAACTGTTTGGCCGGTGCTTCTTTAATCAGCGAACTATCCAGCCAGGCCATTTCTGCTATTTTGCCGGCAAGCGCAGCCGTAGTGGTGCTTCCATTATTGGCTAAGTGAAAAATACCACACTCGTTATCCAGCAGCATGTTTAAGCTTTCATGAACAAGATCCGGAATGTAAGTAAGCGAAAAAAACTGATCATCTGCAACAAGAACTGGCCGTGCTTCTTTTAGCCGGTTAAAAATAGCAGATACCAAACTCGTATTTTCCCAGCAGCTAAAACACGTTCCGGTGCGGATAATCAAGCTATTAAGGTTCGCTTTCAATACGTTTTCTTCTGCCGATGCCTTGCTTTGTCCATATACGTTTATGGGTGCGGCAAAATCACTTTCCATATAAGAAGATTTTTTTTTGCCATCAAACACCATTCCCGAAGAAAATGTAAGCAGTTTAATCTGATTGATTTTACATAGTTCGGCCAACAGAACCAGTATTTTAGTATTGACCTTCAGGCATTGTTCAGCGTTTTTTTCTGCTTTTTCTACCGATAAAAAATCTGCTGTAATTATTATTGCCCAGGGATTATAGTTTCGGATAATTTCCGTTGCAGTTTCACGGTTACTTAAATCTAACGCACTACTATCCAGCTGTACAGCATAAATATTCCGCTCTTCACAAATCTTGCTAAACCCTGTTCCGATCATTTCAAAATCGCCAACAATCAAAACAGGCTGAGTTTTCGGCATTGGCTTTTTACTTTTATAATTAAAACCAGCATAATCAGGATAAGCAATTCGCTTTTCCTGCTTCCACCAGCCAGCTGTTTTTAAAACCGGATGCTCATAAGCGTTGTTTGCAGACAGTTTTTGCATCATCGTGGCAAGGGCAGTTGGCCGGGGTTTGCCTGATTTTAAGTCAAAAACGCCTGATTCATATACACCTAAAGGTTTGGTTACCAGTTCATTCCAGCCAAAAGTTCCTAATAAAGCCCAAGCGGTAAGTGCACGTATATCAATGCCTTCTATTTTCAGTTGATTCAGCGTTTCCCACATTTCATTAAACCAGCGCATCTGCTCTTCGCGGGTGCAATGGATATGGCATTCTGTAATTGCAATGGGCAATCCAAACCGCTGCCAGGCTTCCCTAATCAGCACATGTAGTCCTGTTTCCTGCGGATAAGGTACTCTAACTACTTCTACGTCAGCATAATGATGTCTGCCGTTGCCTCCATGTATATTTTCCGGATACCGGTACAAATCTTCATCCAAGTACCGTTCAGAAGTGATATAATAATTAAAACCTGCAATATGCGGCTTGCAATTATTTTCCAAAAAGTAACTTAATTCTTCCTCTCGAATGCCGATGTGCAACAAAAAGCCCCACATCGTTTTTTCGGGTGTTAACGTTCCGGTAATCAGATTGTAAGACAACCATCGGCGTTCATTTTCAAAATCCGCCTGATACTGCAACAAAGGTGTGCTGTAAACTTTTCCCAGATCTTCGGTTTGGATCAACTTGGCATCAGGATTAATTTCCTTAATTGCCTGCATAGCCATTACTGTTGCCTTACATTCACTTAAAAGTATCTTATAAAAACAGTATTCGTTGCTTTCGTGCGGATACCAGTGGCCGTACAAACCGCAAAACCGGGCCGTGGTCAGCGGTTCATTAATAGGCGTATAATATTCGAGCCAGGGAAATTTTTTTGCAACCAGTTTGGCATAAGTAGCCACACCTGATTCAAAACTTCCATCAAAAAAATTAACAAATTTTGGTCCGCTTCCGTGGTGCACCAATCCGGCAATCGGCTCAACATTTAGTTCTTTTAAGCGCAAAAGGTTTTTTTCCGTAAAAGTCCAATCAATAACCGTAGTTTTTTTGGGTTGATGTTTTTCCCATAAAACCGGATAACGAAGCATTTTGATGTCCAGCGATGCAATTAAATCAATATCAGTATTGCGTTTATAATGCCCGGAATATTCTGATTGATCCAGATATTTATCGCCTACGCGGTTTATGGTAGCTTCTATACCACCCCAGATTTCTATTGGTTTTTGAGTAAGCATATCTGTTTTTTTATTAAGTGTTAAAATTGATACACTAATAATTTAACTTTTTTGCCGGCTTTTGGTTTTTTTAAATACCGGTTGTGGAAAGATGTATACAAATTGCAACCTTCGCTGGTGGCGTAATGCTTCTTTTATCAACCTTTTTTAATTAAGCAATCAATAGTTAACTTGCATTTTTTACTGCATTATAAGTAAACCAATTTAAGATCATAAACCCGATAATATGAAACTTTTTCACCTGTTGCTGGCAGCCGTACAGTTTGTGCCGCTTGCCTTGTTCGCACAAAATAATCCATCTCAAACACCGCTTGTTCAGGTAAAAACTGCCAATGGTATTTTAAAAGGAACAACAGAAACTTCCGGTATCCGAAGTTTCAAAGGCATTCCGTTTGCCAAAGCACCCGTTGGCGATCTGCGCTGGAAAGAACCACAGCCGCCCGAAAATTGGGTTGGTGTGCGCAAAGCAGACCATTTTGGTGCCAACGCCATGCAGAAAAAGATTTTTGGCGATATGCTTTTCCGCTCGTCTGGCATGAGCGAGGATTGCCTGTTTTTAAATGTTTGGACACCGGCAAAATCATCCGCAGAAAAACTGCCGGTGCTGGTTTATTTTTTTGGTGGAGGGTTTGTGGCCGGAGACGGATCGGAAGCGCGGTATGACGGAGAAAGTATGGCTAAACAAGGCATCGTTACGCTCACCGTCAATTACCGGCTTGGCGTTTTCGGTTTTATGGCGCACCCGGAACTGACGAAAGAATCGCCGCACCACGCTTCCGGAAACTATGGTTTGATGGACCAGAACGCAGCTTTAAAATGGGTGCAGCAAAATATTGCGGCTTTTGGCGGCGATCCGAAACGGGTGACGATTGCCGGAGAATCTGCCGGTTCTATTTCAGTTTTTGCGCAAATGGCTTCTCCTTTATCCAAAAATTTGATTGCTGGTGCCATCGGCGAAAGCGGCGCGATGATCAACCCAACTGCTGCTCCGGTTTCGTTGGAACAAGCTGAAAATAAAGGCGTTACTTTCGCACAAAAAGCAAACGTAACTTCCCTTTCGGCTTTGCGTGCCCTGTCTGCAAATGATTTGCTGGATGCCGCTTCCCAGCCCGGTGCTTTTAGCGTGAGTGCTGCGGTGGACGGTTATTTTTTCCCGAAGCTGCCGGTTAAAATTTTCGAGGCAGGCGAGCAGGCAAAAGTTCCGTTGCTGGCCGGTTGGAATTCTACTGAAGTGTCATATCAGGCTTTGATGGGTGGAGATGCGCCAACGCCGGAGAATTATGCCAACAAATTGAAACAGATTTATGCAGATAAAAGCGAGGAAGTTTTAAAATTATATCCGGGGAAAACGCAGGAAGAAGTGATCCAATCGGCCACGGCTTTGGCCAGCGACCGCTTTATTGTTTACAGCACCTGGAAATGGTTGGATCTGCACGCCAAAACAAGCGGACAGCCAACTTATCGTTATATTTTTTCTAAAGCAAAACCACCAATGACGAGTGAATTTGCCAATGCCACGCCAGGTTTGGCAGGCGGGATCACTAAAAATGCTGCTCCGCCAGTTGTAAAGCCACCGGTTGCAGCAATTGGTGCACCACATGCTTTTGAGATTGAATATGCCATGGGAAACCTGGCTACAAACAAAGTATATGCCTGGACAGCAGATGATTATAAAATATCAGCAACGATGTTGCAATACTTTGCCAATTTTATAAAAACTGCCAATCCAAACAGTGGAAGTTTGCCAGCGTGGCCTTCTCTTAATAAAAACGTTAATTTCCCGTACATGAATATTGGTTTGCAAACACAGCAGGAAAAAGAACAGCACCGTGGACGATATTTGTTTCTGGACCAGATTTATATGAAATAAAAACATGAATAACTTTTCCTTCCATCCAAGCAAGCACAACTTTTGGCCAATTTATGATGCTATTAAATTATATTATCCAATTGGAATCAAGTGTGCTGATCAATCTATTTACTTTGATTATCCGGGTATAAAAAGGCTGGAAGCTGTTGTAGTAGAAAATATTCACAACAGAGATAATTCTAATAATTTAAATTGGGTTTCTTTTCAAGAAGAAATCAGTAAGCGATTTAACATTGAAGTTGTAGGAACTACTTATGGACAAGCTACAAGTTTTAGTTGTGATTTAATAATTAAGAAGTTTGAACAAGATCAATTAAAAAGTGTAAAAAAATTAAGCATAGCTGTTAGTTTGTTAGGTAAATTCTTTACAATTTATGGTGTTGATGAAACAATTGTAGTGGATAAGAATGATAACATTTTTGATTTTAATTTTCATGCTATCAATGTTTTAACTGTATCACCGTACAAAGAATTTGAAACTTTATTTAAAGGTTTAAAAAGTATTGTTGAAGCAAGGTTTACAGATTACAAGTTTGTTCCTTTTGCCATAAACTCCACGTATCTTGAAGGGTTGCAAGTTCGCGGTTTGGATAATCAACAGTGTACAATTTACAAAGCTTTATTTAATCATTTATTAGATACTTATGATACCAGAAAGATGACTCGCGGTAATAAATTTTTTGGTTATGATGATTGGATCATTGAAAATTTTGATCCTGCTAATGATATTATTGTTGAATTTAAACCAATAGAAAAAACATAATAACCTACTCTTAGAGCCTGTTTAAAGTTTGTTAAAATATTTTCTATGCTTCTTTTATCACCTAAAAAATGGCAGGCATTTGGTTTTTGATTTGTTAAAATTGATGCAGGCACCAAATTTTATAGGGTAAAAGAAGCATTGCATTTTTTCTCATATAAATTTAAACAGGCTCTTAAAATAGTATGGTAAAAGAAGCATTACAAATGCTTCCATGCTTAAAAATATTTAGAAACTTTCCTACTTATAAATCCCGTGCAAATCCTTTTCAAACAAAGTATAAGGATCATAATAAAACTGAATAAAATTTGGCACCGATTTTTGGCCGGGAAAAGGTGCATAAAAGTGTGTCGGGCTGCTGCGGTCGTTTCGCCAAACCAATACGTAGCACAAGCGCATATTACTGGTTCTCATGGTTCTAAGTAAGGTTTCCGTCCACCAGGTTGGGTTTGGGATGGTTTCCAGTCCGGTTTCTGTAAATGCAGCCAGCTTTCCATGATTGATCGCATAATCAGAAATGATTTTCAATTTTTTGGCAGCTGTGGGCAAATCATATCGGTCGCGGCCCATATCCGTATAATCGTCCATACCCAGCATATCCACATAATCATCTCCGGGATAACGTTCTAAATAAGCTGCTTCAGTGCTGAATTTGGCATCCGGAGAAAACGCATAAATAAAATTATGTACGCCCAAACTATCGCGCAAATACGAAACTGTAAAACGCCAGATGGCCACAAAATCTTGTTGTTTAGTGTGCGATTTTCCCCACCAAAACCAGTCGCCGTCATTTTCATGAAAAGGGCGGAAGATGATCGGAACCAGTTTTCCGTCTGCACCGCGGATAGTATGCGCCCAATCGCCAATACCTTTCAAAATTTCTTTGTATTGATTTTTGGCACTTCCGCCGGGAATTAAATCCTGAACGGAAGCTTTGGAAAGCGAATCGACCCAATAAAAACCGCCTTTGGAAAGCGGATTGTTGAAATGCCAGCAAGCCGTGGTCACGCCACCGCGGTTGTACGTATCGATCACGTTTTGGCGCACATCGGCTTTTGCTTTTTCGGCTGCATCTGCACCTCGACCAGAAAAATCGCTGAAATCAACGCCAATGACGGCAGGATAGGAGCCGGTAACCGATTTTACGTCTGACCGATTGGCATCGCCAAACCAGCCGTGCCCGTATTGTGTATCATGCTGATGGCCAAAAAGTGTGTGTTTTTTAGATAACTTCCACAGGTTTTTAAATAGTGCTTTGGTTTCTTTGGTGGCACGTGGATCAATCGGCGTTCTTTTGGCAAAAGTAACAGAACTAATTGAAAATAAGACTATTATCGTCACCAAAGCGGGACGTATCAGTTTTTTTGCATTGATCATAAGGTTGGAAAAATAGGTGATACTGTTTTTATCGATGTAAAATTAAATTTATTTCTGCAACAAAACGCTGCGGTTTTTTGTGTGATAAAAGAAGCATCTGGTCGAATAAAAATTTTTCGGTCTTGTCGAAATCCTGTCATAATCCGGCTAAAAACCGGTATCGATATAAACCAACCTCCGGTTTGTCAATCCAAAAAAATCTATGAAAAAAATAAAAATTATTCTTTCAGTCCTGATCGTCGGCTGGCATATTGCATTGGCACAAACCGTTCAAAAAGATGTAGCTTACGGCGATGACCCGAAGCAGAAAATGGATGTTTTCCTGCCGAAACAAACTAAAGGCAAAACGCCGGCAATTATCCTGATCCATGGGGGAAGCTGGATTGGCGGCGATAAAACCAACATGACGCACTGGCTGAAACCTTTGCAGGAAGCTTTTCCGGATGATGCTATTTTTACCCTGAATTATCGGCTGGCCAGCAGGCAAAACAATGCCAATCCCTGGCCTACGCAAATTGATGATGTGGATAAAGCGGTAGATTTTATCAAAAAAAGTGCAAAAAATTACAACATCAACAAAAAGCAATTGATTTTGCTGGGCGAAAGTGCCGGTGCACAACTGGCTTTGGTTGAGGCTTTTAACCATGATCCTGACCATCATGTAAAAGTAGTTGTTGACCTTTTTGGGCCAACAGACATGGCTGATTTATACACGGCGCACCACGAACTGGCGTTTTTAATGAAAGGCACGCCGGAAACGCTTCCGCAGGTTTATGCTGATGCCAGCGTCTTAAACCACGTCAGCAAAAAAAGCCCGCCAACCATTATTTTCCATGGCACGGCGGATCCGATTGTTCCGATCCGGGAAAGTGATAGCCTGAATGTGAATTTGAAACGGGCAAAGGTGCCGGTCAGTTACGTTACTTATCCGGGAAAAGGGCACGGCTGGCGCGGCAATGCCATACAGGATACATACAGCAAAGCCATTGCTTTTATTAAAGAAAACATGAAATAAAAGTACTGATCAGGCAAAAAAACAGGTGATAAAAGAAGCATTCCTGTTTCCGGCAAGAACGGTATTAAATGTATCATTGTAAAAATTACTGGTTTTCTTACTTTAATTTTTTTGAATAATTTTTGATCCTGAAACGCATGAGAACGTATTTAATTCCGACAGATTTTTCATCTTCTTCTGTGGCAGCGGCACATTATGCAGCACAATTAAGTATGCAAACCGGCGCAACCAGGCTGATATTGCTGCACGCTTACTACGTTTCTACGTTTGAAAGTGTGTTGCCATCCACGGAATTTATGCAGATAATGCCTGAAGATATGGATGAAACGGCCAGGCTGAAAAAGGAAGAACTTCAGGACATCCGGCAGGAATTGCTGAAGATCGTGGACGAAAAAACGGAAGTAGAAATCAGGATAAGCCGCTTGCCGCTTTTGCGCGCTGTTTTGGAAGTACAGGAAGAAACGCACATCGATTTGCTGGTTTTGTGCAGCAAAAGCAGCTCAAAAGAAGATACGAGCGTGGGCATGAACATTATTCAAATCTCTAAAATCAGTCCGGTACCGGTGCTCGTTGTTCCTGCTAAAGCCATTGCTAAACCTTTGAAAAAGATTGTATTAGCCTGCGATTTTAAAAAAGTAACTGAAGTAATCCCGTTGAAACAATTAAAAAAAGTTTGGGATATGCTGCAAGCTGAGTTGATGGTGGTGAATGTAGATGCCAAAGGTTTACATCAAAATAAAGACCCGAAAATGCTGGCCGAAGAATCTGCGCTGGCCGAAATGCTGACGGAATATAATCCGCGGTATTTTTACATCAATCATGCGGATACGGTGCAGGGAATTGTAGATTTTGCTTCTGAAAATGAAGCGCAACTAATTATTTCGCTTCCCAGAAAGTACAGTTTTTTCCAGTCGCTTTGGCGCAACAGTTTTTCAAACAACTTAACCATCAAATCTACTTTGCCGGTTTTATTGCTGAAGTAGATTTTGTCGATGCTTCTTTTACCGGGGTAAATTTGGTGGATTTTGGGTGGATAAAAGAAGCATTAAATTGATGAATTAAGATTTTTTGCTTTAAAAAAAGTTGATTTTTTTTGCTCAAACTTACCAATATCACTTTAACAACTTTTAACGTAATTGCTTATAAATTAAAGGTTTTTAAATATGATTAAATGATAGCTTAGTAGCATAATTTTATTCTATCCATATGAAAAAACAACTTACTTTAATTCTTTTTTTACTGATAATTAACATAACAGTAAAAGCACAAACACAAAAAGGAAATCAATTATTAGGCGGCAATATTTTGTTTGGCATCACTAACGCAAAAGCCGATTATATCAATTATAACAATGGTGCTTACAGTTATAGTTATAAAAGCAAAGAAACTTCTTTTTCTATAGGGCCGGTTTACAGCTATTTCATTGCTGATAAACTGGACTTAGGTTTAAGTTTAGGTTATGGCGGAGACAAAACAACTTACAACTATTCTGTAGCCAACACTAATTATAGTGTTTTGCCATATAAAAATAACAGTCAGGTTTATTCTGGAGGAGTTTATCTTCGAAAATATTTTTTGTATAACCAAAAAGTTGGGATCAGAACGGGGCCGTTTGTTGAATATCAGAAGTATAAATACAACTACGAATATTTAGAGCCTCAACTAAACAATAATAATATTTCACAAAAAGGAAATTATCTTAATGCGGGTTTAATATTGGATGTCATCTATTTTCCATCAAAACGAATTGGAATTATATCTAATCTTGGAAATTTAGGATATATAAATAATAGCAGTAAGTTTCAAACTTCGTTTAGTGATGAAAATGCTCATGTAAATTCTTTTGGGTTGAGATTGGTATCTGCTTTAAATTTATCAGTAGTGTATTGTTTAGGAAGATAAACGCAACTCAATCTTCCACTTTACTCACCATAAAAACCATCAGTACGCCCAAAGCAGCCATCAACGCAAAAGACCAGCGCAAACCTGCTGCCTGCGCAATAAAACCAACCACGGGCGGCACCATCAAAAAACCCAAGTAGCCAACTGTGGAAACCGAAGCAATGGCCGAACCACTGCTCAGCGTTTTGGATTTCCCGGCGATGCTGAACACCAGCGGAACCACGCAAGCCACGCCAAAACCAATCAAAATAAACCCAAAACCGGCCACCAGCGGAAAAGGAAATAAGGCCGATAAAAGCATCCCCGCAAAAATTAAAATTCCGCTGTACCGCAGCATTGGTTTGATACCGATCCGGTTTACCAGTTGGTCGCCGAAGAAGCGGCCGGTCGTCATGGCGATCATGTAAACCACAAAACCTGCCGTGGCAATGGTTGCGCTGGCGTGCACTTCTTTTTGAAAATAAATGCCGCTCCAATCGTACATTGTACCTTCGCAAGCCATTGATGCAAAGGATATTAAACCAAATTTGACCAATGATTTATCGGGCAGCGCAAAAGCTGGTTTTCGTTCCCGTTGCTGCACTGGTTTCTGGTTAAGCGTGTCGGAAAAAAAGTAAAAAGCAAAAGCAATCAGCATTATACCAACAACTAAAAAGTGGTATGATGGCGGGATTTTGCCCGAAACCATTAAATAACCTACGGCGGCGGCGGCAAAACCGGCCATGCTCCAGATGCCGTGAAAAGTAGTGATAATAGATTTTTTGTAAAATGCCTGTACGCTGACGGATTGCGCGTTGACAGAAATATTCATCAGATTTCGTGAGGAGCCGAAGCAAAAAAGCACGAGCACTAATTGCCAAACCTGCGTAGTAAAACCGAGTAAAGCCAGCATCAGGTTGAAGGCAACTGTGCCTGCAAACATCACGTTCCGGCTGCTAAAACGGCTGAGCAAATTGCCGGTAACGGGAAGCGTGAGCATCAAACCAACCGGCAGCGCAAATAATACGGCACCGAGTTGTGCTTCATTTAAGTGCAGTTTTTGCTGAAGTACCGGGATGCGGGAAGCCCAGGTAGCGTAGCCGAAACCGGAAATAAAAAAGAAAACGGCTGTTGCAATCCGGTAGGTTTTAGGAGCTTTGGCTGCGAAAGTATCAATCATCAACAAAAAATTTAACACAAAAAATAAGCCCGGACAAAGCGTAAAATAGCTTTGTGGCCGGACTGTTCAAAAGCATTTTCGGATGCTTATTTTTTTGGATCAGGAGGTGTGGAAGTGATTTCGCCAAATTCGTTTACGTAGGCCATCATGCTTTCCAAATCGCTGCTGCCTGCGTTTTGCTGGCGTTCCTGTTTGCGTTGTTCTTTCTCTTCCCTCTTTTTCAACCTGTTTTTTTCAAGTTGCTTTTTCATAAACGTTGCCTGAGATTTTGCCATGTTTTTTCAGTTTAAACTACACGCCTGTTTACCTGTTTCGCCGGTTTTTGAAGCTGATAAAATGCCCAGTTCCGGTACTATAAAATTTAATTTCCTGCGGAGAACGGTTAGCTTTTGCAGGGGAAAATTGAATCCTGATCAGGTTGAAGTACAGATCAGCAGGTGATTACTGGAGAATAGTATTGTGTATAATCCGTCGCACAAAAGTATAAAATAAAGGCATAAAAACAGTAGGGTTTCAGGAGGAAATTTTTGAAAAGCGTTGCTGGATTGTCAAAAAAATATAACCAATATTGTGGCAACGGCGAGAAGGAATGCTTCTTTTATCGCCCAAAATCCAAACAAAAAATACTAAAACAGCTTTTATATCGAAACAAAACCTAACACATGAACACGCCTGAAAATATGCCAGACAACGATCCGCAGCAAACGAATGATGACGGACTGGACGGGACTCGAACCATTGCTTTATATGCTTAATTATCAATAATTTGACTATTTCAGAAATCAAATGGTAACCGATTAGGTAACCGAATAATCTGATTTGTTTTGATATAGTTTGAAAGAACTAATTGCTAAATGTAGAACCTTTTAAATTGTAATACAAATAAAAAAATTCGTTTCTACAAAGTAAATCTTACAAGTATAAATATAAAAAATTCTAAGCTCGTTAACAATTCACAAATGTACTTGATGCGATATGCAGCATTTCTTCTATATATTAAATATTCGCACTTCCTACTAAACTTTTATCACAAAATTTACTTTTTACCCTGCCGAAAAAGGCCTTTAATTAAGTTGCTAAGGCAAATACCGGTTTTTACGTGTATTACGTGTAGGAAGCTATTGAACAAATTTATTATCAAAGAGACCATTCCTCTTGTGAAAATTATAACTTCTTTTTAAAATGAAAAACGTTGAGCTGCTTATTGCTGCCTGTTATGGTTTACGAAGATAGATTTTACCATAAGTTGAGGTAAAGGAATAAGCAGACCCTTTTCCGGGTTCGGCAGTCAAGGAATTAAAAAAATCCCGCTCAGTATGATCTGTGAGTTTAAGTTCCAAATTGGAATAGATATGCCCATAACTGGTCGTCGCCTGTATTTTACCAACCTGGGCCGGATTCACTGTTGCATCAATTCCGCCATAAGTTGCATCAATCGTAACAGGCGCATGGAAATTGGTCATCTCTACAATACCGTAAACAGATTTGATGCTCGTGGAGGATTGCACGGGAACTTTAATTTCGACAACTATGTCTATATCGGAACCCTCATAGGATTGTTCTATACTTCCGCTGTTTGCCGTACGCTGGTACGCATCTTTTGATCTAAAAATCATCTTTTTTCCATTACGTACAATGGTATACCTGCGGGGTAACTTGTCGAAGTCCTTGATATCATCACTAATAACTAGTACCCCGTTTACGATTTGTTCTTTTAGCACAAATGAACTGTCGTTTTCGTGGTCGTTAATGTTTACGTGGGCGACAACGGCTACCTCATTTTTTCCCCAGGTACTGATCTTTACTATCGGGTAATCAAATTTTAGATCTATTTTCTGACCTGGTTGTGCAGGGTAAGATTTATTGATCGTTGTTTGTGCATATCCGCCTATGGACAGGGCACAGCAAAGGCATATGAAGAATAATTTCATTTCAAAAAGTTTAAATAAGTGAGCGTTTAATTTTTTAGAGCTATTCTATTTTGCTTTACGCAGGTAGATTTTGCCGTATTCAGAAGTAAGCTTAAATTCCGGACCACCCCCGTTGAGTTTGCCATTTACCATATTACCATAACTAATCATATCAGAATCCGTATTTTTTTCTAGTTCTAATTTAAGGTCTGAGGAGGCCAGGATTGATCCATGTGAGCTGCTGAGCTTAACATTAATTTTAGTGTCTTGAGGTATAGAGATGTCAACGGTTGAATAAACTGAAACGATTGAAACGGGCCCCTTAATTGGCTTGCTGAACGTGGCGTCAACTGATCCGTAAATTGCCCGTACACTTAAAGGGCCTGTTACATTTTCCAGCTCGATCTTGTTGTATTCAGTCGAAGTTTCAATTTCATTTTCCAGGTTCTTAAAGACAGCTTTCCCTGAATTCATTACTTTATGATATGAATAAGAGAGGAGCAAGCCTTTGGGTACCATTACTTTGATTGCTAAATGGGATGAAACCGGGTTGACCTCCAGGGTTGCCCCTTTTTCAATAACACTGATACCTAGTCCGGTATTATCGGTGTAACCAGAGCCGTTAATTTCCCGCAGTCCTTTTGCCCGTGGATCAGTATCTTCTTGCGTTCGTTGTGAGCTAAAAATAATTTCATTACCGCTATAGCCCTCAACGGTTACAGATGGGAGGTTAATTACGATTTTACCGCTGGTTTTATTGACTTTGTAGTCTTGTGCTTTAGTGGCCATTATAGCACTAAAGCTTATTAAAGTGATGATTAAATACTTTTTCATTTGATTCTAATTATTGGTAAGTATAAGTCTTGCCGTTTCGCTTACCTTCATGCATGCCAGGTAAGCCAATGGCTTTGTAAATGCTTTTTCAAGAAGACTGTAAACGAAATTTACTCGAGTAAGCGCAGTCTTTCACCGCTTTCATGGTATCATCGTCGTTAATCAGTCTGTCCAGTTCAGAAAGGATACTCGATTCCCTCATCCTGGTAAGCAATTCGATCAATGCGATCTGCAAGACGGGGTCATGTTGCTTTTTCAAGGAAGTGATAAATTGTTTTCGAACGTAGGTGTCTCGATAAAAGCGTGCAAGGCCATCGAGTGCAGCCAGCCTGACATTGGCGCTTGGATCATTGTTTAAGGTTTCCACTAACGCATCTATAACATCGTTACTTGTATTTTTAAGTTTAAAAGCACTGGCTACTGCAGTAATACGGCTGGCTGGCGAATTCATATCATTTAATGCAGCAAATACCACCTGCTTGTTTGAATTTGAACTTCGCGCTTTCCACTCGGTCAGCAAGGTTCGTTTGCGTACCGTTAGGTCTTTATCTACCTCATCAACACTCCTGCGTTTTACCACTTCAGTTGTAGTCAGTTCGGGTGAACCTGTGCTTTTTTCCGGTTCAACGTCAATAGTTTTTATTCGCTGTTCGGTTACGCTCTTTTTCACCAAATTTGTGTCAGCACTTGGTTGTTTTTGAATTACCCAAAATGCAAATCCGCTGCCAACCAGGACTAAACATGCAGCAGCCCAATGTAGCACACGAAAAGGGATTACGACCCCTCGCACTTCCTTGGCCCTCTTATCCTGCATCGTTTCCAATATCCGGCCTAATACTATAGGGTCAGGCATTTTTTGATCAAACCTTTCCCGGTTATCCTGTATAAATTTCTCCAGTTCGTTTTCCATGATGACCTCTTTCTTTAAGAAAAATTAATATTTTATGTCTCGCCCGGTGATACTGCGTTCTAACTGTATTGTTTTCTAATCCAAGTATCCTGGCTATTTCTGTATGCGGCAGGTTTTCAATGGCTGCCAGGTTGAAAACTGTCCTGTAAGCATCCGGTAATGATTCGATGGCTTCGCTTACCATGTCCATCGTAAACTCAAATGCCGTCTCGTCCACCAGTTCTTCTTCCGGTTCTACCCTCCAGTCCGGTTCAAGTTTTACAAAATTTATTTTTCTTTTCCGTATCAAATCTACCGCCTTATTGATCGCAATTCTTTTTACCCAGGCCCTAAAACCACCAGTGTTTTTGAAGCCTTCAATAGATTTAAACGCGGCAACAAAACTTTCCTGCAAAATATCTTCAGCTTCCCCCGTATGTTCAACCAGCCTTAATATCGTATTATAAACAGCGGCAGCGTGCTGGTTATAAAGCCCAGTGTAACCAGCGGTATCACCACGCCTGCACATTGCTACCAATTCTTCCTGACTGATCATTTACAGAATTCCAAAATGGCCTTGTTAATTATTGCTTAGTTACTACCTAATCGTAAAGACACGGATAGTGTTACAAGAAATCCCTAACTTTTTAATTATTTCTATATGGTTTGTTTTTTATACCGGTATTTACAGGTTGTACAGCAATAAATAAAAATATTTTTTATAATTCCTATCCAATTAGTTGCATTCCTAATTTATTAGGAGTATGTTTGTGTATAATTAGTTTATATGCAAAAGTTAGCGAAACGGGAAGAGCAGATCATGCAGGCGGTATGGAGTTTGGAAAAGGCATTCATCAAGGAAATCATCCAGGAACTGCCCGAGCCAAAGCCTCATTACAACTCGGTTGCCACAATGTTAAAGATTCTGGAGGAGAAAGGCTTTTTGGCGCACGAAGTTGTCGGCAACATTTTTCAGTACCACCCGGTCATTTCAAAAGAAGAATATCAAGGCCATGCGATGAAAGACATCGTGAGCCAATACTTTGATAATTCCTACTCCCGGATGCTTGCTTTTTTTGCCAAAGAGCAAAAGCTGACAGATGCTGAACTGAATGAGATTGTAAACATCATCAAATCCAATAAAAAATGATTCCTTACCTGCTCCACGTAACTTTGTTGATGGCGGTTTGTCTGCTGTTTTATAAGCTGCTTTTACAAACAGAAACGTTTTACCCGCTAAACCGGTGGATATTGCTGGGGTGTCTGGCAGTTTCTTTTTTGCTGCCCCTAATCCCTGTTCCTGGACAATGGCTGGTCAGCGAAGCACCTAAGCAGCAAGGCCTGGAAACACGTGCGCAGGTTATCTTACCTAAAACCGTAACTAATGATCGACAAGTGATCGTTGCCCCAGTTACGACGAAACCCGTTCCTGCTATTATAGATAAGTATTTGCCTGATAAGCCTCCATCTGTCAAACCTTCGTTAGGGAAATTTTTTCATCGATTCATAGTGGGGCAATGGGTACACTGGATGTTTGTTTTGTATTGGGTAGGTGTGGCAATATTCGGGCTGAACCTGCTGATACAGCTTTGCCTGACCCTTCATCAGGCTTACAATAAACCTGCTATCAAAGATGGCCTTTATCGGATCATTGAATTAAGCGGTGATAAAGTCCCTTGCTCCTTTCTCAACAATATTTTTATTAATCCTGAAAAATATGATTGGGAAACCTATAACCAGATTTTATCGCACGAAAAAGTGCATGTAAGGCAGCTGCATAGCCTGGATATTCTAATTGCCGAGCTTGCCATTGTTTTTCAATGGTTTAACCCCTTTGCCTGGCTATACCGGAAGGAAATAGAAAATAACCTGGAATATCTTACCGATGAAGCGGTGCTAACAGGCGAAGTTACAGACAAGGAATCCTATCAGGTTAGTTTGCTGAAAGTATCTACCCCTCATTTTTCTCTCCGGATCGCAACCAACTATAACCAATCACTTCTTAAAAAACGAATCATGATGATGAACGCAAAAAAATCAAACCTGCACACTTTGTGGAAATATTTTATGCTGCTGCCTTTGTTTGGCTGTCTGGCTTGCGCGCTTAATGAACCTGCCGTAAGCAAAAACTTAATGTTAAAAAACAAGCTTGGTACACCTGTAAACAGTACTGCAGGAGCAAAAGAAGCAATACCGGATCAGAACAACTTTCCTGATGACACGGAAGGCAATTGGTTTGCAACCATCAAACATGATAAGCTCTACATCGACTTTAAAAATATAGATGATGAGCACAACTGGTCAAACAGTTCCTCTTTCCCGATCAGTGACTTTTCAACCTTGCCCAAAGAACAGAAGGGCGATTTTACGCTAACTCGTGATGCTGGTACAATTACTTTTAACGGCAAGTTTGATGGCGACCAGGGATATGGCCATTACAAGTTCAACGGTAACCATGACTATATTTCTTATCTAAAAAATGCAGGCGTGGAAAACACGGAAGATCGGGATTTACTGACTTTTTTGATGCTAAACATCAGCAAAAGCTACCTGAAATCTCTGCAGGAAAATGGCTTTACCAGTTTAAGTAAAGGCCAGCTCATTTCTATGGCAGCGCTTAAAGTAGACGCTGCTTTTATCAGGGGGTGGAAACAGGCCGGTTTTAAAGACATTACGCCTTCCCAACTGGTTTCTGCCAAAGCGATGCATATTGATAGCGCTTATGTGCACGAAATACAAAAGGCAGGCTATCCGAATATTACTTTTCAACAACTGACCAGCTTTAAAGCGCAAGGCATCACCGGCAGTTATATCCGTGGGTTTCGGAAACAAGGAAATAAAGACAACCTGATCTCAAGCACACAATCCCACTCAGCATCTGCTTCATCAATACCAATGACTATACCTATGGACATTTCGGTAACAGAAGTGTCTTCTGCTAAAGCCCTGCGCATAGACAGTGCTTTTATAAGAAGCTTGGCACAGGCCGGCTACCCTGATTTACAGTTTAACGAACTTTCCAGCTTTAAAGTAATGGGGATAACTGCTGAATACATTAAATCCTTACAGGGTGTAGGTTATACTAACCTGCCAGCACGTTCCATTATTTCCCTTAAAACTATGCGGGTTACACCTGAATTTATTAAAGGCTTCAACGATGTTGGCTATAAAAATATACCCCTAAGTTCATTAACATCCTTTAAAATCCAGGGCGTAACGCCTGAATTTATCAAGGGCTTCGAGGATATAGGTTACAAAAACCTTGAACCTTCCAAGATCACCAGTTTAAAAATACAAGGTGTTACACCAGCCTTCGTTAAAGGCTTTCGAGACCTTGGTTATACCGATGTCCCATTAAGCGATATAACCTACATGAAAATAGCTGGTGTTACGCCGGAATATGTAGCCGCGATGAAGCAAAAGGGCTTGAATTCTAAAGACCTGCGCAAGTACGCTACCCTTAAAAACTCGTTCAACTAAACGCTTTTCTTTAAAGGCTGCTTCTTTTAGCCGCCTTTAATTTACATCTGCAACTGTATGGCTATTCCCATTGAAAATGCTTTACAAATTGCAGGCGGGAGCTTTATTGCCCGTTCATTTCTTTTTATTGCACAAATTTCTATTAGCTACGATGGTACGCTTTGAATGGAGTAGTAATTTAAAGAATGCGGTTTGTAACGTTTGCTAAATTTAAACGTCTTGCTGGTAATCCCCCCGGGTTTACTTAGACAAAAATAAAAACTATGAAAATATACATTTCCAAGGACTAATCTTCCTTACTCAAAACTTCTTATTTAGTATGAAAAAACTATTACTATCAGTAGTATACTGCTGTATGGCAGCCACTGCTTTTGCCCAAAAGACAGTTGATAAAAACAGCATCAAAGGATTGGTCGTCGATTCTGCTACGCACAAACCTTTGGGTTATGTTACCCTTACTTTAAAAGATTCTGTTACACAACGACTTTCTAAAAGCGGCCTTACGAAAGATAACGGCAACTTTGAATTTAGCAATTTAATCGTTAAGCCCTATCAGCTCTCCGTAGCATCCGTTGGCTATAGAAGCAAAAGCATTGCTATACCAGCCTCGGCCTGGCAGCATGTGCCGATAGCAGATTTGGGAACAATAGAACTACCTGCTACAACCAATGAGCTAAAAGGGGTATCCATTACCGCTACCAAACCGGTAATCAAGCAGGAAATTGACCGGCTAAGCTACGACGTACAGGCTGACCCGGACAGCAAGGCTTTAACAGCAATAGACATGCTACGCAAAGTGCCGCTGGTGACGGTAGATGGAGATGACAACATCCAATTGCAGGGAAGTGGCAGTTACCGGATATTTATCAATGGTAAGCCCTCGGCCCTAATGACCAATAACCCGAAGGACGTGCTGCGCGCAATGCCAGCTAATACCATCCAGAAGATTGAGGTCATAACGACACCGCCAGCCAAATACGACAGTGAGGGACTGGCAGGGATTATCAATATCATTACGATTAAGAAAATCGCTGACGGTTATAATGTTAACATCAACGCCCGGTATAACCTTCCCTGGGGGTCAGGCCTGAACCTGACCGGAACGTTTAAAAAAGGGAAGTTTGGCCTGTCGGCTTATCTTGGTGATAGCAGGCAAATACATACCAGCACTGGTTACGCTAATTACCGGGAAACTTTTGCACCGGCCGTTTCCACTTTTGCCCAGGCCGGGGATAGGCGCAACAACGGAAACTATTTTTATGGCAGCGCGGAGCTAAGCTACGAACTCGACACGCTAAACCTGCTGACCGCTTCTCTAAACTACAATAACGGCCGGTATCATTCGAGTTCGGACTATTTGACGCAGTTCAGCAGTGGAACGGCATCTATTTTACCGCAATCCTATAACCTACTGAATACGGGCACCAACGGTTATAGAGGGACGGATATTGGTTTAAACTACCAGCTGGGTTTTAAGCAGAACAAAAATCAGTTGCTAACGGCTTCTTACCGTTACTCCGGCTATCAGAACAGCCAGCCCAGTAACATTACCACAATAAACCGGATCAATTATAATAATCCAGGTTACAACCAACAGAACGATGCCGGGGCGAAAGAGCATACGCTGCAACTGGACTATGTGCATCCGCTTAAAAAGTTGACCATTGAAGCAGGTGCAAAAGGTATTTTCAGGAACAACTTTAGTATCTCAGCTGCACAAACGCTGGTTACGCTTAATGGCGAGAGCACTTACGTAGATGATCCTACTCGAAGCAATGATTTTACATATCATCAAAACGTTTATAGCCTGTATAACTCCTACACTTATCAATTAACCGACTGGACAGTAAAAGCAGGAGCCAGGCTGGAGCGTACGCATGTGGATGCAAATTTCCTGACCAACGGTAGTTTGCTCAATATGAACTATACCAATTTAGTTCCTTCACTTTCCCTGCAACACAGGTTTAAAAACAACCAGAGCTTAACTTTGGGATATACCAACCGGTTAGAACGCCCGGGCATTTACCAGCTCAACCCTTTCGTCGATAAATCAAACCCGCAGATCATCAGCACCGGAAACCCTGGCCTTCGGCCTGTGCTTAGCTACCTGCTGGAGCTTACCTATGCACGTTCAGGGAACAACACCTTTAGCATCAAGACCAGTTATTTTTATACCGGTAATGCGATCCAATATGTTACGCGGCTGCTGTCCGACACGCTAAGCGTAAATACTTACGCTAACGTCGGTGCAAACCGGATAGCAAGAATTGATTTTAATGATAACTTTCCTATCGGCAAAAAAGTAAACTTCACCTTAAATACCGGTGTTTTTTACGTTTGGATCAGTGGTTATGACGGCGGGATATTTTACCACAACAGCGGGCCGCGTACCAACACCTTCAGCAGCTTGAGCTATAAGCCGTTTGATACCTGGCAACTGGGTCTCAACGGCGGATACAACCGCAGGTATATTACCCTGCAAGGCAGCTCTAAGGACTATGCCTATTCTGCAATTAGTGCCGCAAAAACTTTACTGGATAAAAAGTTTACTATCACGACAACACTTAGAAACCCATGGCAAAAGCGCTATGCTTTTACCCAGTACAGCAGTACCATCCAGTTTTACCAGTCCAATACCAGTAACGATTATTACCGCGCCTTCAACCTCAGCCTGAATTACAAATTTGGAGGCCTCAGCAGCGATATTAAAAAGAACAAACGCAATATCAACAATGATGACAAAAATAGCAGCAGCAACTAAAACATTAAGGAGAACCATTTTATTTGATACTTTATGTAGTAATTTCTTTATTTATCCACTTCCCACCATTTTCAAGTAATTCAATAAAAGACAAGTCACGTTAACTACGCTTTATAAATTTTTGATTGGAATGTAGTGGTTATGGTATAATATTATTATAATTGAAATAATCAACGTCATTAAATAAATTTGTATACTCATGGTTTTGTAAATTATGACCACCCCAGAAAATTATTATGCACGGAAGCTTTTTCAGCTGGAAATTTATAAAAGGAAGGGGCAGGATTTTGAAAATCTATTTACAAGGGTTATGCAATTATCGCATGCTTGGTTTACGCCTGTAGCACCACAGGGACGTTACGGCGACCGAAAGAATGATGGTTTTATCAAGCAAAGTGGGCAATATTATCAAGTATATGCGCCGGCCAACCCGGCCCAAAGTGAAAAAAAAGCTATAGCTAAATTGGTTACAGATTTTGCCGGTCTATATAAGCACTGGAATGCACAGGTAACCCCTATAAAGGAGTTTTACTATGTCATTAACGATAAATACCAGGGCTGCTATCCGACAGTTTTTCCAGAGCTGAAGAAAATCGAAGATCAGTACCCCACTGTAAAGTGTCATCCGTTTTTATCCAAACAGCTGGAAGACCTATTTTTGGCATTGCTAGATGCCGATAAATTGGATATCGTGGGCTTTATCGTCGTACCTGAAGAAATCAATTTAGAAGTTTCAGTATTAAGTGAAGTGATAGGATACCTTACGAAGTTAGATGTTCCATATTCTAGGGAAAACATGCCTCAAAATCCAAATTTTGAAGAAAAAATACAATTTAATTTAATTGGTACACATGTTGCAAATATTCTTCGTTTCGGATCGTACCAAGACGGTGCATTGAAAGAGTACTTTAAAATTAACAGTACCTTTGCAAAAAATGATTTGCGCAATACCTTTAATCAGCTATATCTGGAAGGTTTGGCCGCCTTCCCAGAAACAGACGATAAGAATGATTTG
>JAABUS010003598.1_pt1 | contig 24652 bp, 21 predicted proteins | sample 5560161 | NCBI WGS metagenome assembly JAABUS01 (sample SAMN10711885, study PRJNA513376) | rock metagenome | isolation source: Antarctica rocks | place: Antarctica: Victoria Land, Trio Nunatak nord | collected 2016-01-04
GTCAATATGAGTGTCATTTAACTAGAAGATAAATGCTAAGAAAGAAAGATAGCTACAGAAAAGAAGCTGATTACATATGTGTGTTTCTCAGTCGACGCTAGACTCAATAGAAACTAGTCAAGATGACGAAGCGAGAATAGATCTGACAAGACTAGAAGACTGAGTCTGACAAAACTAGAATCATGACAATAGTGAGTATGAATTCACTTCTTGATTTGATGATGATGAGCTGATGATATCTTGAATGAAGATGAAAAAGTTTAAAAGAAGTGAGCAACGCAGTTCTTTATCATATCTCTTTCTTAAAACACAAAATGTGCTTGCATCACATTTGTTTACTTTCTTCGCTATTGATTCTTCATCTTGCGTCAGCGCGCTTACTGTATTTGCTGCTTGCATTCAATTCTCTCATTCTCATGTCATCTTTGATCAGAGATTTGTCTCTCTTTCTCTCTACATGAGAAATTTCACATCATCAACTCAACATCACAAAACAGCTTTGAATGTGTATAGTAAAAAGATTGTGATACAATTCTTGAATAAATGTAAAAAATGCATGAAAAGAAATGTAAACTGCGTAAAAATAAAGTTTTTTATTGAAAAGAATTTCAAGAAATGTGCACTATGCATCATTATCAAGACAAATTACAAGTATAAGTTGTAAGTATAATTTTCAGTAGTTTCAAGATGTGAAAATTTAATAATTAATTGATGCTTTTTAAAGCATTCAAGAGTGATTCAACACTCATTTCTGTCAGTTCTGCTTTCTCTTCGCCTAACTTAAGCACTTCTCTGTCTTACTTAAACTCTTTTCATGTCGAGATTACATCTGATCTCAAGTTCAATCTCATCAATTCTGTTTCTTCATTACTTTACTTAAACTCTTTTTCTTCTCGATTTCATGCAAACTCTTCTTCATTCTTTATTGTATCTGATTCTGAGTCTGTGATCAAGAAGATGATGATCACTTCTTGCAATCTTTTTCTTGACTCAACTCAGAGTCAGATGTTTCTTGAATTTGAAGAATATATTAAGAAGAAGCTACATTTTCTCGTTCTTGATATCAAGATAAACAGAAATGATATTAGTAAAATGAAGAAAAATGTTGAAGACATAATTATTAATTGCAGAGAGATGCAAAAGCAAATGATAATACAAGAAATTCAAATCAATGATCTGTTATGTTGAATTGCAAAACAGAACAAGATCATTGAAGATTTGTAAAAGTAAATTAAGAAGTATGATAATTTTTGATCTGCTTTGATCACTCAGACTCAGAATGCTTTGATTCTTCTTGCAATGCATTTGAAAGATCAGAATGTCTCTGTTGCAATTGAAATGTGCTTTTTTATAATGTTGTCTTCGTTCTTGTTCTCTTTGCTCTCTTGTATCTTTCTGCTCTCGCTTTCATTTGATTCATTTCTATCAATGACTTCTTCTTTCTTCTTGTCTGATTCATTCTCATTGATGATTTCTTCTCTCTTTTCATCTTTAACATTGACTACGCAATCTATCATTGAAGAGATGAAGAATGCAGTGAACTTCAATATAAGCTTCTTATCTTATTCATTCTGTCAATATGATAACTTGTGCATGTTTTGTGCTATCTGACTAATAGTTGCAAGAGTTTACTTTCATCAACTTTTGAATTTTCAAGAAAGTGAAAGCTGAATGATACTTATATTATATGAAACTCATAAGTTATTCATGTATTAATTTCTGCATTTGTTAACGACTTTTTTAGACTGTTGATTCAAGTACTGATGAGAATGATTGAGTAAGAAAATCTTGTTTTTCTTTTCTTTTTTTTCTTTCTAGTGATAGTTAAATAATTATCAATCTTTTTACTTCATTTTATGCATATTTGTGATCTTTCATAACAATGTTAACAATTTACTTTTGAGCTTAATGAGATGTTTGCAATGAAAGAATCTGTCAGAATCATGTTTAAATGATACAATCAATGAAGATCAAAGTTGATAGTGCTTGATCTTTAAAGATAGTTATAACTGAATATTAAGAATACAGAAGAAGATTAATACAAAAGCTTTTATTTATGTAATGTTCAAAGACTGTGTTAAACTTGAAAGAAATGTGTTTGTGACATGAAAAGAAAATGATGTAGATGAACAAGATGTTAATGAAAGAAAAGAATGTTAAGAAAGAAAAAAGATGTTGAGTCATATTTGAATCAAATCTGAATCAGATCTCAATCAGATCATTGACTAGTTCTAATCATTACACAGAGTACTTGCTAGCGTGCATTGCAAATTGATTAAAACTTCAGTCTTATTCAGTCTTATTAATCTTGATATGCTCGTAACATTATTTCTTTCTTTGAAAATTCATGTTTGCATGAATGTAGTTCATTTGCTCACTTTTGTTGATAGTTATTTCAATATTTAGCGCGATTTGTTTGAATATAGCTTATGAAATTCATTCAAAACTTTCTCTGAGTCATCGAATTTCTCTTTATCAACATAGTATCACTCATTGTCTTTATCTAGATCTTTTCATTTGACTTTGTACTGTATTCAATCTTAATAATATCTGAAGTTCAATATATCATCTATCTTTCAATGTTCATCATCTTTGATAGTGATTGATCTGAGTGATTCTGAATGTTGTTCTGATAAAGAATCTTCTGAATACAATTGTAGTAACTTTGAGCTGAACATTAAATGCAGATGCTTCATGCTGACTGATAAATGAAGATGATAGAAGATACTCACTTTAACAGTGATTTGATAGAAGTTTAGCTGTTTATCTTTCAAATTTTTGCAGAATCTTGTTGTCTTGATATTTCTGAAAGATAGTCAAACTCAGTCATCTACTTCATATGTGATGTTTCATTTATATTTATTGATCTGAACTTCAATGATCAGCTTCATCTATTTCAATTGTTGATGATAAAAGCTCAGTAACTCTTTCATTCAAATGACAATATCATCTGCTTTTCTAGCTTCAAGTCGTTCACAAGTTGTTTCATAGTCAGTCATATCTGAATTGAAACTCATTCAAAAGTGAAATTCTTTATTGAAGTAAAAGAGAATCATTGAAGTGATTGAGAAGATATTGAAATTATTGTTGAATTTCATCATAGATATTCATTTAACTCAGTCATTCTGCATGTAATTGCAGTAGATTCTAAGTTCATGTTCAACGTCTTGATTGACTCATTTTGATTGATCATTGATTTCAGAATAATAGACTGTGAATAAACTAGCTGTGATTCTTAATTGTTTGCAAAGACTTTTTCACATAGTTGATATAAATTGAGAGTCTCTGTTCAAAACAATAGAACTGAGTAGATCATGCAGTCAATAAACATTTCATAGTATGATTCAAATCATTTCTTCAACTGAGATGTCATCATCTTCTTAATGACAGAAAACATAGTGATGTTCTTTAATGAGATGACATATGATTATGCAAATGATGTTATAGTCTTCTGACAGAAGTAGTTCAGTGATGAAGTTCATAGTTATATCTTTTCAGCGTTTCTGTGAAATTGAAAAAGAATGATGAAGTTCATTGATGCTATCTTTAAAGACTTTGCTTTGTTGATAAGCATGACAGTTTTGAATGTATCATTGAATAGTAGCTCAATGATCTGATCAATAGTAGAAACGCTGAACTAGATTGATGATTCGTTTATTGTTGAAATGAGAGATTGAAGATTGATCATGCACTTCTTGTAGTAATTTCGTGTGCATGTTCTCAGAGACTCACAATAGATCTTTTCTAAATAGAACATCGTCAATGATTTCGCAATTCTTTAGTTTAGTGATATGAAATTTGAGCTTGTTATCATTCATAGCTTGTTTATATTCACTGCAGAGCTCATTTGTTTGATTGATCATATATACTCATTGATAGAGATTCACTTTTGATTCAACAGATAAAATATTGACTTTATCAGAGATCAGAATAGTCTGAAAACAATCTTCAAGACGCTGAGCTGATTCAGAGACGTTCACTAGAAACATTCTGATTAAAGCATTGACTTTAGTGTTTATTTTGCCTGATCTAAAGATGATCTGAAAGTTGAACTTCAATAAAATGTTCAAATAGTTGACTTATCATTGACTCAACTGTTTGTTTTTCATGAAGATCTTCAAAGTCTGATGATTGATGAACATCTGAATGAGTAGTTCAGTGCATTTCAGCTTGAATCATCAGTGTTTGAAGTATTGAATAATGGCTAGCAATTTCTTGTCATAGATGTGATAATTGATTTCAGCGAAAATCATGCTTTTGCTGTAAAAGATCATTGAATGAAGAACTTTCTCATCATCATACTGAGATAGTATTTCATCTTTTACATAGTTTGAAGCATCAATCTTCAGAATAGCTTGTCGTTTGAGATTGAAATGACGAAGTACTGAGATCAAGCTGACTTGTTTCTTTAGATTGTTAAAGACTTAAACACAAATCTCATTTCATACAAAAGACATGTTTTTTCTAGTCAACTGAGTGAATGATTTGACTAGCTTCAAGAAGTTCTTAATGAAACAACAATAGAAGTTAACAAATTTCACGAAGCTCTGAATTTCTTTTAGATTGATTGAAGTGATTCAGCTGACTATGACTGTCATCTTGCTGAGATTCATACGAAGATTTAGTTCTGATACAATGACTTCTAGAAAGACAGTCTCTTCTACATTGAATTTGCACTTTCAAATATTCATCTGCAGTTCAGCTTCACGTAGTCGATTCAATACTAGTTTGACGTGATCTTTATATTTCTTTCTCATTTTGCTATAAATGAGAATGTCATTTAAATAAACTTGGCAAAAGTTATTCAGAAAGTCTCATAGAATGTCATTCATATATTGCTGAAAGAAGATTGATTCATTAGTCAGTTTGAATGATAGCATCTTATATTTATATGCTTTTAAAGCAATGATAAAGATGATGTAATTCTTGCTATCAAGATGTATTTGAAGTTTGTTGAATGCTGATATGATGTTCAATCTAGTCAGATGCTTGCAATTCACTATTTTATCAATGATCTCATTTATCAGCGATAAAGAATATTTATTTTCTTTGAAAATGATATTTAGCTTTCAATAGTTCACGCAGAATCAAAGATCTTTATTTGCTTTGAGAATGAATAGAACGAAGAAGAAATAAAGAGTCTGACTGAAAGTGATGAATTTCTTCAACAGATTCTTGTTTAAGTACTTCTTTACTTTCAGAAGTTTAATAGAAAACATTTAATAGACTTGACAGCAAGAAGACGTTGACTTATTGATGAGCTCAATTTTATGATCATAGAAGCAATGAGAAAGTAGTTTATTCAATTGAGCTCGATCAAAAACATCTAGAAACTCATAATATTTTGATGACAGCTTCGCTTTAATATCTTTCAAATTCTGAGTCGTTTCATTAATTAAAGAGATGTTTAAAGCATTCAAATTGCATTGAGTATTGTACGTAATTTCTCTATTGATGTTCATCATGAATAAAGCAAAGACTTTGATCTTGTTCTTCTTTGAATTATTCAACAGTGTTTTAAATGAAGCGACATTTATGCTTTGAATTGAGAATAACTTTTTCTGAACAGTGATTGAAACAAGTCATTTAAGCATTGTAGAGATTTTAGTCTGAGTGATTGAAGAGAGCGAAGTTGATCGCGATCAACTTAAGTGCTTTGAATTGAGCGAGATCGAAAAAATTGAAATAGAAGTATTCAATTGATTCAAAAAAACAATGACGTCATTTTGCATATTCAGTAATATTTCGTTTTTATTCATTCAGAACTTACTCAATATGACTTCATGATGATCAATATCAGCTATCAACATTGATACAGTAAATTTCTTATGACTTTCAATGATGAGATTGAATAGAATTTTATAAGTGATTGCTTTTTTAAATATCTTCTCATCATAATCTTTTATTAACTTCTCTTTTGTCAGTGATATAAATTGAATTTTCAGTTTCTTGCATACTTTATTGACTAGATTGAAATGTATGATCATGTAAATGACTGAATCACTGTCTATTAAAGAACAAAGACTGAAAGATCATTTCTGAAAAATAAGATGAGCATTAATTAAAAATAACTTTTCAAAGTAATTCTCTTTTGATAGAATTTCATCTAGTTTGCACAAAGATATAATCTCTATCTTTTTGATGACTTTTAAAAAGATAACTAGTTTTTTGAATTAAAATCGAAATCGAAATCAAAATCAAAATCAAAGCAATCATATTCTTTGTTCACTGCATTGATTCTAGTAAATCGATTCAAGCACTCTCTAAAGCTATGATCTGATTTATGATATATAAAACAGATTTCAACTAGAACGTCTGCTTTCTTGACGTTAGTTAAAATCGCGTCACGCGACTTTGACTGATCAGACTTCAAATGATTGACTGACTGAGTAACAATAGTCACTTTATGAAAGATAGTCTTTGAAATGTCATTAACGTGTTTAAGCTTGTTCTTGATCTCTTGAATGACTTGCTGATCATTATTCAAATGAATCAGATAGAAACGAATTTCTTTTAGAAAATCAGATTGAACTAGTTAATCTACTCAAATGAATTGAAAACGAAAGTGTATTTTATCTTTCAGATCAATGATCAGTTGCTTTTTGTAATAGTTTAAATAGAAAGATAGTCGTTGAAACTGAGTATAGAACTTGTTGAATTTCTTTGATTCTTGAATCAAGTTGTAATATTTTCTACAAAAGTTGACTTTCTTATTCAAATCATTGAACAACTGAGCTAACTCTTTCAAAAGATCTTCGACGATTCTATAAAGATTAACATAGTCACATTTGCATTTAGTCTGAGTGATTTCAGCTGCATCATCGAATAATCTAGAATGTATATAGCTCAATTTGACTCATTCATTAGAAAAAAGATCGACATTGATCTCTAGTTTATTCTGAATTTTTCCGTATCAGTTCTTTCAAGTAAAGTTTTTTTCATCAGTAAACAGCGAAGAATCAGGTATTTTTTGAGATCTAGAACGCTCAGAGTAGATGAAATCAGAAGAAGTGTTTTCTTTAGTTTGAAGTTTTATCTTCAACTCTTTGATTTCGTCTTCTTGTTGTTTATCTAACTCATAAAGTTGATCTGTTTCTTTATCAAGAGCTAGACTTCGAGCTTTTCAAATTTCGTAAAACATGAGAGATATTATTATTTCAGCAAATGATTCATCATCTTCATGAATGAATGACGCAGCACTTAATGATTTCAATGAATCAGCATCAGAGATTTGAGAGAAACGATTTCGAAATTCTTCAGAACACTCTTCAGTAAACAAATGATTAAACATGATGAGATTTATTTGAAAGAGAATTAAACAAATGATGATGCTTGATGATTGAAGAAGAAAGACGTATGAGATGAGATTCAATCTTCAACAAAGAAGATGAGATTTTTTTGTTAATTTGATTGATTCTTTAGCAAACAATGAAGATTCTTTATTGTTGAATCTATCGATCGATTTAATTCTTGAGCAATTCACGAAGATTCTTTATCATGATTCTTATAATTGAGTGAACTTTGCATACTTAATGAGTGATAAGTAGTCTAGCAATTCAAACAGTCTTGTCGTTGATTCTATTTAATCTTCTAGTGTTGTTCTGTCTTTTGATTGTCGTTGATCATCAGGTAAATGAATTTCTTTAAACTTGTTCTATCTGTATGAGTATGTTGAATGAGTAATGAAATCAGTATCATGTGATTAATGAATTCTTAATATAATGTCAGAATCATGTTTAAATGATACAATCAATGAAGATCAGAATTGATAGTGCTTGATCTTTAGAAATAGCTATAACTGAATATTAAGAATACAGAAGAAGATTGATACAAAAGCTTCTATTTATGTAATGTTCAGAGACTGCGCTAAACTTGAAAGAAATGTGTTTGTGACATGAAAAGAAGATAATGTAAATGAACAAGATGTTGATGAAAGAAAAGAGTGTTGAGAAAGAAAAAAGATGTTGAGTCATATTTGAGTCAAACCTGAGTCAGATCTCGATCAGATCATTGACTAGCTTTAATCATTATGCAAAATACTCACTAGCATGCATTGCAAATTGATTAAAGCTTTAATCTTGTTCAGTCTTATCAGTCTTAATACGCTTGTAACAGAATCTCAATAAAGTCTTGCAGTTGTTAAAATAATCTGATGATTCTCAGATATTTTCTGAAGCTTCAAAGTTCTTTCAGCTAAGCAGATATTGCAACTGATCATTCTGTATGCAACTATTCAATATGTCGTTGATCTTTCAACTATCATGTATTTCTTTCTCTAGCTTAAAATTCTTCATCAGCAACTCATTTAACTTTCTCTTTCTTGAGCAGAATGATTTCAGCAAACTGACATTGAATATTAAATGTATACACATTTTTGAAGACAGTTTCAGATGATAGACTTGTCTGCTCAGTCACTTTAAAATTCTGTACAATCTGTATTTTTTAACTTCAAGTTTCTTGAAAAACTTCTTGATTTGAATGTTCTTGATATTCAATCACATTAACTGATTGACAAAATACATTTTAGCAAAGTGTTTTTTATCATGCTGAGTTGCATAGTCAATGTTTGTCTCTGCAAGTCTGTAGCGAAGATTCTTGTGCAGTCTTTTCATTTTTATTGTGTAATTTGTGATTGACTTTGATTTCTTTAAATGATTCTTGATGCTGAACTTCATTCTTAAGTATCTTTCTGTGATTGCAAAGAATGATGTTATCAATGTTGCAACATGAACGCTGTTATTGTAAAAGAACTCGATCATGACAAGAAGATGAATTCAATCATTTTGAACATCATTGCAGTATACTTAAAGATAAGTCTTGAGAATTTGATTCTGTTTCTTGATTTGATCATTAATGCAAGAGTGAAACGTAATGCTAAGTTTTTGCTTGATCAGAAAATGATAGCATAGCAATGTTCAAAAGTGTGATGTAAATACAAAATCTTTGTCAAAGACTATATCATCAGAAGTCTTGTGATATCAAACTACTTTGTCAAGAAAGAGATTAATTAAATTAAAAGTAATCATTGTTTTTTGAATAGAAATGTAGTGTGTCATCTTGAAAAGATGATCAACTACAATCATAATGCTGTCATAAAAGACATTTGAGATGCTCAAGCTGTCAGAAAGATCAATGATGAAGTTCATGATAATGCTTCTTCATACTTTTTGAAAAATGAGCAAATTATTCAGAAGTTCTTAAATTCTGTAATGTAGTGTCTTATGTTGCTGACATGATTTACAAATTCTGCAGTATTTCTTAATGTTCTTATTTGCAAATGATCAGTTGAAGATTCATTGAATAAGCTTTAAACATCATCAAGAATCAAAATGTTCTGCAAGAAAGCTGTCATGATGTTGTTTTATAATCTTTGCTCTAAATTCATTTTATGCAGAAACATAAATAAATTTTTAAAATATCATGATGTCATTTGTGATTTTCTTTGATCAGTTGATCATGAAGACGCTGAAGTCAATTTCAGTATTGTACATGCTTAAGTTTCTCTTTTTCATTAATTCGTGTACTGTAATGATGAGATGATTTATTTTTTGCTATTTGCAAATCAGTTAAATCAAACTCTTGAAAGAGTAGCTTGCAAAGTTGACAAAGCTCAAGATCAGAACATCATTTCATATTAATGAATTGAAGCATTTATGAATTTTCATAGACTTCAAAACTGCATCATCTGTCTCATTTAAATCATTCTGAATTGCAACAAAATGACTTTCTGATGCATTCACTTTCTCTTTTATGAATAAAGCTTTCTTCATTTCTTCAGCAGAATGATGCATAGTTGAATCTTTGTTCTGATTCATGATCAAACATTTATTTTTCTCAGCAAAATGATACATGATCAAAACTTTGCTCTGACTCATGATTAAACATTTGCTCTTCTCAACAGAATGATGCATAGTTGAATCTTTGCTTTGATTCATGATTAAACATTCACTTTCATCAGCGAGACAACACATAGTTGAACTTCTGCTCTGATTCATGATCAAATATTCACTTTCTTCAGCAGAAGAATTTGCTCTTTTGCATTTTCATCTCATCTGAACAACATTTCTCTCAGTTTCAGTAACAGTGATAAACATTGACTTGATGTTCTTGCAAAAACAAATGTCTCTTCTAGTCTCAATGATAATAGTAAACGTTGATTCAATGTTTTTGCAAAAGCAAATATTTTCTTTAATTTCAACAATAATAATAGATCTTGACTCAATGTTTTTGCAAAGATTGATATCTTCTTAAGTTTTAGCAACAGTAGTAAATCTTGACTTAATGTTTTTGCAAAAGCAAATGTTCTTCTGACGAGAAATAATAATGTTTTGAAATCATCATTGAGACTTCTCATCAACAGTTAAGAATTTCTTCAAAGTCTGAGAGATTCTTTTGATTCTTCTTGCGAACATTGATAAGTTAATGATCTTTTCAAATAATTTAATGACTATTTTCTTGTGATTCTTGATGCTCAGAGTCTTGAACTGTTGAGTGAAAATAATGAGTATTAATGCTGATTGACTCAAGAGATTCTTCAAGAGTTTTCTCATGTATGCTAAATCATAAGTGAACTTTTTCTCATTTGCATCAATATCTTTCTCATAGTTGAGTCTTCTTAATGAGTCATCAACAAAGTTGCTCACTTTCTTTTGATAGAAAATCTTGAAGTTGTATGCAGTAAGTTTGTTGATTCACTTTATCTGTCTGCAAAAAAGCTTAATTGTTGTCATGAAGTATCAAAGATTTGCATGATTGCTGATTATCTTTATTTCATATCAAGTCTCTTTTAAATAATGTTTTCAATGATTCATGCTTTCAATGATTATCAGCATTTTCTGATGATGTGCATCATAGTTTTGTTCAATCAATTATCACTTTCTCAATCAGATGACTATTAAGTATCAATGTAGATTCTCAAGTGTGATATTTATTTGTTGAAACATTATCATTCTTTTTGCAAATTCAGAAACATTCATCTTCAATTTTATGACTTTTGCAAAATTAAAGTGCTAAAGAATAACGTTTTGAGCAAAGATAACTTTCAGCTTCTGAAAAGTGTTTCAAGCATTATTGATGAGTTCAATTTACTTCATCTGTTCTTTGAGAATTCATCTCTTTTTTGCATTAGAAAAAAGACTCATTTTAAGATGATTGATCAAGAATGATGCTATTCTTGAATAGTTTTTTATGAATCAATGATAGAAGTTGACAAAGTTGAAAAATGTTTAAATCTTTTTCATCATTCTTGATTATGATCAATCTTGAATGATTTGCACTTAATTCTTCTTCATTGAAATTTCTCTTTTTTCTACTTTATATTTTAGAAAGAATAACTCTTTCTTGAAGAATTTGCATTTTGAGAGCTTGATGTAAAGCTTTAAAATCTGCAGTTTTTCAAGAATTTATCATATGTGATGAACATGTTTCTTACAAATTTCATTGAATATCAGAATGTCATTCAGATAAATGAAACAAATGATGTTGAGAAATTTAAACAGAGTCTGATTCATATAAATCTGAAAGAAAGTTAATGCATTAATGAGATCAAAGAGCATTATAAGATACTCATATAAGTTAAATTTCATACAAAATATCATCTTTCATTCATCTTCTTCTTGTATGTAAAGTTTGTTGAATGCATTCTTGATGTCAAGCTTGATAAATTACTTGACATCTGCAAAATGATTGAGAGCTTCATCAATCAGCAAAAGAAGACATTTATTCTTAAGAATGATTACGTTGAACTCTTGATAATCAATGCATGATTGCAGCGTTTCATCTTTTTTAGATGTAAAAAGCATAAGCATTTCAGCTGAAGAAATGAAGTATCATATCATGTTTGCTCAAAGCTGTTTCTCAATATACATCTTTTATGCAATGAGTTCAACTGCAAAAAGATTGTACAAAGAACTTCAAAAAGCAATACAACTTTTTTTGATGCAAATAGCATGATCATGAAACTTGTAAATCAAAAGAACTTTGACTTTTTAAGTGAAGAAATTCGCGAAGTTTGCAAATTCTTTTGAAACATTTAAAAATTAATCAACTATCATATTCTTGATCTGTGTAAGTTGAGAGTTTTCTTCTGTCATTGAAAGACTCAAAAAGTTGTACAAAGCATTTAAAAGCAATTGAATGTGTATTGTGATGCTTTGTTGCTCAAGATTCTGAGTCAATTAAGTGCTTGAAACTTCTCGTTTCTTTTGCTGATTATGTCAATAAGAAAACTTGAAAGTAACTTTTCTTGCAAGACTAAATTAATGAATATTGCATGCAAAAAGACTTAACGCAAGTCTTGCTTCATTGAACATCACATAAGATGATTTTGAAACTATTCTTCAATAAGATAATTTCTTTCTTTTATTCTGAGCACACAAGATTCTTCAGTATAAGTGTCAATGAGCAAACTTGTGAATGAAATTATGTTTCTTAAAGAATGAAAGATTTAACATGAGATTTTCTGAAGCATATTTGACAATGATAAAGATTTTCAAGATACATAAATTACTTTCATCAAAGTTCTGAATGTTCAGATCAAGCAGTATTGTTTCATGTAGTCACATTGATTTATCATTGAAGAAAATTTTCATGAACTTTCAAGAATGAATATTCTCAATCTTATTTAAACATTTCACAAGATTGTGATGAATCATGTTTAACATACACTCAATGTTCATCATGATTCAAGTTTCAAAAAGATCAAGACATTTTAACTTAATCTTGACTACAAGAATAAATGATGTTGTAATGAAGTTCAAGTTTTTTAACATTGTCAATGCATTCAGTTTAACAGACAGTTGACTGATTAAATTGATTTATTAAGTTTTGTATTTTTCAGTTGCTTTCTTCTTTTGAGCAATTGATAAATGAGAGAAATTTATCAAGCTAAGTCTTTTTTCAAGATGTCAATAATGAGAATGTTGTTAAAAGCAGAAGAAGCTTCTGAAAAGAAAGTTTCTGAAAAGACAAATCATGAGTTTAAACAATTCAATTCTGCATGATTTTTAAATTTGCATCTGATGCACATTTTCTCACTGACTTTGCAATATTTTTTCTTTTAAAAGACTGTTTCTTTCAATTCTGATTCTCATTGCTCTTGTTGATCATTAAAGTATTCTTCTTTTTCTCAATCATTGATTCTTTGCAAAGAATTTTGCAAACTCTTCTTATATAATCAATTCTCAAGAAATGAGTTCATTTTCAACTGTCAATTCTGCTGAGCATAGTTCAAAGCATGTTGCATGTCAATGTACTTTGTCAGTTTTCAACAGAACATCTTGCTTCATTGAGCGAAAATTAGTACAATTAGCTTAGTCTTGTTCAAAAAAAGTAGCTCACTCAGAAATCTGAACAATAGCACTTTCTCAAACTTCATGATCTCAACATGATTTTAAAAATGTGTCTTGTTGAGTTTCAGAAAGAACAACATGCATGTTTGATCACTTCTTTTTATAATGACATTTCATAAATTATTCATTCAATTCTGAAGTAACTTCACATCAAGCAAGCATTGCTGAAGAGTCTTGAGAAACTTCATTCATGTGATTCTATGATTTTTCTTCTCAACAATCTTCTTGATCTGTTGAAGATAGTGCATTGCTGTGATTTTTACATATTTTATGATGTAATCAAGCTTGTTGTTGTCTTTGATGTAATTCATCTTGATGAAGTTCAACTTTAGTTTTCTGAAAAATAACTTCAAATTTTCATTGATGATGAATTTGAACTTCTTCTCTTTTAAGAACTTATTTGAAAGAATAATCTTAAAAATGATCATTCTCTTCTTAAAAAGATTGTCATCAATGAAAGAATTCTTTATGACTTTAGCGATGATTCTTTTGCAAAACTTCAATTTAAAGCGATCAAATGCATGACTTTATCATGTTAAAAAGTAATCAGAGTTCAACATGCAAAATGCTTGATTCAGATTTTCTAACAAAATAACATTTTCAATGAACAACATTTTGCATCAAGTACACATCTTCAAATAATTCTGTTGTCTTTGCAAAATCTTTACATCATCAATAATGCTTTGAATTTCATCAAAGATGATGAATGAAAATTCATGTTCAATGACTTTCTGTGATGAAATAACATCTATAGATATAGTTTATGATAGTATGTAAAAGCTATGAAGTGAAATCAAGTGAAAGTCAAATTAAAGTACAGCTAGTGCATCGTTAGAAGCACTAGTGTATCGTCATTTAGCAAGCGCTAGTCTAATTCAAAGAAACAAATTTGTAACTCATAATTCATAACAACATGCTTTCATTGAAAAAAGCTTCAATGATCTTGTCAAGTCATCATCTTTTCATATCTTTTAACAAACGCTTGAGTTGCTTTCTAGTGAGCTTGACAATCAATTGCTTTTTAGTAGATTTCAATGATATCACATCTGTAGTAATGTTTGACATCTTCTTCTTTTTTGACTTTAATTTACGTTTCACTTCGTAATTTCAAATCAATTCGAGCGCGTTGTCAAGCAAATCTTCATCGTATAACTCATTGTACTCTGATTCATATTCTTTTCACCTTACTAGATATTTGCGTATGAGTGATCTTCTGTCAAATCATTGAACTCTATCATCAATGAGCTTCTTGATTTCATATGAGACTCATTTGTTGATGTTCTTTTCTACTTCTATAAAGAAAGAATTATCTGATCGTGAATGTTTAAATGAGTCTGCATTCTTGAATGCTGATTTCAATTGCACTATGAAGATGATTGAGTGAATTCTTCAGTGTGACGAAAGCTCAAGCTCATATGCAAGCTTCTTGACTCATTTGATAATCAGAAAAGAATTACAGTATTGCTGACTGAGTTTTTTAAATGAGTGATCTGAAAGATGATAGTTATGATGTAATCATAGAAATGCATAGTCTTTGATTCATAAAATCATTGACTTATGATTATAATCATATCATGCTTTCATCTTGATCTTCGCGAAAGTAATAGCATCAGCAGCTTCAAATACATTTATAGATTGTTTCACTGTGTAGTTGAAGCAATCTTCAGAGTTAATAAGTGATGAAATGTTTATAGTTTTAAAGTCATAAACAATCTCATTAAAAGATTTATCTGTGTTGACAAACATGAAGTTGTTGAAGTTAGCTTGTAGACTGATTAACAGAGATGATCATAAAGATTCGTTGATACTGAAGAGTAGAAATCATAAAGTAATCTTCACAGTTTGATTAGAATGCTCACTTTGATCATCAATTTGAAAGTGATAAATCATGCTTGTCAGCAACAAGATCTTTAATTTCTCAAATGTAGCTTGTCAGAAGTCTGATAGAAATTTGAGATTGCAATTGAATATGATTGCTGATGACATATTTCAATTCGCTTGCTGCAGTTTTTCAATCAGAGCATAAGCTCACTTCTTCATTGATCAGATTGATTTGTCAGAAATCAGCATAAGTCTCTTGAAGAATTTGTTGATGATGATTAGTAAACACTTCAATTCATCTATGCTGATCGATAATGTTAGAATAAAGTTTAGCGTGATTGTATGAAAGAAAGTGTTTGCAGAACTTATTGAAATCATCTCATCATATGATTGATATCTTCTGATTTGATATAGCTGACACTTCAAGCAATGATCAATGAACTTTCAAAGTCTGAAAGTGAGTTTTCGTACATACATGATTTTGACGATTCGCTGATAGATTCAATGAAAATCAGCATGATGAGAACTGTGAGTCAGTAAGAACATTTTGTGTTTCAATTTCTTGAGAATCACTAATCAAACATGACGCTTTGAGTTCTCATTAACATGATACAAAAGTTTCTTCTGAACTTTGAAGTGACTTTCTTGAGATCATTGAATGACTATCTGATCATTCAATGATTTTGTAATCTTCTTGCGTGCTATACTTAGTATGTTTTTTCAACGTTTGTCATCTTTTAATGCTTCAATAAGATTGCTTTTGAACTTGAGTGACAACTCAATCAGAGAAGTAATGCAGACATAAATTATCTGATTCTTATGTATGATTCTTTCGTGCAGTAAATTCAGTATGTCGTCTTTGAAAGTCTCTTTCATTGATTTCAGTTCAAGCTTATCACGAAGAAGTCTGAATAATGCGTCAAGCATGATATTAATCTTGTCAACTTTGTGTCGTATATCTAGTTGAAAGATGAACAGATATTGAGAGATTCAAATAAGATGCAGATTCAACTTATTTGTGTTTGCAGTTGTTAAACTAATCTGTTTAACGATTATCACAGCGACTGCATGATCAATGTAGATGATAGTGAGCAATTTCAAAGTTGATTTCATCATGTGATGAATCTTTTTGATCATTCAGATCAAGTTAGCTACTTTTAATTTTGTGAGTCAGTAATTTCTTTCAGCAGAATTAAGAGTTCTGCTCAGAAATAGTATAAATTGAACATCTAATTGAGTAAAAATCATCTTCTCATCTTTGACGTGATAGATCATATCGATAAAATTGATCTTCTTGAATGCATCAAGATTGACTCATAACTGACGATCAGAATCAAAATGAGTCAATACTTTCTCTCTGACAAAGTGATTCTGAAAATGTTGAAAGAATCTGACTTTCAACTTGATTAACTCAAAAGTTCTTTTATTGATCTTGCTTCAATAAGTATTTAGATTATTCTTGAGTAAATTTACTGATAATTCAGTTTTGCGTCTCTGCAATGATTCTACTATTTGAGCATAATATGAAACATAGTTTCTTAGTCAATCGATCATATTTAGATAGATATTCAGTGCATGCAATGTTCATGAAAAGTCTAGAGAGATTATAGTCTTGAGTTTTTCAACTGAGATAGTCAGATCGAAATCATCGACTCTCTGATCAAGCAGTATCACTGATGAATAGTCTATGAATGATTTCTTCGACGAAATGCTAACTCTTTTCTTCGAAAATAGTTGAAACACAACATGTAAATGCTTCAAGTGATCTTTCAGAGTTCTTGAAAAGATGACAATGTCATTCATATAAACTTAAGCATAGCATTAATAAGATCACAGCAGTCGATCTGTCTGATGTTGAACATATGAAGAAGAGTTTTTGAATCTCATAACAGCTATCTCAAACTGTTTCTGCCTTTGATGAGAGACAACGATTATTTTATTTTGATCGATTGATCTGACTTTTCACTGATAGAAATAATCATTGACATTTATTATGATAATGTATTGACATTCTGCAACGACAGTTGTAATGATCGCTTGCAATGACATTGAATAGCTGTCTTGCAGAAAAATCTTGTTTAGATTTTGAATGTCAACTACAACATGCTTTTTTGAATTTCATTGATATCTCGTCATACAACGAAACTGAAAAATTATAAAGCGTTGACTGTTCAATTCAAGTAAGCTTATGTTGTTCATGAAGCTTATCAAAGATCTCATCTATCAATTTCTTGTCTTTAGTACTGAGAGAATACACTCTTGCAGATGAAATCTTAGTCTCAGAAACTAGAGTGATTGACATTCAGTTCTTCTTGAGAATATCAACAGTGTTTTCTTGATCTGTTCATATGTCATAGAAATTAATGATCTTTGCTATAACAATGACAATCTGATTAATGTCGTAGATAGTGATGTTGTTCTGCAAGATGATTTTCAGGTCAGAATTGACTTTGATCGAAAGTAGATTCAATACAGTTGATGTTGAAAATGATAATAAATTTAAATTTGCAGTTGATAAAGTTACGATGATAATGACAAGAACTGATACTTCTCTTAGAAGTGAACTCTTTCAGTCAAAAGTTTTATGCTGCTTTCAATCAATGATCATCAAATAATGATTCATTGAATTTGTCAGAAAGCAGTCATCTTCTTCATACTTAAGCATTGCTTCAATTCTTGCATGTTGTTGAATGATGATTGATTTTTCGATGTCATTTCAAACTTGCACAAAGAAAAAATTGACATCTACTACATGAGTGAAGAGATTACTCGTCTGTCTTAAATCTTGATCGTAATCAGACTTGAAGATCAGATCACGATCAGTAGATAGCTTATTTTTCTTCACAAGAACAGATACTTTCAGAAGTGCATGAGATGAAATCACGATTCAATCTTTGATTTGAACTATTCGCTTAAGATTCGACAGATTTCTAGTGAGTATGAAAATGTTGACAGTAAATTCTTGACAACTATTTATTCTGAAAATCTTTTTATTCAGATCTAGTTGCATCTTCTCTGTAATCATAATGTCAATTTCTAGAAGTATCTTTATTCTGAAATCATTGATCAGATGAATTTTTCAACGAAAGCAAGTCGTTGTCAATCTATCATCAGATAGAAATTCATGAATATATGTGATCAGCATCACAAAGTCATTGAAGTGATGAATCTTGTTTTTGATGTCTTGTACAGATATGAGTGATGTCATTTTCTGTATTGATGTATTTGAAGCAATGAATTCAATAAACTTATGATTCACTATTGTCATGATACATTCTATGTCTAAGATAATATCTTCTTCTGATTCGTTGAGACTTCAGCAGACTTTGACTGTGATATATTGTCAATCACGAAAGATGTAGTTGATGATTTGCAATGATTTCAAAGAAGATTCAATAAGAATGCGCTTCTTCTTTGATGATGACTTTGATGTAACTGAGAAAGCAGCTGACTTGTTTATTGATTGAACGATTGAACACTTTTCAAGATGATGATGAAGCTTATTTTCTGATTCAAAGTTTTGATCACAGTGTTCACAGACTTTAGTAGTTGTAGATTTGATTGTAGAAATCACAAAGTCTGCATTCACAGAGTTGTCTTTCTGATCAAAATTTAATTTCAATTTGATTTGATATTGATTCTTCTTAAAAGTTTCTTCAACGTATGTATCAGAGACATCTTGCAAATATGCTTGCTGAATAGTGTTATGATTCTAGCTACGCATCTTCGTTGATGACTATGTTGATGACTATGTTGATGACTATTCTGAGAGCTATCGTCGATCGCTCGTCGCTAGAGCATAGACTTGTTTCAAAGTCAACTCTATTCAGAGTTAGCTTATGTTCTTCTGAGTCATATAGATAGTCGATTCTTTTCTTCTAGATACTTTTCTTTCTTAGCATTTATATACTTGTTACATTACACTCATATGACTCGCTCTATGCTGATCTCTAACAAATAGTGATTTGATACTGATCTCATTCATTGTCATGATAAATTTTCTGCTCTTCAGTATTGATTTTCATCTTTTTGTTCTTCTGATTCTTGATAGAGACTTGATAAACTTGTTGAGATCATGATTGAAATGATGGTTTGAGTAATGACTTGTCACGTTTTCAGTTATTTGAATAGAGTGAACGCTGATTCGAACCTGACGCATTTTCATCGTTTGTTAGCAACAATGACTGTTGTGAAGCTGACAAAGTCGACATCATTGTATTAATGTTTGACTGTGAAGACTGCTGAGATTGATTCTGATAAGCATTGTTCTGATAGTTTGAAAATCTTGAAGTTTGTTTGAAACCATTCTGAAATTGTCGCTGAAAATTCAACTGAGAGTTAGAACTATCATATTGATCAATATCTTTATTATCGCGTCGATCATTGCTACGTTGATTACTGCTTTCAATACTGCGATTGATATTTAACATATTGATACTAAATTCGATGTTTTCTCGATATTTAGCTGCTAACTCTCATCAGATGTATTTTCTATTGTTCATATTATGTAGAAAATCATTAATCTTGATGACAAAAGTAGATATCATAAGATCTTTTTGAAATTTCAAATCAATGTCGTTGTAAATAATTGATAACTGATTGAAGATGAAGTTTAATTTTGTTGATTTGACAGCTTTTAATATGATCTGAGCATACTTGCAAGGTTTGCAATTTCATCATGCATCTTTCATGATGTATCTTTCTTTGATAATCATGTTCAAAGCAATGCAAGATTGCTCGCAAAAGCATTTAATCAGAGCATGTATTCACTCATTGACATCGTCTTTGTATTTGATCAATCTTTTCTCGTCATTGATAAGCTCTTTGATATATCATTTCATTGCAATGTCTTGAAGACAGATTCATAGATTTGTTCTTACTAAATTAATATCTTTAATATAAAGAATATTCTTGACATGTTCAATGAAGAGATGAACGTCTCGAAAGTATGTCTTCTTGTCTGAATGCTTCAGAAAATCGTCAGTATGCATGAACTTGTCATTGTACATAAAGTCAAAGAATCTCACTTCAGTAGAATTTCAGCGATTGCAATGATCATTTTCATCATCATCGTCTGCTAGATCAGTAGAATCAGTAGATTCAAATGATTTAAGTGATTCAAAAGACAAACTATCTTGATTACTGAGTTTTCAAATTGTACAAGAAATGCTCTCGACGATAATTTGATTTAACATCTCTTGCTGAGCTTCTGTAAAAGATGCAGTCATGATGTTCTGCAAATTTGTTATAGTAACTTCTTCTGTGAATTCAATTCTAGATTTATTAATGAAAGTAGAAGAAGATGTGATAGAATATTGCTGATTATGTCAGATGAGATAAGTCTTTGAAGTTCAAAATTGCTGAATATCTTGAGCAAAGAAATTGATCGCTGCTTAAAATAAAGATCAATTTATCGCTCAATCAATGTTGAAAGAGACTGATTTGATTGAGACAGAAGATCTCTCAGTACATCTTGAAGAATCTACTGTTTCAATAGAATCTTTTAAATGAGTAGGTTGAAGATAAAGCGACGTAATACAGATGACTATGCATACATTTGCTTTTGAAAAGATTCTATGATTTCTAGTATACTGATGATCAGTGTCTAAAAAGACTTTGAGCTGAAATGCTAGACTTTTAGTTGCTTTGTTTAGGTGAAATACGAGCTGAAAGCTTGAGCTGAACGTCAGATTGTCGTACTAGATTCAGAAGAAATTATTAATCAGTTTATCAGATAGAGAACTGATTGATTAGTAATAGAAATGAGAAGCTCATTGACGAAAGTAATAAAGATAAAGCACTAAGTATTTCTTTGATTTTCAAATAGAAATTTTCGCTAGTGACGTAATCACGAATTAATCAGTGAACAACGTTTCAATAGCGACGAAACTGATAGACTGATAGAAAATCTAGTCAAGCTGAATGATATCGAGCTAATAGTCAAAATCATTGATGCTATCATTTGTGATGAAATAACATCTATAGATTTAGTCTATGATAGTATGTAAAAGCTATGAAGTGAAATCAAGCGAAAGTCAAATTAAAGTACAGCTAGTGCGTCGCTAGAAGCACTAGTGTATCGTCATTCAGTGAGCGCTAGTCTAATTCAAAGAAACAAATTCATAATTCATAATTCATAACACTTTCATTCTTGTCTGAAGCAGCATGTGCTATCTTTCTTTTCTTTCTACATCAACGTAAGTGCTTCTGATGTTTTTGTTCAACGCTGCATAACAACAAGTCTCTAATAGATTCTTCAAACTAATGCTTGTAAAATCAGAAAATGATTGAGTCAATGAAATCATAATGTCAATGATGATTGCTTGATGCTGCACAAAATTCTTTGTTGAATTTAATTGAAACTTCTTTCTATTGTTGTAAGAAATTTGATCAAGCAAAGTGAGTGCAAACTCTGTGAAGATGATGAAAGTAAATAAGATAACATTCTTGAAAAACATGTGAATATTGCTTTCAAAAGATGAAATTGCAACATCAAGAAAAGTTGTATCTTGATCATGATGTTCAAAGAGTATGTTTATAATGTCAATGATGATGATTATTTGAGTCAGAAATGCAGAAGTTTTAAGAATGAGAAGAAATTGAGATTTGTTATAAAGATTAAGTGTCATATTTGAAGAATTGTTGTTTAAGTCAACGATTTTTTTTTGATCATACAAACTATCATCTTTGCAATAAAGTAAAGTGTTAAAATTGTGAGTAGCTCAAGAAATGTGCAATCACATTAAAGAATATGTGCATAGATAATATGATCAAATTTGATAGTAGCTTAGTAATATTTATTCATATAAAAAGTTAACACTAAACTATGAAATACAGAAGTGAATTCTTCTTTATATATTCAGAAGACTAAGTTCAAGCATCATCAATGAAATCAGCAAAATTACATGCAATCTCTGCAAAGTTTCTTGAAGATTGTATGTGACTTGAATTCTTATCATCGATGAAATGTCAAGATTTGTATGTGACTTGAATTCTTGTAAACTCAGAATCTCTGAGAATTGATGATAGAAATTCTTGTAGACTCGATGTCTCTGAGAATCAACAGTAAAATTTCTTGTAGATTCAGTGTCTTAATTCTCATAGACTCAAATTCTTGTCTGAGAACTTAATGATAATGTTCAAGAATAATTCTCATATTTATTCTTTATTCTTTGAAGAACTTTGACTTTCATAGATTTGAATTTTGACATTTCAACTTTTTGCATCATTTCTTCAAAGCTTTCATAATCATAGTTTTCATAATTATAAAAGATGTTATGATTTCAGCAAATGAATCATTATCTTCAACAATGAAGAATGAAGTTTCAAAACATTTTTTGAAAAAACAAAACATGATGAAAAAGAAAGAAAAGATTGAATTGAATGAGTGTTTTTTTTAAAAGAAAGAAATCGAGCGAAGAGCAATGTTCAACAATAAAAGATGAAGTTATTTTTATTGTTTGATTTAAAAGTTGATTAATTCTCTTGATCAATTTAATTCTCTAGCAATCAATAAAAATTCTTTATTGCTGATTCTATTAATTGAGATGAATGATGCATACTTAATGAGCTGTAAGTTGTTTAGCAATTCAATCAGTTTCACTGTTGATTTTATAAATTCTTTAGTGTTATTTTATCTTTCAATTGCATTGATCATCAGATAAATGAATTTCTTTAAACTCGATCTGTTTGAATGAGTATATTGAATGAATAATGAGTATTTATATCATATGATAAATGAGATTCTTAATGTAATGTTGAGATCATGTTTAGATCATTCAATCAAAGAAGCTTGAGACTGATATGTATGTATTGCTCTTTAGAAATAGTTATAACAAGACATTAAGAATACAGAAGAGAAAGAGTGTGAACTCTTCTATAAATAATGACTTGAGATTGTGCTAGACTTGATACAGATGTGATGTAATATGTCAGACATGTTTGTTTAAAAGAATGATGAAAGAGATGAATGAAGAAAGTGCTGAACAATGAGAAGAAGTGCTGAGAATGATTCGAAGAGTTCAATAGAAATGTGCTAGGTTCAAACTAGACATAGCATCATGACTTGCTTTAATCAAATTGATTAGGGTTAGATCTGAACTCTGATTGATTCAGACATGTTTGTAACACTGAGCGAGATGCTAAGCGCAAAGAGGTAAACAAAAGAAGAACAGTGAGGCTGCTAAGCAAAGAAATAAACAAAAGAAGAACAGTGAGACTGAGAACAGTGAGGCTACAGCCTCACTGTCATCGAATCTCTCTTCATTCTTCGCTTCACCCTTCGTCATTATGACGTTCAAGTCTCGAGATAGATCGAAAGGTGGTAAAAATCTCACATCGACTACTACTACTACTACTACTACTACTTTCAACGAATCTTCACTCTCTTTCGCCTCATCTGTGATGACTAGAACAACTAAATCTGGCCGTGCAGTGAAGGAAACAACTGTATGAAAGCAGGAGTTTCAGCCTAGACGTTGTCTTCGTGATCCTACGTTGAAGGTAGTGACTTTGAAGCCAGTGAGAAAGAGATCTAAGCCTAATTTGATGACGACAGCAACATTGAATGAAAGAAAGTCTCAACAAAAGAGACTTATTGAATCGACATTCGTAATAGAATAAAATGTTATATATGATGGGGAATCTACATGTATTTGTTAGCAAACTACACCTAAATGGAGGTAGATCCCGCCTTTAGCGAAAGTGACGCTACCCGTAATGTGCGCCGTTAAGTTGCGCCCCCAAGACCTCCCGCTTATTGCTGGCTATAAACTAAATTCCGACTCGAGAGTATATAAGGTCTCAATCTACACCACCCCCTCACGCCCTTTGACTGAGGAGGGTTGGGATTAGAGCGCATAACTTTCATACCTCTTCACGATTCCACATGTATCTCAGAGATAGCCCCATCCAGATTCCAAGCACAAGGGGGAACGCGCTTGCTCCCTCCGGGTGTGCCCCACCCTGTCATTCCCTCCTCCTACATCTGCCCCTACCCTCAGCTTGCCCCTATTGCGTTTTGCCTGTTTTACGACCTGCTGCACTGCTTCTGGTTGTTGTTCTACTTCCGCCTGTGAGGTGAGTGCAACAGCGAGGGCGAAGGGAAAGCAACTGAAGGCTTAAACGCAGTTCATATAAGACCCCACTTAATGAGCTGCTGGTGTACATGTAATGTAGGATGTTGTACGAATACTTTACCCTATAAACAACCCCAGCAATGTTTTCTGATACAAAATTGTTATGACAGGTAATCTGATAACATAAAAAAAATGGACGAGAAAATCTCTCTAATGACACGTTCAAGGTGTACTGGTCCTCAGGTCCGAGCTCAGCGAGGAGCTCCTCGACTGAACAATTCCATCCAACCCGCTCAACGGGAATCTCTAAACAGAATGCTGAGCAGCAGGTAAAATTCCATAGCCGCTTCCGAGTAACCATACATCCATTGTCCTTGAACGCTTTTTTCCCATCTGAAGAAGTTA
>JAABUS010003599.1_pt1 | contig 24646 bp, 24 predicted proteins | sample 5560161 | NCBI WGS metagenome assembly JAABUS01 (sample SAMN10711885, study PRJNA513376) | rock metagenome | isolation source: Antarctica rocks | place: Antarctica: Victoria Land, Trio Nunatak nord | collected 2016-01-04
ATGTCGCTTCGCTTCAGTGACGAAAACTGAGAAAGCTTTTTAGATAACTGACTTTCGATTCTAGCTCATTTTGCAAAGCGTCATATCAATTTGAATGCTTTGCTCAGCTCATGCATTTGTGTTCTGAAGTGTGCGCATTTCGTTTGTTGAATGATCTTGTTTTTATGATCGTTGTGCTTCAGATATTCATTTCACGCTTCTAATGTGTCTTGCGTTTTTCATATGATTCGCAGTCGTCTTGATTTCATTACTACTTCGAAGCAGCTTTGATTTCAAAAGTCTCTTGCTTGATTTGATGACTTTGTCAAGAAAATAAATTTCTCGATGATCTTCTGTAGCACTCTGATAATCTTGCACACTCTGTCATTCATCATAGTCTTGTCGTCTAAAGAGCGTTTCAAAGATAGATGTATTCGCAGATAAGCACTCAATGCTTCTGTATTCATTTTCTTTCAAAGTCGTTGAGTCGAGAGTTGCACTGAGATTGTTTGTAGACATAGCTCTGTGATGATCGAAAGATGATTCAATCTTTGATGCAGATCGATTCGTATCTTGCACTTGCGTGTCATGAACTGTATTTTCTCGCTGCTAAAGACTAAATCAATCGTCGTAAATTGATTGTGAGCTTCGCAAGTAATAGTGTCTGATTTCAGTAATAATTTCAGCCTTGCATTTGTAATGACGTTTAGTAGAGTATCAGTTATCGTATGACGAGTGAAGCATCTTCGTCTCTCTCAGTGAGAATGATGTAGATTGAAATCTTTTACGATCAGTTGTTTGCAGTCATTCTTGAGTAGTTCATTCAAACGAGAAATAATTAAAAATCTCTCTGTGAATATAGTAAACAGTGAGCATGAGTTGTAGACGTTTAGAAGTCTTAGCGTCTGCGTTTCATCGTCTGTGTTGCAAGTTAATATTCTGATTGAGCAAATGTCTGACTCAGCTGTTTCTACTATTCATTGATTGAGTCTTAGATGTTTGTTAACATATATGCATGTTCTTGATTGAGATGACGAGTTTTTCACTAGGTGAAAGAAGTTGTGTGCTGCACTAAATGACTACAAGTCATTGTTGTTGCAATCTTACTTCTGTATAACTACTATGTCAAATTCGCGAACTTCTCTGTTAATTAGAAATGATTCTTGAATTCTTAATGATTTTCTGATGTTGTACTGTAGAATTCGTAGAAAAGACTGTTTTATCATAGAGTTATTCATAGCTGTTGTTGACTCTGCAATGAAAAGACTCTTTGTATGCTTTCAATCATTGATGATTTTTCTCGCTTTCTGATTGAACATTTCTGAATTTGCTCAGATGTCGTCTCATCTGAGTCACTACTCACGCAAGAGAAAAGATTGACTCGTCTCTTCTTGATCTCTACTATCTGTCAAGCTAATTCGTCAGCGATTCAACTGCATGTTTTCAGCATGACTGTTGCTGAGCTCAAGAGATTCATTGAATCAAAAGAATTCGTTGAATCTAAAGAGTTCGTTGAATCTAAAGAGTTCAGAAACAGCGAGAAGAGTGTGCAATTGTATTTAGACATCTCAGAATATCTGAACAATTTATTTCTATAGATTTCGAACGCTTGTTTCATCTGCTGTCGTCACTTGAGACAGATGCATCTTCAGAGTTCGTGATTTTCGTTGCAGTTGATGCAACGTCTTTTATTCGAAGGCATTACACACTTCTTTATGTGATGCTTGTCTGCGCATTTTTCGCAGCGCTGATTCTTTCTGCAGATCTTAGTCATGTGATCAAATTCGTGACATCTGAAGCACTGTGTGATGCGACAGTTCTTTTCAAATAGCTTTCATGCACATTCTTGATATGAGTTCAGCATGCTCACGTTCATTAGTCAATTCATCATCGCTTCGATCGCAATCTTTACGATGAGCGACGAATGAGTCTTTTCGCTATCTGCTATCTTCTTGAGTCAGACTATTCTTAGAACTTTCAGATCTTCATGAAGTCTCGCGTTATCTTTTATCAATCTTTCAATGATCTTTTCTTGATTGCTCATGTCTATTGTAGTGCGTACTTCATGTGTCAGCACTGCGAAGGTTTGACGTGCTATGCATGTCGAACTCGCGATTTCTTTTGCTCACGTCTGAGTCTTTTTCAGGTTTGCTCGAGCATCTGAGCTAACTGCGTAAAGGGAAATGTCATCGCTGCTCAGCTTGCGAAGTGACACAATTAGATTTCTTTGATCTGTCAACACGTCTGCAATTCTCTGTAGAATCTGTTTGATTGACTTCTTCTGTATCTCTTTTATTTCTCTTCTGTTCATTATCTTAATCATGACTTCTCGTCTCTTGCGAAGCGACGACGAGTCATCTCTGAAACATTGCTTTCTCGTCGCTATTTCTTCTCTTGTCACGTTCGCTTATGACGTGATTTTCGTTGAAAGACGCATGTTTTTCTGTGTATGCAACTGCTTGTTAAGCAGTTGAACTGATGTCTTCAGTTTCTGTACATTCTTCGCGATAAACGCGTTCTGATTCGCGTGATGTTTTTCTTCTGAGTCGAGTTGAAGACATCAAATCAGCTTCAATGCTATCTCTTTTCATGAATGATCTTTGCTCTTCTCTTTCTCTAACGTTGATATCTTTATTAGTAGATCAATAATGTTAGCAACATTCTCTTTGTCATCACGTGAGTGTTTCAATCTTGCATCTCTGTTTTCTTGCAACGAATCGACATTGCTCGCAATCGTCTTCAAATCAGCATTGCTGCGATTCATGCAATTCATCGTCATTCAATCATCTTCTAGATTCACTCTGTCTTGTTTGTAATGCTCTTTTTCAAAATTTGTGATGCGTGCGTTGTGATTGTTTTTGAGATTTATGAGTTCTTGTATATAAAAGAATTCTATTATCTTATTTAATAACTTCTTGCTTAACTTCTTTTGCTTCAGATTTTTTGCTGATAGCATGATTAAATCATCAATATTAAAAAACTTAAACTTATGTTTTTGATTATAGTACTTTGTCTGAACATCGATTGCATTTTATTATTGTTGCATCAACATGTTTTATATATCTTGCAGCATTTCAATGCATTTTTTTGCTGCTGACACTTCTTCTTTCATAGCATCATTCTTGATGTATATGTCAAAGATTGACTCATAGTCATACATGACTTTAAAGAAACTACAGCTCAATGAAGAGTGCTTTGTCTGATAATACATGAACTCGACTACAAGTAAAAACGAAGCTCAGTCATTTAATGATAGTCAAAATACAAATGTCAAGAATCTAAATATTGAATCAGAAGTATTTAGCAAATGTATCAGATAAATATACTCATTGCAATATAAAAATTCTCATTACTTACACAGTAAACACACTTCTTGTACATAGTCTTTCTTTGAAAAATGACATCACACAATGATGTTTTATTCTTGATGTGTAAAACTTGAACACACTTTATACAAATCACTTTATTTAAAGCTTCAAAATCAGCAGCACTTCTTTTGCTGATTTTTACAATTAACAACTGAAAAGCATCAATAACGACATTAAGAAGTTAAATAAGTGAATCTTATCATCATTCTTTGATTTCATAAAGTCTGTGAGTTTGACAAGATCATTGACAAAGTATCAACGATTATTTCTTTTCTCATCATCTTTCAAATTTTCTCTTTAATAGCAAAGATGTACTTAAAAGTTTAAATAGTAAAAGTAATGAGTTCTTGATCAGAATTTGATGATGTCTGCATCATCATGAGCAATTCAGCATCAGCAGCATCATAATTATTATATTTGATCAATGTTTTTTAAATAAACTTATGATATTATTAATTGCAGTAATAGTCGTGAAATCTCAAGTTGTGACATCACTTACTTTCATAATGATCTTGATTCAAGCATCAATTGACTTCATCATTTTACAACTTTCTTTAAGCATCATTGCATGTTCATGATTCATGATTTAGATCTTTTACTTCTACTATACAAATATACTTAAAGTCTGTCAAAAGTAATTTTACAATGATAAAAATATAATTATGATTGAAAAAAAATGAAGTTGAAGAAAATGAAAAGTTGAAAGAAACTGAAAGAATAATAAACAAATCAACAATTATTATTCACTCTTGTTTATGCTTTATCATCTCAACAACATTATTTACTTAAAAGATAAACAATGTTTATGTACTATTTACACATCATCATTGCTGTCATCTACATCAACTACACATCACATATATTATTTATAATGTCATTTACACGCATTATAATTAAAGATGAATCATTATTCAATTGAAAGTTTCTCTTTTTCTTGTTTTTTTACAGAAATTTGAAGATTTTTATCAAGAGCTTCTAGAGTGAATCAATGAATGCACATCATCATTTATCAGAGTAAACAAAAACATTAATTATTAAGATTGAGAATGAACTCATTTAAAAGAAAAGACAATTGTTATGATGAATTGATACATAGAGATTAGCTCTAAAACTTTATGACTCTGCAAAACATTATTTAAACTACATTATATTTTTGACTTAATATATCATGAGTTATGTCGTGCTTGACTTGACAATGCTTGACAAATTCTCTATAGTTGATCAATTCTTTCAAGTTATCAAAAGCTTCTTAATAATTAGCTTTATCATAATATATATTCATTCTGTGTCTGCTTAGAATATTACATTGTCATATCACTCTTATAGACTTCATTTATTCATCTAGTAAATCTAATCATCACACAAACGCTTTATCAAATTCTCTATCAAACTCTCTATCAAACACTCTATTAAAACAACTTAGCACACTTTCTCAATCATTAAAAAGAACGTTCAAATCAAATCTTCATCACATAACATGATATACATCTGCAATTTGTAAAGAGTGACAGAGACAAATTTTAGCGCTTTTAATGATCAATATCTCAAATATTTATTTAATCTCATGTCTCAGATTTGCGTCACTTTTAGCTGATGCATATTCATAAAAGCGTTAACATTTCTAGAACTTTTAAGAGCGCAGTATGTTTATTTATCATTTGATTCAACAAATACAATCTTGACATTTGTAGCAATTAAAGTTGCAATGTCGAATAATATCATTGAAGCTTGAATTTTACTGTTATTTCTGCATGATCTTTCTTCATTAGAATCATCATCAATGATCAAGCTATCAACTGCGCAATTATCATACATTGCAAACATAGCTCTAATGTTACACAGACTGCTTAAAGTGTTCAGTGTATCTTTTGTTCTTTAATAATCAATGTCATCATAAACGTCTTGATCATTCTTTTTAATATTGTCACTCTTTTCTTATTATGCATTCACATCACTTCTAGCACTATGTTCTCTCATGACAGCATCTGCAACATAAGCGCTTGCGCATTCTTGAGCAAGATGTTCAAAGTGTTCAATTAGTGCACTTGCATCACTATTAATATCATGTTTTCTCATGTAAACATATGCAACAGAAGTGCTTTTGCAGTATGAAGCAAAATATTTGCTTTGTTTGAATCATTTAATTATAGTGACTACTGTGCTTGAGTTCTATTTTTCTCTAATTTCTTTCTTTTTGCGAGTTACATTCACGATGCTTTTCTTTCTCATCTTGCACATGAAGCTTTCATATTTCTTCTCATCGCTTAAAATCTTGTCTGTCTTGTCTGCTTTATATCACAAACGTTCATTCTTCTTCATGTCTAAAGCATTTCACAAATCATCAAACTTTCATTCTCAGCTGATCTTAATCATTGTTGACTCGACATCATTCTGTTGTGCTATCATGAGCTTATATTCATCACTTTGCAATATGATACGTGATTGATCTTTAGTTTGTGATGTAGAGTGAGATCTTTTGCTAAGAGTTTGCTTCTTGCTGACTCAAACATCATCAGTCAACAATTCATTTTCTGTGTTCAATTTGATCAATCTCTTTTACACAGCATCAATAATTGAAGATTTAGTTACAAGTTGCAATATTTACAGCTTCATTTGATAATACTACGTCAAAAACAAGCGATGTTAGTTTCAAAGATTGAAAGATAAAAATGCTTTCTGAACTCAAGAGTGTTTTCTTATGACTTGCGTTTGAATCAAGTTGCACGTTGTTTTCTAACTTGTATAATGAGAGATCATTAAGACAATCAACGTATACATTAAGTACAGCTTGAGTGTTCATAATTGCTTTGATATCATCATTATTGATTTGTTGCTTGATACAACATAGCAGAATCTTCAATATTAATTGTTGATGCTTATGAGCTTGTTGATTTCATGTCACATTGACGTGCATTCATGTTGCTGCATGTTATCAAGTTCAGCTTTGCTTCAATCACTTTAGTCATTGATATATGCAAATGTTCACTTACTCTTCACATTCAATTTCTTAAACTTGTCTAATCTGTGCTCTTCTGATTCATATTCTTGTATACAATGAACAATTATTGTCACTGCAATGAGAATGACATTAGTAGAAAGTGAATCAAAGAATATCTTTGTGTATTCTTAATATGCTATCTTATTTCTGACTTTACAGTAAAACTTCTGAGTCAATACATTTGCTATGATTCTTGCGCAAAATCTGTCTTGAAAAGTCTTTTCATGTTAGTTGATGTTGTAATGTTCAGTTAGTACATATCTGATCACATGCAAAGTCATCATTATTTAACAGACTCTGTGTCAAATTCTTTTGCACTTTTCTCATGAATTGCTTCTGTCAGTTGTATTCGCTCTCAACTATGATTCATACTCAACTCAGTACACTCGATCATCATGTTTCAAAGAAGTTGTACATCTACTTAGTATGAGTCTTATTCTCAACGAATGATCTGAGCGTGTTATCTTTCAAGTCTTTGTCTTCATTGAAATGTTTTTTACTTTAGAACGTTTGTGATCTGACTTTTTGTTTAAATGATTTGCAATCTTCTTTCATGCTTCTTTCATTTTCTCACTAAGTCATTCTTTTTTAACATCTGATCATGAACTGCTGTTGTTATCAACATGATCGCTCAATATTCATGCAAGTAAATAACGAGTGCAAATCTTGATAATTGACTTATGATCAACGATGAATTGACATTTAGTTCAACGTGATATCTTTTCTCATAAATATGATGTTATTGATTTTCAGTCTGCATTGTTGACATCATCATTGTCAAAATAAACTTTAGTATGTTTATTATTGATTGATTGAAAAGAATTAAACTGATCAATGTTGTATACATTGAGTCTTTGAAATGTCGTGACAACTTCACGAAGATACTTTCACTGAATGCTTTGACAGTGTTCAATTCTGTCTTTTTTCAAATTAGTTATTTATTCTTTTGAAATTTTGAGCGAATTATTACTTCAAGAGTGACACGTCTGTCTTTGTTGAAAACTTCTCTCACAGAATCGCTGTCGCTTAAATCTGTTGCAATCTCGTTGTTATTGTGAATCTTTGTATGTTCAACTGCGTTGCGCTTTGACGATGATGATGTCTTGAAGTTGCTCATGTGATGACGTCTTTTCTGTAATGTCACTTAGTATCTTAATAAACTCATCATCATAAAGATCAATGTATCTTCATATTGCATTCAAGATAAGAATTGTTTGATGTGACTTAACAATGTATGATTGTCAAGAAAATCTATGCAACAAATGATTGAGAAGAAGAATAAAAGAGAATGTCAGATTGCAAACGATTTTTTCTCATGATAAGAGAGAAATTTATCTTATTTCAAGCATTAAGAATAGTTTATTTAATCTTGACAAGAGTTCATTGAATCTTTGTTGATGTTGAATGAACTATAAGTCTTATCATTGATTCTTGAGATTTTTCAATTATGACATGATCTCGCTACGTCATCTTATACTGAAAGTCTTGAGCATGAACATGTTTTCTATGAGCATTCTACATAATTTCTTCAGTGATCAGCTGCTTGAATTGAGTATCACAAGAAGTTTGAAATTTACAATCATTGTTTGCAGCAGACTGAATTGTAAAAAGAAAGTGAATAAACTCTTCTGCATGCATTTCTTTCAATACTGTTTTTCATTCACGCTCGTTGCTGATATATATTCTTGCAAATTTAGCTCAATCATATATTATTGTATCTGTGACACAGTCGTAATTCAGCTCATTCTCAATCAACTTTATAAATTTGTTGTATTTCATGTTATTGATGCAAATTGAGTTCTTCATTGATTCATGTCTAAGAAGATTTTATGATTTGCAGTATGTATTATGATTAAGATCGCGACTGATCTGTATTATGAAAATTTTGACTGATCTGACTAATACTGATTGAGATCTCTTGAAGTCTCGTTCATCGCAGATGACATAACTCAAAAGATGTGAGTGTGTCTTCAGTTGAGAAGATGATGAAGAATTGTACTTGAGATTGTCTTGTTGTGTCTTTCTGATTTTGAATCATCTTCTTACATTGTAATTTGATCGCTGTGTCATGAACATTAACATAGAATCACTTTTTAATCTTGTGACATCGTTGAATATAATATGAAACTCATGATATATGACTTCAAATGTCAATCTGATGATCTCTTTTGACTTGTTTATATTTAGCTTTCATTTTGTAAGCTGAAGAAATCTCATCTGATCTCATATTCGCATCTTTAATTGCGTGTATTCAAACTCATTAATGCTGAGTTCTTCTTTTACTCTGTTTATTGATCATTTGTAGAGTATATACTCTGTACATGACATTTTCAACAATGCATTCATTATATTAAAGAGAAGACTTAATGTTTGTTGAATATTTTCATGTCTGTGACTAATGACTGCGCTTATCACAAAAAACTTTAGCGTCAGCGATTCATAACTTCAGAATTTGATTGATGTCATACTCACTGCATCTTGTTCATGTGATAACTGACATCAGCTTTCAATGATTTTCTTACTGCTTAAGTTCTCAACTAAATTTATGAAATACATATCAATTATCTAAAGTCTATTACTGAGTCGCTCACACTCTTTTATAATACAATTGCTTGCGATCATCAAGTCAATTCTCTTTCAGATCAATTCATTAATACAGTTGACTTTAATTGACTGACTTCATGATATTAAATTTGTAGCTGATAATACTTTTGCAATAAGCAAAGCTTTGTTTGCTACATATATTTCATAAGAACAAAGTTCTTGTGAGATTAAACTTTGACTTTAGTTCTCATCAATTCATAGTTGAGACTTCTGTTTATCAAGAAAAATTTGATTAAGCAAAGTCAAGAGATGATTATATTTCTTAATTACTTAGTCATGTAGCATCGTTGACTTCAATGATACTGTATATGCTCTGAAACATAAACATAATATATATACATTGTTTAATTTTTGTCTGCAATGAGATTGAGTCAGTTTCAAATATCTTCAGCTTTTGCATTTGAAGTAGTATTCTGCTACTTTTGTTTCTTTATGCAAGAGATTCTTCTCATATATTGAATTGTATGAATTTCAGTCGCTGAAGTTGTTAATGTAGAAGAACTTGTTTTTGTTTAACTCGCTAGAAATATTGTTTGCTGATACAACATGCACACTTCTCAGAATTGTATGCAAATAAAAAAATCAACTAACTTTAAGTGAACGAGAATTTTTGATGTTATCTTTAAATCAATGCTTTATCTTAATCATTTCATGCATAGCATGTTGAGTTTTCTCATTACAAGATTTGAGTAGTTCGACAAGAGCATCATTGTGTTGTAACTCATTATTCTTGTTGTCTTGATGCAACGAATTTATAATGAAAAGAATAAGTCGTAGCTGATCAGACAGTCAATCGTTTAGCAGAGTTGAGACTTCAGTCATCTCTTTTGATCTTTTCTGAATCAGAACATAATCACGTCTTCAAATTCTCTTCTTTTTCTGTCAGTTCAATGAGCAGTATACTTTATCACTGACAAGATTCTTTAAGTCATCAACGTCTTTTTCATCTTGTTTTCAGCATTGAAGTGACTTATGAACGCTTACATAGTATGATCTCACTCAGATTGAGTCTTTTTTCTTTTTGTTTAACTCTCTATCTGATACAACTTTCTTGTCGACTATATTGTGACACTTGTGCATGAAAACTGTCAACGTGTTGAGAAGCTTCTTTATGTTCAGAATTTCGACTAAGATTAATGCATGACATCATAACTTTGAATTGAGTTCTGTCTCTTGTATTTAATTGCATTGTTCATGAATGAGTGCATCTTGAATTTTACAAAGATTAAAGACATGACTGAATCATGTTATCATAGCAGTCAATGCATGCTTATTAATCTTGCTCTGTCTTGTACTTCTGTAAAGAAAAATATCTTTCATTGCAAGAAGATTCAAATGTTAAGTATTGTGATGCAATAACTGTCTTTGAAACGTTTCTCATTTATTGATGCAATTGAAAAAGATCTTTATTAGATGCTTGTGTGCAATCTCACTGTGCTTTGTATTGAAATTATCAGCACTATCATATCTTTAAATTCAACTTGCATAATGTATCATTGCATGTAGTTTTGAAATATTGAAATAATCAACGTCTGTATCTGAACTCTTAGATCACAAATGACGAAAAACATTCTTTAGCTTATTCAATTAAAAAAGCGTATGTTCAAGATATCAAAGAATTTCTTCGTCATGCAAATAATACTGAGCAAGTATCATGAAGTCTATCACTGCTCAAGCAAAGTGAATCGCTGCAGATACTCTCATGATCAGAAGCGATGCAATGACTGATATAAGCTGATATACAATTGACTTTCAATCTGCATCAGTTCATTGCTTAATTGTACTGTACTTGACAAATCTCTTCATGTCTTTAAATGATGAAATGATGTGAAATCTTTGATTCAGCTGAGCTGTTTCTGATGCATCGTTTAAAGCTAATCTGATTTCTTTTCTTCTTCAACTTGTATAAACACTCTCGTTAATGATTTGACTGAGTCATAACATCAGATACAAGATGATTTTCTTAAGTAGTTAATGTAGCATGTTTATCATCATTGTCTCATGAATATTGACAAACATATGTGATCATGCAAAGTTTTTCACTGAATGTATTCAAGCAGAATCATTCTCAATCATATTGTTCTTTCTTTGTTGTCTTTGTTGATTTTTAGTAAATGCATGCATTCAAATTGATCATGTCTTATCTAGATTTTCGCGCTTATGAGATGATACTTAACAGATAGAACATTGTTGATTCATCTTAATGTCTGTGATTAATACTTGTTTCTTGTAGTTCATCATGAACTTGATGATTATCGAATAACATTGTCTTATTTTATTGTTCATGCAAAGAATAGAAATGTTGTTTCTGAACATAGTTTCAACGACTGTTACATATGAAATCATGTATTAATGCATGATGATACATGTTTAATGTACGCTTGAGTATGATTGATAATATCATGTGTCAAATCTTTGACTTGATATCATCATCATCATTGTTAACTATAAGAAGAAATTTCAGAAGAATCAATCTCGATTGTTTTTGAGCATGTCTTGTGCATCGATTTAGATTCTCTATCATTAAATATATAAATCATGCAGATAAATTGCTTTGATGCTCAGTCAAGACTGTCTTATCGATGAAAATTAACAGTGATATCATGATAGCATCATCAGAAAACTTCTTTTGCATTTTTTATCATCAATCAGCAGTATGCATCTTGTCGTAAACTCAAGAGTTGTCAACATTATAATGTTGAACGAATGCGTAGATCAGCTCATCTTGAAATAATGAGTGATTCAACAAGAATTGAAGTGTCTTGATGATGTTGTAATACAAAATGCAGTGCTGCTCTTCTTGAACTTCTTCGTAACTGAATTCAACTGTGAACATTCAAGAATGTCACTCATTGTTTTTAACATCATACAAAATCTGATGTAGAAGTGTTAATCACTTGTTTGCATCATGAAAGCTGACATGTTGATGTAAGATTCACAAGTGCAAATCTTGAAAAAATTAATTAACACTGTCTTTGATAATCTTTGTTTAATGAAGTTAGTGAGTGAACGTGTAATCTGCTTTGCATTGAAATGAATAGTATTGATTGTTGTCTGTATTCTTGATCATTTAAGAATTCAAACTCAACGACTCTGATACTTTCTTTAACACATCAACTGTTGTTTTAACATCATGATTAATTGTCTTGACGAAGATTTCAACTTGCAACACTGATGATGTGAAGAAAAGTTCAGTCTGAAGTTGTATCATTTCGATTCTTGATGATATATGTTTCATATTCTGATTTAAATCAGCGCTATTCATCTCAATGTTCATGTGCTCTTCTGCAAAATTATTTATTAACATATATTCTTGATTCTCAGCTTCAATGTTCATTTGAACACTTTTATCATGAAAATCATTCAAGTTTGAATCTCATTCTGCAGTCTCATGATCACGTCAGATGAGTTGCATCGAATTGCATGATAATGATTCTAATGATGATGATAACTTTTGTCAGAAAATCTTTCGCGATCAATCATGCAAGTGAACATGACAGTGATTAAGATGATGTTCAAGCTCACTGATGTTGTTTATCTTCATTTTACATAAAGAACATATGTGTTGCATTATCTGTAAATCGTCGATTAGTGTTTTTATATAACTTGTATGAAGCAATGATGAATTGTAACAATTCTTTATGCTTGACTGTTTATCTGTGCATGAAATGTCAGTAACAAGATAAATTGAAAAATGTTAATCACAAAGTTGATGAATCACGTTTGTTTAGAAGTTATCAACTTCAATTTGAGCTCAATAGTTAAGATATGTAAATCATATAAACTATATTTAGCTAAATCATAAAGAGAACGAAATCAATCACTTGAATAAATATCATCACTATTCTCATGATTTAGCTATTGTCACTCAAGATGCAATCATTTAAATCTCTTATGAGATGAGAGTAATGATTGTTAATGTGTTATATATCTCAAGTTGAAGCAATCTTCAGAGTTTACAAACTTTATCTTGTTGTCATCATCTATCTCGCTCTTGTCATGACTTGATGAGTAACTCAAGAGATATATGACTATGCATCTATCTTCTTCATTTTCATTTGAAACTTTCTGATAGCATGTCAATTGCGCTTAAATTTATCATTGCTTCTTCTGAGCTTATCATAAGTGCAAGACTGCTTAAATTTTATAGTTGTTGCTATTTAATGTACAATGAAAACTGAGAGAATTCAAGTATCAAAGACTAAAGATTTGAACTTAAATGAAGAGATTAACTGATCGATAAACGTAAAGATGAACTTATCAGTCAAATAAGCGACAGTAACAAGCGAAGATGATTGTTGATGATGAAATGACATTGAAGATGATGTAATTTTATTTCAAAAAGTTCTTCATCTGATGATTCTTCATGTGATGTTAACTGCTTATTTGAGTGACGACAAGAATTTTGATGCATCTGATGACACGTCTTGATTGAACTCATCTATTGCTACTGTTAATAGTTAAATCATGAGTTCAATTACAATGTACATATTAATGAATCAGATATTGCTGCATACATTGACTTTAATGAGAATGTACTTGATGATGTTGCACTATAAACAATGTCTGCAATGAACTGACTGCTTGATGAAGATTTCGATTTCATCAATGAATCTTCATTTCTTAAGAATGAATGAAGTCATTCAACGATTAAACTGAATGAAGAATTGTTGCAGTCAATTTCTTCATCATCTCTCGAGATTACTGTTACTTAATATCATATCATCTTCAATTTTATTGCTTCATGAAAATGATTTATATCTTGATGATAACAAATGCAAGTGAAGTTTTTACACTGCTTGTGACAACATCGTCAACGAGTAAGAAGATCAAGTATGTATGACTCGTCTCTCTGCAAATGCTTCTTATGTTTATTCTTTAAATGCTTTGCATGAGTGATGTTGCTGATCTGAATAAAAGCAATCAGTTAGCTAATATACAGAAGAAGCAATTCAAAATGATAATTAAGATTTCATTTCTCAACATTCATATCTCTCTGTCTTTTCTTGATACTTTGAGCTTGAAAGAAGTTTCATCATTTGTGATATAATTGCTGAGATCTTTGCAAATTCATAAACTGATCAATTTGATGATGAATCTTTTCTTGTTGCTATTCTGCAAATGAAACAATATATTCTTTAAATTTCTTCAATCATTGCATCTCTTCAACATCTTTGTCATCTTGATTGATTAATCGAAGCAATGAATAATAGTCTGATTGCAAAGCGAAAAATGCATGTAGTTTCAGTTGATACATCAGTTGAAGATCAAATGAGATTGATCACTACGTCAAAGCTCAAAGTCAAACTTGCTTGCATAATCAAATACTTTTGTATCTGAATCGTGTGAAATCTTTCTATCATCAAGTACAATTGTTCAGTTTACAACGTAAGACAAATCATATACATCTGAATCATCATCATGAAAGTTTACAGACTTTTCAATCATGTTCTCATTTGTCTCTTCATCATATATTTCAGAATCAATTCTGTTCTTTTGACTGTTATTGTTGATACTCAAGATCTGCTTAAATCAATGCTGTGTATTATGTTTAAGTCGTGAATTCAAATCAGTAAATAAGACAGTATCTTTAAGAAGATACTTGATATCTTTCAAATTAAACTGTTTGTTTCACGACTCTGTTTTATTTGTTTGCTTTGAAACATTCAATATTCTTTCTACGACTGCTTTTTCAACAAATTTGAAAAATGAATGAAGTTTAAAAGTAGTATTTCTTCATCTTTTAACATGTTAAGTAATAAGAGCTTGTCTGACACTAGTCATGATGTTTTGTATGCATTCAGTTAACACTATCTTCATGATAGTGTTATTCAATGTCTATTAAGTCACAAGTAATGCAAAGAGCGATTGAGAAGAAAGTGAAATTATGCAATATGTTTGAAAAATTGAAGTGTGTGAGATTCAATGAACTTGAATAATGATTCTTTGAATCTGCTTTAATTTGAGAATGTCGTTCTTTAACATCTTAACTTAAAGAAAATTTCTTGACTTTCTTTGTTGTCAAATCGACAACGACATCACATTTCAGTGATTCTATGATGATCATCATCTTGTTTTTCAATCATGTAAACTATGATTTGTATTATCAAGCGCTTGAATATAATCTTCACAACAAGATGTTAAAGCTGTACTACTCATGAAAGACTTCAAACAGAGTGCTTATCTTCGCGACTGTATTCAGAAAGCGATTGATAATAATGTGAAAGTTATGCAATTATTAAATGAGTAAATGCAACATGTCTTGATTGAACTACATGACTGATCTGCTCACTAACAATAAATGAATTGCTGTGATTCATGATGCTCTTATGAAATCGCTTGCTATCACATTCTCATGAATTGCAACAGTGAGAATGATAAACAGATTTGTTTGAAAGCATTATAACTTGCAGTGTGATACTGATTTTGTTAACAGACATCATGATGTTAGAAGATGATCAGTTATGCTTTTTAAGCAAAGAAAATCTCAATTCAATATAAATGACTGACTATCTTGACAGATTTTGATTGAATTACGAAGATACATATTGTATTTTCACTATGAATTGATTTATTTGTCTTAAAGAACATTCTTAGTATAGTCACGAAAGTTGACAAATGATCATCACAGAAAGACTCAACATGAAAAATATGCAGATCAATGAAGATGTGACTGAGATGTTTATGATGCAGCTTGTTTGCTCATGTCTCAGAGCAAAACATGATAAGCGATAAAAATGCAAACAATATTCACTGTATCATTTCTTTTATATCATTAGCTTAAATATAGTGAAGAATACAGTGTAGATAAGCATGATTCAATAAAAGATGAATAACAGCTTTGTTATTTCATGAATAAAAGATAATCATTATATCAAAATTGAGATCAACACTTTTATTATTTTAATTATATTTAGTAGAAAAATACAATTCATCAACAAGATCTTGCTCATTTTATTTAAGTGTGTGCTTTTTTAATCAAAATTGAGATCAACACTTTTATCATTTTAGTTATATTTAGTAAAAGAATACAATTCATCAACGAGATCTTACTTACTTTATTTGAGTGTGTGCTTTCTTAAGAAACTTAACTTTCAAGACATCATAACAGTTAAATCAGAATCATTTTCATCTTAGAGACTTTCTATCTTTCATCACAATCAGATAACAATCTCAATTCAAGCTGCAACTGTCAAGATTAATCATTCAGTTTAGACTCACATCAGTATAGAATTCAACATTCTGCAATTCTATTTCACTTTTTATCTTTCATCATAATCAGATAACAATCTCAATTCAAGCTGCAACTGTTAAGATTAATCATTCAGCTTCAACTTACATCAGTATAGAATTCAACATTCTGCAACTTTATCTCACTTTTTATCTCTCATCATAATCAGATAACAATCTCAATTCAAGCTGCAACTGTCAAGATCAATCTTTCAGCTTCAACTTACATCAGTTGAGAATTTTACATTCTGCAACTTTATCTCACTTTCTATCTCTTATCACAATTAGATAACAATCTCAATTCAAGCTGCAACTATTAAGATCAATCATTCAGTTTAGATTCATATTTATATAAAATTCAACATTCTGCAATCTCATCTCATTTTATCATTGTACATTTTACAATCTTACTGCTTCTTATTGCTTCTTCACATTTAACAACTTAATATCATTTCACATCATTGCTCTACATCTTTCAACAAACATCTCATCATGATGTTCAAAGAGAAGTTTAAAGTGACATTGATAAATAAAGATGCAGTGACTGACGTCATGTATCACACATCTCAAGCGATGAAGCTTGAGAATGATAATTTCACTATTTTCATTTTGAATAATGAGAAGATGATGCAGAAAGTAGATTTAGCTGAGCATCAAAGCATCAGATTTGTCATCTTTTGAACTAAAATTATTTTTGAAATCAATGAAGTAGTTGAATCAGCAATTAATGCAATTAATTCTTTAAATGAAAATCTTTATGTTACTTGCAAGATTGTGATGAAGATCTTGATAAACTGAACATTCAGCATTCGCTTTGACATTAAATTACATCAAGTCACATCATCGTTATTCAAGAACTGTTTTTCTGTTCATGACATTTTACATAATTAAGTCTTTCACTTACATTCAAATTTTGACATTCGCGAAGTTATCATTATGAACTATTTCAACATGTCTCTGTTACACACTTCTTATCTTGAATTCATGTTTTTCACACACAACATTGATGATTCAAAAATCAAGAATCTGCGTCAAGATGAATGAATGATTCTTCTTGAATTTATCTTCAGATTGATCTTAATTCATACTTAGTCAATTCTGCTTGAGAATCATGAAGATTCATCAGTTTTTCAGAATATAGAGAACACACTCAAAAAAGTCTTCAATTTGTCAGAAGATTGCACAGTTAAACTGAAGATCTTTATCTTAATAATTAAACGAGATACATTTCTGAATCAGTATCGAAAATTCAACAGTAGCATCAGAATAAAGCGAGACTTTTCAGCGTTCAACATGTGATTCAGTCAGTCTAAAAATCACAAGCATATTATTCAAGTAGAACAAGTGACTTCAAAGAAGAATCATTCAACTATCTATCTATCATATTGATGCACTTATCATAATGACAAGAAGTGTTAACTTATCAAAGATTTCTTTAAACTACAATCAATAAAGACACAGCGAGCATTGATTGCGAAGACTCAGACATTGTTCTGTGAGTTGCATGCACTCATCACATTTGCAAGAACAGATAAGAAGTATGTTGATTTGCTGCATTTTTTCAATTGCTTCAACTATTAATTTGACTTGAAGAATCACTTTGAAATGCAGATCAACAATGACAAGTGAACTGCTATCATTCTTGTTAAATCGTTTATTTTCTTCAATATGACAGATGTGAGCGTAACTCTTCATCATTCTCTCATCAAGACAGATTGAAGTTCAATTGAGTTGAAGTTAACATTTGATCTTCATGAACATGAGCGACAGAATGATGATAAACAAGTACTTCAATGTTGTTTTTTCAACGCATCAAATGTAATCTCAGTTCATTCAATCATGTTTAACAAGCTCGACAGAATCAAAATAGCAACAATCAGAATTCTTAATTTTGCTCATATTGACGAGAAATATTATGAATACAACGATTGCTTTCATGATATTATACTGAGTCAGAATCTTCGTATTAAATTCACATCAGTTCTTTTCAAAAACTTGAATCTCTCAACTACTTTTGCTGAGTGAGATATCAAGCTGAATAAGTCTCAGATGTTGATCATGCAATATTTTCAAAATCTCTCTAATGATTTTGATCTTATCAAGAAACTCTTTAAAATCGAGAAAACATTGATGAATGTCATTATCATAATGCTACTTTTAAAGCTGAGCAAGAAAGTCAAAGTGCTGAGTTTGTTCAACAACACAGCTGATACATTCATTCTTAAACTGAATAAACAGTTTCAATAATTGAAAAACAAAGACATCATTCTGATGAATAAAAAGATTGTTCATTTTCACTTGCAGTTCATTGAACATCAGATAGTCGCTCAAGACAGTCACACGTCTCACTCAGTAAACAACAATTTCACTTGATGATGATGAAATGTCTTTCACAAGTTATCTGATGTCTTTTATAATCAGCTGACACATCAAATTATCAATTAAAGCAAGAAGACTTTACATAACATTAAAGATCATTAATACAAATTGCATCAGATCAGTCTTGACACTCTGCTTTTAAAAGTCACAAGTTTGAGCAATCATTTAATAAATAAGACGCAACTTCAGAATCAACAGAATAAACAGAGTAATAAACAGCATAAAATACAAGATTCTTCAATTGTACAAATCAACAATGAAGAAGTTGATATGACTTATGAAGATTTCAAGAGCGACAAGAATTCATTTGATATGAATTATGAAGATCTTAATTTTCATGTCACATGTCAACTCTTGAAGCGAGATCACGAATTTGAACGTTGTATGCTTCAGAGAATTATCAATGTCAAGCTCAATAGAATGAACAATGAGACTGAGCATGACGCTGTTATTAAAACTTTCTGCTTGTACTTTCAAAGAATTGAGATGAGAAAAATTCTTGACATGAAAGATCAAGAATTCTTTCAGCGCATTGAGATTAAGCTAAGTGTGAATATTCTTAAGCATGACGTAAGTGCTATTGTCTGCACGCTGATCAACTTCAACACTACTATGCTAAAAAAAATTCAAAGAAAATCATACTGTTGTTAAGAAAGTCATGAGAGTCGAGAATGCAAAGATCTTTATTGCTATGATTCACAGCAATGATTCAATGCATATGTTTAATGAGAATGAGCAACTTTGATCAACGAAAGAAGACATCAAGAATAATTGCTTCGCGCACTATATAAACAGAAATCTATTCAAACATCTGATTATGCTTGAATACTCTTATATGCTTCTCACTGAACAGTATCGCGCAATTCTCATCATAGATGACATCATATTCACTGTCTGATACAAAGCTCAGATGCAATTCTCAGTCAACTTTTTACTTCAACTCAATATGACTGTTGCAATCATTGTATTGAAGAGCTTTTGCAAAATAGAATGATCATTGACATTTCTCAACATCAATGAGATCGACATAAGAATCAATGTATCTCAGTTCAAGCAAAATGAGATTGAAGTCATTGTAGCAACTGAGCTAGTTAAGATCTACACTGAAGTTGAGATATCTGTCAAAAACATCATCATTCTCACAGAATATACTGCACAAGTTCAGCTACTGAAGAAAAGCTTAGTCTTAAATTTGAAAGTTTGAAATGTTGAAGCATACATGATTGATTCTTTTCAAGACAAAGAAGCTTCTATCATCATTTTATGTATGATGAGAATCAAGAAACTTGACTTTATGTCTCAATTCAATCATCTTCTGACTGTCTGTAATCATGCTTGCAACTCATTTATTGTGTTATATAATTATGATGAACTTCAACATGATTACACTTGCAATCTACATATGATACGACATGTTCAAAATCTGTTCTCAATCAATGAAATCTATAAGAAATACTCTAGTTAACAAAAATTCATTGATTTCATGAAAACAGAGCGTTAATTTCAAGAGCAAGAATCACAATGAAACGAGAACAAAGCTTGATATGCAAGCGAAAATCAAGCAACAAATCTCTTAGAAGAGCAAAAGCATCATCAGAACATAAGCAAAGATCAAGTAACAAATTCTGCAGAAGAGCAAAAGCATCATTGAGATACAAGCAAAGATCAAGCAACAAATTCTGCAGAAGAGCAAAAGCATCATCAGAACGTAAGCGAAGATCAAGCAATAAACTTTGCAGAAGAGTAAGAGCATCATTGAGATGCAAGCGAAAATTAAACAACAAATTTCTCAAAAAAGCAAGAGCATCATTAGAATACAAGCAAAGATCAAGTAATAAATTCTGCAGAAGAGCAAGAGCATCATTGAAATGCAAGCAAAGATTAAGCAACAAATCTCTCAGAAGAGTAAGAGCATCATCAGAACATAAGCAAAGATTAAGTAATAAACTTTGCAGAAGAGTAAAAGCATCATCAAGATGCAAGCAAAGCTTTTGCAGCAAATCTCACAGAAGAGCAAGCATTGCAAGAAGATAAATTTGATCAAGAAGCAGTATTCATTAATTGATAAACATGTTTCACAGAAGATGACATTCTTTTTCAATGTTTAAATTCTTTATCTGCTGCTAGTTCAAGTCTGTCAAAGAGATTGAAATACTGATCATTGTGTAATACACACTGAAATACAAACATAACAACTTGCAGATACAATACACTTCAATTAATAATAAACTAGCTTAGTCTTTAAGCTGTTATGCACATCATGTGAGTGCAAATCTTTAACATAAGCTAAAGTAAATTCATTATGTTTCAACTTCTATAGTATCACATTCACTGCATGTAACACAACTTAATCTTTCATTCATTTGCTCATCATATTCAATATGAGTCTTTCAATTTGCTTTCATAATCACATAAGATCATGATCTAGCATTATATGTTTCTTTCAATGAGCATCGTCATCAAGATCGAGATATATTCATTGAACTTAATCTCAGTTGATTGAATCTGCATATTTAACATCAGTTAAGTACGTGTCTAGTTTATCACGTTAACTCATCTCACATAGTCAAATAGCAACATCAATATTTCATCATCATCATTTATTTTATTGAACTGATTTTATCAACTCATCATAATGACTAGCTTACATCTCAAAAAAAATATCACTATCAGATATCAGAATTCTCAACTTGATGACGAGTGTTCAACTTTCAAAAACATGACAGAGATTCTTAGAATCTTAAACATCAATAAATATCAGCTGAAGAATTTAACAAATCAAGCTGAGCAATGAATTGAAAAGCACACGTCTACACTCAAGCACATCAGATTTAATGAAAAGTCAACTATTATTGATGAACAATTAACATCGTTTCTGTACAAGATCAACATGCTTATGTTTGATGACTTTGAAACAAATCAAATTTTCAACATTTTAGTCACTGTAATTCAATGAATGCTTTACAACAGAAGACACTTTGAACAGAGACACATTAAACAGATCAACACATCTTTCACTCATACACAAACTAGTTCTACATCATATTCAGATGATCAATCACTCATCATTATACACAAGATTGTAAAAATTCAATGAGCATCATCTGCATCTGAGTTTTCGCAGTCACAAGAAGTCATGTCATTCATCAAAATACTTGAAGACGTTGAACTTCATGCAATGATGAGTTCACACTCAAATCTGATCACTTCAAAAGAGATTTCGAAAATGAGCTTGACTTCAATTGAAAATGTACTTGATCATGATTTACATGATGACATAGATCGATTTTATAATGTTTCATTTCAGATGTAAATTAACATTCTTAAAGATGACATCAGCTACATTGAGATGAACATTATCATTTACATCATAGATGACAAAGTCTTGAAAATAAATTTAGACAGAGCTTTTTGAGCTGTCTTACGTGATGTCTCAAATCGATTTAATCATGCTGCTCGCTTTAATGTGACTTGCGCTACATCATATTCTGATAGATCAGAAACACATGTATGTAAACAGCGAACTAATGATCAATGCAGAATTCACAGACAATGCTTCATCAATCTTAACTTCTCATCAAGAGCACATGAAATTCATTAATGTTAATGAAAGTGAAGAGATTAACAAAGTGACAACTTGAAGAAATGAGATCAACACATTATTAATTGATCATGAAATGACAATTGATAATTTAATAAATCATGTATATCAATAAAGATTGACAAGAAGTTTAGATTTCATAGAGCAGAATCAAATAGATTCTACTTATATTCAGAAGCAGTCAACAGTCGTTGACATGAAAGAGAGCATTGCGAATAACACAGCTGTTTTGTTTACAACGAAGAATAACGTTGACTCAACTGATAATGCAACGTCTATTCATGTTCAGAAGCAGTCAGCAGTCATTAACATGAAAGAGAGTGATTCAAATGACACAGCTGTTCTAAGTACAATAAAGAATAATGTTGACTCGATTGACAATGCAACGTCTACTTATGTTCAGAAGTAGTTAGCAGTTGTTAACATGAAAGAGAGTGATTCAAATGACACAGCTGTTTTGAGTACAATGAAGAATAACATTGACTCAGCAGACAATGCAGCGAAATCTGATAAATTTGTGAAGAGTGTACATTCACAGCAAACTGACAAGAGTGAAGATTTCACGAACAAGATTCACATGTTCTTATATTATTCTTGAAAACGATCAAGATTCAATCATTCAAAGAAAGATACAACAAGCATCACATTAACTGATTAAACATTGCACTATAGTAAGTTATTAAAGTATGTGTATGAATGACAAACTAACAACAAGTGATTTTTACAAAGAATGATAAAAGTTTTGAATCATTGCATTCAAAGCGACGAAAGTTGAATGACAAGATGCAAATTCAAGAAAACAACATATTGATATCAGCTTTGAATAAGTTTAACATCTCAGCTTCAAATGTTGATTAATCAACAAACATAAATTCAGAATTAAAGTATGATAGTTCTTCATTGAAGAAAAACAAAATCATCAGCTCACATTGAAATTCAATGAGTTAAACTGAACAACATGAAGCAACTGTATCATCTTCATTTCAGCAGATGAAATCTCAACAGAACATGATGATTTTCGATCATTCAGTTACAGAAGATTTTGCAAGAAAGTCAGATCAAGCGCAATTAAATATAAATCTCAATGATGATAAAGATAGTGAGCAGAATTCAAAGAAGCATTACGCGAAATGATTGAAATATCGAAGTTGATCTTGTTTCTTAACTAACAAGATTAAATAAACTCATGACAAAGATATCATTGACTGTTACAAAGCATCTTCATGAAGAAGACAGATGACGAAATTGCGCTTAATTGTTTCTGCATGATTTTAATCATGTTGAATCTCAGTCATGCATACATTTGCAGAGAATGAACACGTCACTCTTTTTATATCAGACTTTTGAAATTTTTGTGATGTTTGAAATTTAATGTTCATAAAAGAAAAATTCAATGTTGATGATATGAATCTTGAAAAGATAAACATGAATGTCAGCAAGATTAAGAATGAAGCATGCTAATTTATTAATAAGACAATAAAAATGCTTGAATTGATTTGTCTAAATCGTTTATTGCACATAAGGCATGATGAGATCAACAATGCTCATTACAAGAAGAAGTTCAATGAACATTTGAAAGAAGATACTTTCAGTACATTTCAGTCTAAAGATGCAAAGTGCTCTTTCAATAACAAGTTGAAAATTGAGTGTTCATGTGTGAATGCAAACTCATCTACACATCTCATATTGTTGAAATTTGTCAATCTAGTTATTATTTTGTCAGTCTTGATCATTAACTGACTAAAGAAGATTCAAATTCATCTCAACAAGAACAATGATTTATTATGTTAATAAATTCATCACGCATATTGTGATGCAAAGATGAACGCGCTAATCATCAGATTGACATGAACAAATAAAGATCTTCTAGTAAAACAAGAGCAAGTTAGTTCTAGTTTCATATGTGTAATCACAATAAACATGTACAAGATTTACATTGCAGCATTGATGAAAAATTGATATCAATTTGAAAAAGCAACTTCTAGATCAAAACAATCACAGTTAATAGAAGTATTTTCAACTCAATGCACGTTTTGATCTTGTGCACACTCTAAACTCAATTAGCAATTCATACTTTTTTTATTATTATTCAATCATCATTCATAGAATCAAATTGCAATTAATATAGAGAGTTGTTGATATCTATATGAAGCTTTCAAGCTATAAGAATCAATTATTAAATCGCTTAGAAGCTTTGAATTGTCTTTCAGCTCGCGTAGACCTGATTTGACTTGATCTTCTTTTCATCTTCTCAATAGCAACAAAATCAGTGAATTGCTGTACTTTCATCTCTTTAGACTTCTTCTTTTGCTCTTTCTGAAGCTCTTTAGTCTTCAGCTTTTGCTTCTGAATTAGACGTTGTTGCTTCAATTTCTTCGCTCGTAGCTTCTTTTTTCGCTTCGCTTTCTTCTCTTGCTTCATCTTCTTTTTTTCTCGTTTCATCTTTCTTTCAGCTATTAAACGCTGTTTCTCTAGCTTTCTAAGCTT
>JAABUS010003600.1_pt1 | contig 24621 bp, 20 predicted proteins | sample 5560161 | NCBI WGS metagenome assembly JAABUS01 (sample SAMN10711885, study PRJNA513376) | rock metagenome | isolation source: Antarctica rocks | place: Antarctica: Victoria Land, Trio Nunatak nord | collected 2016-01-04
ACCCGCCCCGGCGCCGCGATGCTGATCGGGCCGTGGCGGTACTCGGTGGCCGGGTAGGACTCCGCCCACGACTGGGTGGCCTCCCGCAGCTTGAGCGCTGCCTCCTCGGCCAGCGCCGCACCGAGACCCATCCCGACGAACGTGATCTGCTCGGCGCTTCGTACGTCGGCGTACGACGCCTCGGGCTCGCCCAGCACGCTGCGCGCGGCGCTGACGACGTCGGTGAGGTCCTCGCCCAGCTGCGCGCGCAGCAGTGCCAGCACCGATGTCGCGAAGCGGGTCTGGACGACCGACTGCTCGTCGAACTGGGGCAGCAGGATCGGGTCGCCGAGCTCGAGGACGGGCGTGTCGGCGCTCGCGGTGATCACGACCACCGGGCCGGCGGAACCGTGGTCGGTCAGCGTCTGGACCACCTCGGTCGTCGTCCCGGACCGGGTGATCGCGACGATCCGGTCGTAACCCCGGGCGAGTGGCGCAGCACTCGCCGGCCAGGCGTCGGTCTCACCCAGCCCTGCTCGCTCGCGCACGGCGGCGTAGGCCCGGGCCATGTAGAGCGACGTGCCGCAGCCGATCACGGCGACCCGTTCCCCGGGCGTCGGCAGCACGTCGGCGTACGTGCCCGCGAGCACGGCGGCCCGCTCCCAGTCGTCAGGTTGGTTGGCGATCTCCGCCGCGATGTAGGAGTGAGCGGTGTCCACGCTCGCCCCTACTTGAGCGTGCCGCTGGTGAGGCCGGCCTGCACCTGGCGGTAGAAGATCAGGTAGACCACGACGACCGGCACCATCGCCACGGTCAGCGCGGCGAACAGCGCACCCCAGTCGCCTTCGTAGCGCTGGCTCGCCAGCAGCGTCGCGATGCCCTGCGCCAGCACTGGCTTCTCGGGCGACAAGAACGACGGCAGCACGAACTGGTTCCACTGGCCAAGCACGTTGAAGATGCCGATGCTGAGCAGGCCGGGCTTGGCCATCGGCAGCATCACCCGGAAGAAGATCGTGGTGTGGGAGCAGCCGTCCATTACCGCGGCCTCGGCGATCTCGGTCGGCAGCGTGCGGAAGAACGAGTGCATGAAGAAGACCGTGAACGGCAGCGAGTAGGCGGTGTAGACGAGGATCAGGCCCTGGTACGTCGACAGCATGCCGAGGTTCTGCACCACGAAGAAGAGCGGCACGATCGCCAAGAAGACCGGAAACATCATCCCGGCCGCGAACAGGTAGTAGATGAAGCGGTTGCCCGGGAAGTCGTAGCGCGCCAGCACGTAGGCGGTCATCGAGCCGAGCAGCATCGTCAGCACGACCCCACCGGTCACCACGACCAGGCTGTTGACCAGGTAGTCGCCGACCCCCTTGTCCCACGCGCTCGAGAAGTTGCGCCACTGCGGAGACGCCGGTAGCGACCAGGGGCTGCCGAAGATCTCCCGCGACGTCTTCGTCGCGGCGATGAGTGCCCACAGGAACGGCACCAGCACGAGGACCGACCAGCCGATCAGCACGGCGTGCGAGAACACGTTGACGGTGGTGTCTCCCGCGGTGCGGCCACTCGGCTGCGAGGTGGGCGCCGCGCGCTCCTGCGTCGGGGTGACGCGGTCGGCGTCGTCCGGCTTCGTGGTCACCGTCATGGCAGCCCTCTCAGTACTCGACCCGGTCGCGCCGCGTGATGCGCAGCATGACGGCGGCGATGATGAGCGTGAAGAAGAACAGCACGACGCCCATGGCCGAGGCGTAGCCAGCCCGGCCGAACTGGAAGCCGTTATCCGCGATCTGGAGCGAGATCACCTGGGTGGAGTTGTCGGGGCCACCCGGCCCGGCCGTCATCACCCGGACCAGCGCATAGACGTCCAGCGCGAGGATCGCCAGGTAGACCCAGGACGTCTGGATCGTGTCCCACAGCAGCGGCATCGTGACCTTGACGAACGTCGCGTAGCGGCCGGCTCCGTCGATCAGCGCGGCTTCGAAGATGTCGCGAGGGATCGACGACATCGCCGCGTTGAACAGCACCAGGTAGAAGCCGACGCTGCCCCACACCAGCACCCACAGCACGCACCACAGGGCCAGGTTGGGATCCGACAACCATCCGGCCGGCCCCACCCCGAGCCAGCCGAGCGCGGAGTTGACCATCCCGGAGTCGGTGGGGTCCATGATCACCGACCAAATCACCGCGATCACCGAGACGGACAGCACCTGTGGCAGGAAGAACGCGAGCTTGTAGAAACCACTCCCCCGGATGCCCCGCACCCCGGCGCTGCCGGAGCTCCCCCCGACGTTCAGCAGGAACGCGAAGAAGAGCGCCAGCAGCACCGTGATCAGCGGCAGTCCGACCAGCAGCACGGCGTTGTTGCCCAGAGCCGTCAGGAACAGCGAGTCGTGCATCAAGTTCTTGAAGTTCGTGAACCCGACGTACTCGAACTGCGGTGCCACGCCGGTCCAGTTGGTCAGCGAGTAGTGGAATGCCTGCACGAACGGTGAGATGACGAAGACGCCATACAACGCAAGCGGAACCACCAAGAAGCCCACGATGAACGGGTACCTACCGTGCCGCATCGGCGCACACCTTTCTGTGAGGCAGCCTGTGGGGGTTGCGCTGGGAGGCCGAGCTACGAGCGGGTGCGCTTCTGCGTGGCGGGGTCGGCAGCCGTCTCGTCGGCTGCCTGCTGGCACCTGGTGGTGAACTCGTCGGCCGAGATGCGCCCGGCAGCCAGCTCGCCCACCGCCGACTGGATCTTGGGGTCCATGGGCGAGTACCAGATCGCGTAGTAGTAGTTCCAGTTGCTCTCGCCGCCCGACTCGATCAGCGCGATCGAGGATGCAGCGCCCGGCGTGAGGTCGAGACCCTCGGCCGCACCGTCGACGACGGTCGGCGCCGCGGTCAGCTTGGTGAACTCTGCCGCACCTTCCTTCGACAGCATCTTCCGCAGGTACTCCATCCCACCGGCCTGGTTGGCCGCCTTCGCGGGCACGAAGAACGCCTCGGCCGCCTCCACCCGGGTGCAGTCGAACGGCAGCGTTGCACCGTCGAGCAGCGGAGTGGGTGCCACCGTCGTCTCGAAGCCTGCGGGCGCGACCTCCTTCTGCTCGTTCTCGAGCCACGAGCCGCACGGGATGAACGCCGCCTTGTGCTCGTTCCACCGGGTCTGGGACTGGATGTGGTCGAGCCCCTCGGTGCCCTCGAGGATGTAGCCCTTGGACTTGATCTCCAGCAGCGCCTCGGCGGCGAGCGTGATCGAGTCGTTCTTCCACGCGTCGGGCTCGAGGGAGTCGATGGCGTACGCGACCTCGGGGCCGCCGTGCTTCACGGCCAGGTCCATCAGCACCTGCTGGATGTAGTACGGGTACTTGCCCTGGTGGGCCATCGGGGCCATGCCTGCGCCCTTGATCTCCTCGCACAGGGCAAGGAAGTCGTCCCACGTCTCGGCAGGCTCCCAGCCCTTCTCGTCGAACAGCGCCCGGTCGTACCAGAGGCCGTAGACCTGAAGGGCGTAGTTGAGCACCAGCGGCTTGCCGGCGTACTCGGCCGACTCGATCGCAGCCGGGTTGAGGGTGTCCTTGACCGAAGTGCCCGAGGCGCCGATCGCGTCGGCGTCGAACAGCGGGGTGAGGTCGGTCAGCTGGCCGGTGTCGGCGAGCGTCGAGATCGGCATCTTCTCCGCACCGGAGTTGTCGAGGACGTCGGGCGGGTTGCCGGCGTTGAAGAGCGGCTGCATCTGCTGGCGGATGTCGGTGATCGCCTTGTGGGTGATCTTCGCGTCGCTGAACTTGTCCTTGTACAGCCCCTCATGGAACTTCGCATAGGCGTCGCCGTAACCCCCGTTGAAGATGACGACCGTGAGGGGTGCCGAGGCGTCGACGCCGAACGGGTTGTCAGCCGTCTTGTCGGCGCCGCCACCGCTGACGGTGTCGTTGCTGTCACCGCTACTGGCGCAGGCAGCCAGGAAGGAGGAGCCCCCTGCCACGGCCACGGTCGCCAGTCCCGCACGCTGAAGGAAGATCCGGCGGGAGTACTTCTTCGGGGTGTTCATCTGTGTGTTCTCCTTTGGGGGGACGCTCGGTGGTGACTCATGCGGTACGCCGGATTCGGCCTGCGTACCGTTGTTCGAGGGCATGGTTGTGCTCGTCGCCGCCGGGGACGTTGGTGGACAGGTAGACCGGCGGTGTCTCGCCGGCATCGACGAGCCGCCGGATGATCTCGGCCCCGAGCAGCTGCGCCACCAGGGCGGCGGTGATCGACGAGACCGCGCAGACGGTGCCGCCGCCCGGCAGGTCGAGCAGCGCGTCGCCGTACGGTGCCCCGTTGTCGAGCACCACATCGGCATGGTCGATCAGCTTGCTGCCCGACGGGTGCCGAGACTCGACCTTGGCGGTCTGGATCAGGCTCGTGACGCCGATCAGCGGGTGCCCGTGCTGCTTGACGATGTGGGCCATCTCGACGATCGACCCGTTCACACCGGAGTTGGAGGCGATGATGAACACGTCCTGCGGGTGTGGGCCGGCCAGGTCGTAGAGCCGCTGGGCGATGCTCGGGTCGCGTTCGAGCGTGCTGTCGCCGAGCACGTCGGGCGGCTCGCCCCCGAAGATGACGACATCGCGCAACGAGATGCGGTTGGTGGGCACGAGCCCGCCGGCGCGGCCGGCGATCTCCATCGCCAGCGCCTCGGAGTGTCCCGAGCCGAAGGCCTGGACGATGCCGTCGGAGCGCAGCGCCGCCACCACGAGGTCTGCCGCCTGCTGGATCGGACCCGACGACTGCTTCGTGACCTTGTCGATGATAGGCGTCAGCGCGCCGAGGTACGTCTCGGCACTGACTGTGACTAGTGCCATGTCGCCGCCCGTCCTTTCGCGACAGCACGCCGGCCCGTTGCAGTGCTCCATCGGAGCGGCGGGAGGATCCTTGAGGCGAACCTCGCCGACCCTCGTGACAATGTCAAGGACATGTCCAGGGGGTCGGTGATCGAGACCTTGCCGTGACCCAGTCGCCCGGCGTACGACAATGGTCGGCCTGTCCCCGAAGGGAGCACCACGTGGATCCGCAGCTGGCGCAGCCCCCGGCCGACTGGCTCGTGCTGGGCGGTGACGTGGGCGGGACGTCGACCCGCATCCTGGTCGCCACTGGTGACGGTACGCCGGTCGGGCGCGGTGTGGCCGGCGGCGGCAACCCGGTCTCGCACCCCGACACCGCCGCCGCGGCGCTCGGTGAGGCGTTGACCGCCGCGCTCTCCGGGGTCGACCCGTCGCGGGTGCGCGCCGCCGTGGTCGGCGTGGCCGGCGGTTCCGCACTGAGCCGACCCGAGGTCCGTGCCGCGTTCGATCGTGTCTGGTCCGGGGCCGGGGTGGGCTGCGCCCCGGCGTACGTGTCGGACCTCGAGATCGCGTTCGCCGCCGGCACCGCCGAGCCGGACGGCACTGTGCTCATCGCGGGCACCGGCGCCGTCGCCGGCGCGGTGCGGAGCCGACACCTGGTGCGCACGGTGGGCGGTCATGGCTGGCTCCTCGGCGACGAGGGATCGGGCTTCTGGCTCGGCCGCGAGGCCGCCCGCGCGACGCTGCATACCCTCGATGCCGGCGAGCCGCCAGGAGCGCTGGCAACGTCGGTGCTGCGCCTGCTCGGTGTGCCGGACGAGCCGGCCGATCCGTACTGGCAGCGGGTGGCGGTCATCGACACGCTGAACTCGCGACCGCCGGTGCGGCTGGCCGAGCTGTCCCCTTCGGTCACCTCGGCGTACGCGGTCGGCGACCCGCAGGCGCAGCAGATCGTCGAGGAGGCAGCGCGGCTGCTGTTCGAGACCGTATGCCGGGTCCGCCGGCCCGACGAGCAGTCGCCGATCGTGCTCGCCGGCAGCGTGGCGACTGCAGACTCGCCGGTCGGAGCAGCCGTGCGAGTGCTGGTCGGCGAAGGGCTGTCCGGCCCGACACTGTCGGCACGTGACGGGGTTGCCGGTGCCGCCTGGCTGGCGCTGACCGCTGTCGCGGCGAGCTCCGCCAGCGAAGAGGCGCGGACGCGCCTCTCGACTCTCTGACAGGTCATGCCTGCGTCACGCCCGGTGCGTGGTCAAGGGACTGGAGGGCGACTCGCACGACGCCTCCACTGGCCGCGAGGGCGGCCCGCGCCCGCGGTTGCTCGACTTCGCCGAGCAGCCCGACCAGCGCGACCTTGAGGTCGCCGTCGGCCTCCTCGAGCGCTCGGGCGCAGCCGTCGAGATCGACACCGGTGGCCTCGGCGAGGATCGCCAGCATGCGGCCGTGGAGCTTCTCGTTCTTGGCGACGACGCTCGTCATGAGGTTGGAGTAGGTGCGCCCGAGCCGGACCATCACCGCCGTCGAGAACGCTGTGAGCACGAGCTTTTGAGCTGTTCCGGCCTTCATCCGGGTCGAGCCGGTCAACACTTCCGGCCCGGTCTCCACGCAGACGTGGATGTCGGCGAGGTCGGCGAGCTCCGCGGCTGGGTTGGCGCTGACCAGCACGGTGCTAGCGCCGACGGATCGGGCCTGCTCCAAGGCCCCGGCGACGTAGGGCGTACGACCGCTGGCGGCCAGGCCTAGGGCAACATCACCGGCGACGAGCCCGTCGGCAGCGGCACGCCCGGACGCGGCGTCGTCCTCGACGCCTTCCACGGCCGCGTCGAGTGCCTGCATGCCGCCGGCGGGGTGCGCCACCACCCGACCGGGTTCGAGGTCGAACGTCGGTACGAGCTCGGCGGCGTCCATCGCGGCCATCCGCCCGGAGGTGCCGGCACCGAAGTAGTGCACGTTGCGCCCGGCCTGCAGTGCGGCGACGGCCAGGTCGACCACGCGCGCCAGCTCGGGCAGCGCCTGCTCGACGGCACTCGGGACCACTGCGTCCTCGGCGTTGATCCGCCGCAGCAGGTCGAGGGTCGGCAGCAGATCGAGGTCAGAGCCTGCGACGTCGCGCTGTTCGGTCGGTGCCACGACCGGCAGCCTCGTGCCGTTGCTGGCCTTGGCGGTCACGGCTTACCTCCTGGCAGGTCGTTCCGGCGGCGTACCCGGCGCGCCGTCACGGCCGCATGCGTGACCTCGAGGGCACGCTGCGAGGACTCGTAGGTGCGCTGCGCCACGCCGACGAAGACGCAGTCGACGACCGTCAGCTGTGCCAGCCGGCTGGCGGTGGCACCGGATCGGAACGTGGTCTCTCGTGCCGCCGTGGTCAGTACATGATCGGCGAGGTTCGCGAGCTCTGAGCGCGGGAAGTTGGTCACCGCGACCGTGGGGACACCGTTCGCACGTGCCTGCGCGAGCGCGTCGATGGTGTCCTGAGTGGCGCCACTGTGCGAGATCCCCACCGCCACGTCGTCGGGGCCGAGCAGCGCGGCACTGGTGAGGGCGACGTGCGGGTCGACCCAGGCGAAGGCGACTCTGCCGATCCGGTGCAGCTTCTGCTGCAGGTCGAGTCCGACGAAGGCGCTGGCGCCGACACCGTAGATGTCGATACGCCTGGCCGCCACGATTGCCTCGATGACGCGGTGCAGCGCGTTGAGGTCAAGCTGGTGGGCGGTCTCCTCGACGGCCCGTGCGTCGGCGTACGCGATCTTTTCGACCACCTGGTCGAGATCGTCTCCCGGTCGGATGTCGCTGCTGACGGTCCTGGCCGCGCCAGCACCACCCTCGGCACGGCCGAGCTCGGTCGCGAGCGCGAGCCGGAGAGCCCGGTAGCCGGTGAACCCGACGGCGTGACAGAACCTGACGACGGTTGCCTCAGAGGTGTGGCATGCGCGTGACAGCGTGGTGATCGTCGATGCTGCGGCGGCCGCGGGTGCGTCGAGCACCTGCTGGGCGACCCGCTGCTCCGCTGGAGCGAGGATCGGTACCAGTGCCCTGATCTGCACGGTCGCGGCCTCAGTCACGACTGACCACCCAGCCGTCCGGCTGCAGACGGCCGGCGCGGTCGATCCGCTCACCCTCCGGGCCGATGACACGGATGCCGTCGACGTAGACACCGCGACCGAGGTTGAGCGGGTCGGTGTCGTAGCGCCACCTGAGCAGCTGCTCGCCTGCCGGTACGTCGAGCAGTGCGGTGGCGTCGTACCAACGGCGGCCGCTGAAACCCGACACCGTGCCGTCGGTTGACGTCGGCTGGCGCCCGGATCGGAGCGTGAACGGAACCGGTGTCCACTTCTGGCCGCCGTCGGTCGAGGCCTCGAAGGTCGCGATGTCGTAGCCGGCCTCGGTGTCGTACCAGAGGTCGAAGTCGACCTTCGCCACTCCAGCGGAGCTCGGTGCGATCGGCAGCGTGAGGGTGACGGACCGGTCGTCGGCGAGTCCGGAGAACCAGGACGTGCGGCCCTGCGCCGGCGTCACGGCGATCGCCCGCGCCAGGTCACGCGCGACTGCGCGCCGCGCGGGGTTGTTGCTCCCCCAGTCCCGTGACGGGTGCACCCGGTTGGTGAGCAGGACGACGAAGGAGCCCGACAGCGGGTCCACTACGAGCGAGGTGCCGGTGAAACCGGTGTGCCCGAACGTCACCGGCGACGACAACGCGTCCATGTAGAAGCGCTGGTCGAGCTCGAAGCCGAGCCCGTGCGAGTTGGACGGGAACTCCGTGTTCTCGTTGGTGATCATCGCCCGCACCGTCTCAGCGTCGAGGATGCGCGCGTCGCCGTAACGGCCACCGTTGAGCAGCGTCTGAGCGAGCACACCCAGGTCGTGGGCCGTGGAGAACAGGCCGGCGTGCCCGGCGACCCCGCCGAGCGACCAGGCGTTCTCGTCGTGAACCTCGCCGCGGATCATCGGCCGGCCAGCCCAGGGCTGCGGCTCCGTGGCCGCGATCCGGTCACGCAGCGATGCCGGCGGGTTGAACATGGTGTCGGTCATCTCGAGCGGCTTGGTGATGCGAGCGGCGATCACGTCGTCGATGGACCGGCCGGTCACATCTTCGACGACCAGACCAAGGGTGATCAGGCTCAGGTCGGAGTAGAGGTACTTCTCGCCGGGGGCGGCGACAGGCTCGGCGGCGAGTACGGCGGCGTACCGCTCCTCGACCGTGTCGTAGGCGCTGTACAGCGGAAGCCAGGCGGGAAGCCCGGCCGTGTGGGTCAACAGCTGCCGGATCGTGATGTCGCCCTTGCCGTTCTGGGCGAAGTCTGGGAGGTAGCTGGCGACCGGAGCGTCGAGGTCGATTCGGCCGGCCTCGACCTGCTGCATGACAGCGATCGACGTGAATGTCTTCGTGACCGACGCCAGGTCGTAGATCGTGTCGCGCCTGGCGGGCACCTGCTGGTCGACCGGCAGCTCGGTGTCGGCATCGGCGTAGCGCACGGCCATGCCGGCCGCGTCATGCAGCGCGATCACACCGTGCCTGGCGCTGAGCACGGTGCCGCCGGCGTACAACGGATGCGTTGGTGACGGCTGCAGGTAGCGCCGGAGGTCCGTCGAGGTCTGCGCCAGATGCTCACCGACCAGGTCGGCCTGGCGGGCCGTCCCGTAATGCAGCTGACGGTCGGTGTGGGTGAACCGCAGGTCTGCCGCCAGGTCGTCGTCGGCAGTCGTCGGCGTACCGGCTCGGGCCACGGCGTGCGCCCCCTTGCCCTCGATGCCTCGCCGCTCGCCGGAGGCCGTCGGCCCGAGGACGCACAGCGCCAGCGTGAGGACGACAACCTGCGTGGTGCGCGCCGCCCTCATCGTGCCGCAGAGGTTCATGCGGCCGTCGGGTAGAGGAGGTACCGCTTGCGCGTCCTGCTGAAGGCCGCAAGCTCACGCCGCCAGCCGGCGACGACCTCGTCGACGTCGGCTCCGCTGTCGATGGCCAGCCGCACCTGGTCCGATCCCGTCAGCTTGTCGATCCAGTACGGCGCGGCCGACTCTCGCCAGGCGAAGCTGGCGGGATAGAGCCGCTTGGCGGTGATGATCATCGCGATGGCGGTACGGATGGCTCCGAACTGGACCCGGTCGGTCACGTGCAGCTGGACGCCGGTGCAGGTCACACCGAGGTGCTTGGACACCGACGGCACGAAGTGGGCCTCCCGGAACTCGACGCCGGGGAGCTCCTGCGCCTGCAGCGCATCCGCCCACGGGTAGTCGATGTAGGGCGCACCGATGAGCTCGAACGGGCGGGTGGTGCCGCGCCCCTCCGACAGGTTGGTCGCCTCGAACAGACACGTGCCGGGGTAGACGACGGCGGTCTCGACGCGCGGCATGTTCGGCGACGGCATGACCCACGGCTGGCCCGTCTCCTCCTGCCACATGTCTCGGCGCCAGCCCTCCACCTTGACGACCGACAGCGACACGGGGCCGTTCGCGTTGACGTCCTTGGGGAGGAACTCGCCGTTGAAGAGCCTCGCCAGCTCCCCGATCGTCATCCCGTGCTGCTGAGAGATCGCCTTGAGACCGACGAAGGAGGCGTACTCCGGGTGCATGACCGGACCGAGCGCCGCGACCCCCGTGATGGGGTTGGGCCGGTCGAGGACCACGAACCGCACGCCGGCCTGCGACGCCGCGACCATGCAGTCGTACATCGTCCAGATGTAGGTGTAGAAACGGGCTCCGACGTCTTGGATGTCGAACATCACGGTCTCGACGCCGGCCTGTCGGTAGTAGGCGGCGATCTGGGTCGCGTTCTTGCCGTAGGTGTCGTAGACGGGAACACCGGTGCGGGGGTCGACGTAGCTGCCCTCTGACCCGCCGGCGTCGGCGCTGCCACGGAACCCGTGCTCCGGCCCGAACGCGGCCACCAGGTCGACCTTCCCGGACGCGGCGATGACGTCGATCTCGTGACGCAGGTCGGGCACGATGCCCGTCGGGTTGGAGATCAGGCCGACCCGCTGCCCGCGCAGGACCTGGTAGTCGTCGCGCGCCAGCACCTGGATACCGGTGAGCACTGTGCCCGACGTCGCCGCTGCCGACCGGGGGGCGGCGCCGGGGGCGCCGAGGGCCGTCGGCAGTCCGGTGGAGAGTGCGGCGGTGCCGGTGGCCGTCACCGCGGTCTTCAGGAAGTTGCGCCTGTCCATGATGCTCCTCTGTGCGTGTCGTGAAGCGGGTCAACTGCCGCGGCGTACGACAAGGTCGGCGACCACCGGCAGATGGTCGGAGGCCTGCGTCGCCACCACGTCGGCGTCGAGCGTCTGGATGTTGGGGCTGTGCGTCACGTAGTCAATGCGCTTGACCGGGTCAGCTGTCGGGTAGGTCAGTCCGCTGCCGGAGCCGGCGACGGCCCAGCTGTCGACCAGCTCACCCCACAGCGGGCCGAGCTCGGGCGCGTCGGGAGGTGCGTTGAAGTCACCGACCAGCACCTGCTGCGCGCCCTGGCCGTCGTCGTCAAGGATCGCCAGCGTGTCCTCGACCTGCATCGCCCGCACGCTGGGGTCGGCCCTGTAGTCGAGGTGAGTCGCGTACACGTGCACCAGCGCCCCACCGGCGTTGACGACCACCTCGGGGAATCCGGGCGCCGGCTCCGGCACCGGATCGGTGCCCTGGGTCGACAGCCGGGTGATCGCATGGTTCTCGGTGTGTACGACCGGCAGGGCGGTCAGCACCGCCAGGCCGTACTGACGTCGCGGCTCGCCGGTCGCCGGCGGGTCGAAGTCGTAGATCGGCGCGAAGAAGACCCGCATCTGCAACGCCTTCGCCAACGCCCGTGCCTGGTCGCGCCACTCGCTGCGCGCAGCCCAGTGCACGTCGACCTCCTCGAGCCCGATCACGTCGGCGTCGAAGGAGGCGAGAGTCTGCGCCGTACGAGCGAGGTCGAGGCGCCCGTCGGAACCGATGCCGGTGTGGATGTTGTAGCTGACGACGCGGATCGTGACGTCACGGCCGGACGACGCGACCGCGGCCGGTGACGTGGCCACCGGGGTCACGGCGAGCAGGAGCGCCGACGCCAGGGCGACGAGCCCGCTCACGGCGCTGCCGACCAGTCGCGTACTGGCCCCGCGCTGTGTTGGTCCCCTCATCGGACTCAGTAGCTCAGTCCGTACCCGAACGGGTACAGCGCGGTGTCAGGGTCGTCAGCCGTAGGGATCGTGACCGGCAGCTTCCCTTGCGGGTTGATCTCGCCGTACAGCACCCGCACCGCCGACTCCAAGGACACGCCGGAGTAGCTGTAGGTGGCGAGGTACGCCGGCACGTCGGTGAACTGAGCGATGTCGTAGGCGTCGCGGATGGCAATGGCGACCACCGGCTTGCCGGTCGCGGTCAGCTGGCGCACCAGCTCGCGCTGGCCGGCGCCGCTGGCCATCCAGGCCCGGTTGGTCAGCACCACCGTCACGTCGTGGGTCTGCGCCGCCGCGACCGCCGCGTCGATCTTCGCCTGGGTCGGGTTGGTCCCGGTCTCGAACACGTCGGCGTTGGCCCCGCGCGCACGCATCCTGTCGGCGACGATGGCGGTAGGTGCAACGCCGGCGCCGGTGACGAGGACGCGCTGGCCAGTGGTGGCGAGCGGCAGCAGCCCGCCTGAGTTCTTGACCAGCGTCGGTGTGCGGTCGGTCAACGCCTGCGCCGCCTGCAGGTGCTGGGGCGAACGCGTCACCTCGGTGGCGTGGGCGACGTCGACGTACGGGTTCTGAACGAGGCCGAGGTCCCACTTGAGGCGCAGGATGCGCTTGACAGAGGTGTCGATGCGGCTCACGGTCAGCTCACCGCTCCGCACCGCGTCGAGCACGGAGTCGTAGGCGAGGCCGAGGTCTGGCGGCATCAGCAGCATGTCGACGCCTGCCTTGAGCGCCAGCACCGGAACGCGGTCGTCGCCGTACTTGTCACGCACACCCTGCATCCCAAGGGAGTCGGTGATGACGACCCCCTTGTAGCCCATCTCGTTGCGCAAGATGCCGGTCATGATCGGCTTGGACAACGTTGCCGGGTCACCGGACGGGTCGAGCGAAGGCACCACGATGTGGGCAGTCATGACCGCCTTGATGCCCTGGTCGATCGCGGCCTGAAACGGCGGCTTGTCGATCTGCTCCCACTCCGCGCGGGTGTGGTCGATGGTCGGCAGCCCCGTGTGGCTGTCGGTGGCGGTGTCCCCGTGGCCGGGGAAGTGTTTGGCCGCCGCGGCAATGCCCTCGTCTTGGTATCCACGCACCTGTGCTGCGGTCAGCGCGGCGGTGAGCTGCGGGTCCTCGCTGAAGGAGCGGACCCCGATCACCGGGTTGGCAGGGTTGACGTTGACGTCGGCGACCGGCGCGAAGTTCCAGTTGACTCCGACCGACTTCAGCTCCGTGCCAGCGATTCTCGCTGCTGTCTCTGCGTCCTGCGGGCTGCGGCCGGCGCCCAGTGCCATGTTGCCGGGAAGCTCCGTGGCCGGTACTCGGAACACCACGCCGCCTTCTTGGTCGGTGGAGATCAGCGAGGGGATCTTGCGGGGCTGGCGCAGAGCGGCGTCCTGGATGCCGTTGGACAGGCGCGCGATCTGCTCGGTGTTGTTGACGTTGTTGCTCCAGGCGAAGTAGATGACGCCGCCGAGCTTGTAGCGGTCGATCAGCTGGGATGCGTTGTCGACGCCGTAGGCCTTCTGGTTCGCCGCGACGTCGGCGGGTGCGGTCGTGGTGGCCGTGTCGCCGTACGCGTAGGTCATGAACAGCTGGCCGACCTTCTGCTGAAGCGTCATGTTGTCCAGCGTGCTGTTCACCCAGCCGGTGCCGCGGTCGGCTCGCGCCGATGGTGCGGCCGAGACGCCGGCCTCCGTGGTGGCCTTGCTTGCGCTGGTGTCTGCCCCGCCAGCGGCCCCGGCGGTGGAGACCGGAGCGAGGGCGAGACCGAACAAGACGGTGGCGATGAGCGCCACCACGCTGGTGGAGCGGCGCAAGGGTGCGGTGGTACGCATGGGGTGTCCTCCTGGCTCGCCGTGGTCTGGCGAGCGCATGTCGGTAAGTCAGCAACGCAATTCGCGTCTTCTTCGGAAGTTTTCTACATCTTCCGGTGGCCGTCAAGGGGTACCCGCCAGTTTTCTCGCAGCACGTCGATCCACCTGACTACCGGCGCATCGTGGCGGGCAAGGGAGGATGGGCTGATGCCGCCCGCTCCCCCGCCTCTGGTCGATCGGCTTCCGGCCGACCCGACGCCGGACGCGCTCTTCGACGCGTTCGAGGCGTGGACGGCCGAGCAAGGGTTCACGCTCTACCCGGCGCAGACCGAGGCGCTGATCGAGATCGTCGACGACGCGAACGTCATCCTGGCGACCCCGACCGGCTCGGGGAAGAGCCTGGTGGCAGCCGGCGCACACTTCGCCGCGATGGCTCACGGGAGACGCAGCTACTACACCGCACCGATCAAAGCACTTGTCTCAGAGAAGTTCTTCGCCCTGGTCGAGGCGTTCGGTCCCGGCAACGTCGGCATGCTCACGGGGGACGCGGCCGTCAACGCGGCAGCGCCGATCATCTGCGCCACGGCCGAGGTACTCGCCAACCACGCCCTGCGAGTAGGACCTGACGCCGACGTCGGGCTGGTGGTGATGGACGAGTTCCACTACTACGCCGAGACCGACCGCGGCTGGGCCTGGCAGGTCCCGTTGCTCGAGCTCACCCGCGCGCAGTTCGTGCTGATGTCGGCGACGCTCGGCGACATGAGCCGGTTCCGCGACGACCTCAGCCGGCGCACCGGTCGGCGTACGGTGGTGGTCGCCTCGACGAGGCGGCCGGTGCCGCTGCACTTCTCGTACGCGACCACGCCGGTGCATGAGACGCTCGAGGAGCTCCTCACCACCCACCAGGCGCCCGTCTACGTCGTGCACTTCACCCAGGCGGAGGCGATCGAGCGGGCGCAGGCATTGTCGAGTCTCAAGGTCGCCACCCGGGAGGAACGCGACCAGATCGCAGCGATGATCGGGGAGTTCCGCTTCGCCGCCGGGTTCGGTCGCACACTCAGCCGCCTGATCCGGATGGGGATCGGCGTCCACCATGCCGGCATGTTGCCGCGCTACCGCCGCCTGGTCGAGACGCTCGCCCAAGCCGGCCTGCTCAAGGTCATCTGCGGCACCGACACCCTCGGCGTCGGCATCAACGTGCCTATCCGCACGGTGGTGCTGACGGGCCTCACCAAGTACGACGGCGTACGCACGCGGCACCTCCGCGCCCGCGAGTTCCACCAGATCTCCGGCCGCGCCGGCCGAGCCGGCTACGACACGATCGGCAGCGTCGTCGTGCAGGCACCCGAGCACGAGGTCGAGAACGCCAGGCTGGTCAAGAAGGCCGGCGACGACCCCAAGAAGCTGCGGCGGGTGCAACGCAAGAAGGCACCCGAGGGCTTTGTCAGCTGGGGTGAGCGGACCTTCGACAAGCTGGTCCAGTCCGATCCGGAGCCGCTCACCTCGAGCTTCGCGGTCACGCACTCGATGCTGCTCAACGTGATCGCCCGCCCCGGTGACCCGTTCGCCGCTCTGCGCCGGCTGCTCACCGACAACCACGAGGACCCCGCGGCCCAGCGCCGGCACATCCGCCACGCCGTTGCGATCAGCAGGTCGCTGCTCGCGGGCGGCGTGGTCGAGCGGCTCCCCGAGCCGGACCCCGACGGCCGCGGCGTGCGTCTCACCGTCGACCTGCAGCCGAACTTCGCGCTCGACCAGCCGCTGTCGGCCTTTGCGATGGCGTCGCTGGCGCTGCTCGACAAGGAGTCGCCGACGTACGCCCTCGACGTGGTGTCGGTGATCGAGGCGACCCTCGAGGACCCGCGGCAGATCCTGTCCGCGCAGCTGTTCAAGGCGCGTGGCGAGGCCGTCGCCGCGATGAAGTCCGAGGGCATCGAGTACGATGAGCGTCTCGAGCTGCTCGACGAGGTGACGTACCCGAGGCCGCTCGCAGAGCTGCTCGAGGCGGCGTACGAGTCGTACCGCCTGGGTCACCCATGGGTCGCCGACCACCAGCTGCGGCCGAAGTCCGTGGTGCGGGACATGTACGAGCGCGCCATGACGTTCGTCGAGTACGTCGGCTTCTACCGGCTCGCCCGCTCCGAGGGGCTCGTGCTGCGCTATCTCACCGACGCCTACCGGGCGCTGCGGCACACCGTGCCCGAGTCCGCCCGCAACGAGGAGCTCGACGACTTCGTGGAGTGGCTCGGCGAGCTGACCCGCCAGGTCGACTCCTCACTGCTCGACGAATGGGAGAAGCTCGCCGCCGGTGGCGACCTCGACCCCGCCGACCTGGTGCGGCCGCCGCTGGAGACCGAGAGCCGTCCGGTGACCGGCAACGCCCGCGCCTTCCGGGTGCTCGTGCGCAACGCGATGTTCCGGCGGGTCGAGCTGGCCGCGCGCCGGGACTGGACGGAGCTCGGCGAGCTCGACGGCGACGCCGGCTGGGACGCTGACGCCTGGAGAGACGCGATGGCGGCGTACTTCGAGGAGCACCAGACCTTGCTCACCGACGCCGATGCCCGCGGTCCGGGGCTGCTGATGGTCGACGAGTCAGGCGAACCCGGTGGCTGGCAGGTGCGGCAGATCCTGCATGACCCGGAGGGCTTCCACGACTGGGCGCTGCTCGCCTCCGTCGACCTCGCCGCCTCAGACGAGGCCGGGTACGCCGTCGTTCAGCTCGACGACATCACCTCCGGCTGACCTTTGCGCCCGCGACGTGGCACCCGCGTCCTGGTCCTCAGCTGCGCTTGCGTCCCGTGCGAGTCGTGGTGCTGCGCTTGGCGGTGCTGCGCTTGGCGGTGCTCTTCGCGGCGGTGCTCCGCTTGGCAGGAGTCTTCTTGGCCGAGGTCTTCTTGGCGGTGCTCTTCGCGACGGTGCTCCGCTTGGCGGCAGACTTCTTAGCCGCGGTCCGACGGGGTGCGCGCAATCCGCTGGTCTTCCGCGCGGCTGTCCTACCCACCGTCCGGACAGCATCCTTGGCGTTTCCAGCCTTCAGCTGGTCGGTGGCATCCTGTGTCGTCTCGGCGGCCTGCAACTCGACCAGCTTGGCCATCTGTTTGGCCGCCGCTTCCTGGTTGCGAGCAAGGTCCTTCTCGGCGCTGCGACGGTCCTTGCGAGCTGACTTCTTGAGCTGCAGCGCTTCGTCGGCCTCCTTCGCCAGTTGCTTGGCGGTCTTCTTTGCCTGCGTCAACGAGTCCTTGATCCTGCGGTGCTGCTTCTGAGCCAGGTCGTCAGCCTTGGTGGCCTCAGCAAGGCGGTCCTGGTGCATCTGTACGGCGGCCGCGGCACGTTCGGCTTTCCCGCGCAGTCTGTCCAGCTGTTGCTTGAGCTTGTCAATGCCGCCGGCCATCACGTCGTCTCCTCGTGGTCAAGGGCGCTCAAGGGTTGCGCCGTGTGGTTCTCGTACCCCGTTGGGACGATCCGTAATCGCGGAGGCCGACCGCACTCAGCGTCTGTGCTCTACAACTGCGCTCAACAACCGCGCTCACCCCTGCTCGCCGATGTCTTCGTTCCACAGCTGGGGCTCAGCGGCGATGAACGCCGCCATCATCGCGACGCACTCGGCATCGTCGAGCACGACCACGTCGACGCCGCGTGAGCGCAACAGGTCCTCGGCGCCGAGAAACGTGCGGTTCTCGCCGATCACCACCCGTGGGATCTTGTAGAGCAAGATCGCGCCGGTGCACATGTCGCACGGCGAGAGCGTCGTGACCATGGTCGAGCGGGCGTAGACGGAGGCCGGCTGCCGCCCAGCGTTTTCCAGCGCATCGGTCTCGCCGTGCCGGATCGCACTGCCCAGCTGCACCCGCTTGTTGTAGCCGGTGGCGAGGAGCCGCCCGTCCGCGACCAGCGCCGCCCCGATGGGGATCCCACCTTCGTCGCTGCCCTGCCGCGCTGCTGCCACAGCGAGCGAAAGCAAGCTTGCAGGTTCCTGTGACGCCGCGACGTCTCCCGCCTCAGTCATGTCTGCCTCCTGTCGGTGGTGGCGCTAGTGTCGTGCGACGCACGGCACTAACTCCTGCGGTACGGCTGCAGGTAGGCGCCGGGGTAGGTGAGACTCCCCCATCAACACGCGACTGCCGTCAGGACAGGACGAGGACGAGGTGCACGTAGTTTGTGCCGGAGGTGGCGAGGTGCTGCGCCTGCAGCTCGGCCGTCAGGTAGCCGAGCCTGGAGCGCATGAACGGTGAGTCGACGCTGGTGTTGCCGTTGCTCTCGACGTCGCGACGCCAGCGCTGCAAGGGCGCGGGATCGATGCCGAGGTCATCGGCAATGGTCTGGGCCGCCTTGACGGCCTGGTCGAGGTCGTAACCGATCGAGTGCACGTCGACGGTTGTCGGGTCACCCGTCTCGGGGTTGCCGGAGGCGTACGAGTCGGCGTTGAGGCGGCGTGCAGTGATGGTGGTAGCTGCGTCGTCTGGCAGCGTCAGGCTGACCGCGAAGCCGTCGTCGCACGAGACGTCCAGGATCGACTTGCCCGGCGCCATCCCGAGGTCGTCACGGGTGGGCGGTCGCGTCAGGTCGTAGGACCTGTCCGCGCAGCCGCTCGAAGAGTCGTTGTCACCAGACACGCCGGCATCACACCCCTGGATCATTGTTGCTGCCATCAGTCCGACAAGAAGTCCCAGCCGGAACCGCACTACCTGACCCCGACCTCGACGCGCACATCCCAGTCGCTGAGCCGGCCGATCAGGTCGTCGATGTTGTTGTAGATGCGTGCGTCGTCGATCCGGTCCTGGACCGGCCTGGTCAGCTCGTGGCGCACGTAGTCGGGGTCTTCGGCGAGCAGCTTCTGGTACGCCGGCAGGGTGTCGTTCTCGATCAGGTCCCAACGGGTGTCGAAGTTCGAGATGTTGCCCTCGGGCAAGGGCGTCTCGACGTCGAGCTCGCCGTAGGGCCGCGGTGTGTGGACGCCCGGGATGTTCACGGGGCCGGGCAGGTCAACTCCGCCCGTATCGACACCCGGCCCTTCGACGCCGCCCGAGAACGTGAGCGGGTCGTGCTCGCCGAGGGTGTGGGCGCCGCGGATGCCGGGCGCACCGACCGCACCCATGACGTACGTCATCGTCTCGCCCACCGGGCCATGGTAGTTGCGCATGTCGTCGTACGCCTGGCCGATGACGTCGTGCTGCTCGCGGTAGAGCAGTGCCTCGTTGCCCTCGGCCACCCGGGCCGGGTCGCCACTGTCGATGCCCTGCCAGGCCTCGAAGGTGCGGGTGTCGATGAGGCCGGCCTCGTACATCTCGCGCACACCGTCGACACCGTTGGCCAGATAGGCCTCGTGCATCGGCATCTGGTCGGAGAAGATGTCCTTCTGCATCTGCAGCAGGCTGGTCTCGAAGAAGCGGAACTCTCCCTCGCTCATCTGCCCGAGCACAGCCAGGTCGCGCAGCTGCGGCGGCAGCAGCGGGGCCACCAGCCAGTCCGGAGCGACGTCGAGCGGCCCCGACGCGAGGTCGGCCAGGTTGCGCAGCATCTGCAGGTCGAACATGCCGCCGGCGAACGTCGGACCGATCATGCTCGCCATTCCGGCCCACTGGAAGTCGGGGTTGTCGAGGAACAGCTTTGCGTAGTAGTCGTACGATGCCACCAGGTTGCCCTGGTTGGCCTCAGCGCCCGCGCTCGGGTCCCAGCCGTCGAGGTAGATGCCGGCCTTCTCGCAGGCGGTGAGCAGCCAGTAGCGCTGGAGCAACGGCCCGTACTCGCGCGGCGGCACGCCGTCCTCGCGCATCAGTGCCAGCAGTTTGTTGGCTGCCGCGGCGGTCGGGAACTGTGAGGGGTCGAGGAAGTTCGAGCGGCCCATCTGCTGCAGCTGCCGTCGGAGCGCAACCATGTCGAGGCTGCTGAAGTCGATCCCGGGGAAGATGTCGACGACGCCAAGTGGCATAGCGCCGGCACGTATCAGGGCCAGCACGTTGGCCTCGGTCGGGCCCTTGGCCAGCAAACCCGAGACCTTGGCGGCCGCGTCGTCGAGGTGGCCGCGAAGGATCTGCTTCTCCCGCTCGAGCTGTGCGACGAGGACGTTCTTGGCGGTGTTGACCGCTTGGTGGTACTCGCCCAGCTTCTCGAAGTAGTCGTCGGCCTTGCCCGGCGTCACCAGGTCCCACAACGATGGCGCGCTTTGGCCGAAGTTGTCCGCGGCCGCCTCTTCGTAACGGCGGTTGAGATCGTCGATGCCGGTGTCGTACGTCGTGATCGCGTCCCCCCAGCTGCGGATGCATCCTGCGGAGAAGGCAGCTGCTTGCAGAACTCCCTGCGCGTGCTGCACGACCTGCTGGTCAGCAGAGCTCAGCGGCGGTTTGAGGACGCCGCTGGTGGCCGCCACCGCGTGGGCGTGCCGGGACAGCACGGCACCGCGCGTAGAGGCGATCGGCTTGGCCTTCGCCTCGGTCTGGGCGGCCGACTCGTACACCGAACTCGGCGTCGCCTTGTAGTGCCGAAACAGAGCCATGATGCGCAGAGCCTAAACGGTCAGAGGTTCACTTGTCAGCGGTCGCCGAAGGACCCGGCGCGCTGCGGCGATCAGCCGGTGTCGACGGCTCGGGCGGAGCCGATTCGTGTGGATGACCGAACTGGCTGCAGTGCGGTCGCGCCGTCACTCGTCGGGAGCAGGCGGCTCGGCTTCACCGGCCCGTTCGTCGCGCTCTGCCCACTCCAGCAAGGGCTCCAACGAGAACACCGCGTCGTCGATGCCCGCGTGCAGGTCACCGAGCGCCGCGAACCGCTCGGGGACTGTCTTCATGGTGAAGTCCGAAGGCAGCACGTCGTCGATCTCGTCCCACCTGATCGGCGTCGAGACCGTCGCCTCGGGCACACCGCGCACCGAGTATGCGCACGCGATCGTGTGGTCGCGGGCGTTCTGGTTGTAGTCGACGAAGAGCTGGTCGGGCGCTCTGTCCTTGCGCCACCAGGTGGTGGTCACATCGCCACCGGACCGCCGCTCGACCTCACGAGCGAAAGCGAGGGCGGCCCGGCGTACGTCGGCGAAGGTCCAGCGGGGCTCGATGCGCACGTAGACATGCAGGCCCTTGCCACCTGACGTCTTGGGCCAGCCGACGGCGCCGAGCTCGTCAAGGACCTCGTGGCTGGTGTGCGCGGCGCGGCGGACCGTGTCGAACGTGCATGTCGGCATCGGGTCGAGGTCGATGCGCCACTCGTCTGGGCGCTCGGTGTCGGCCCGCCGGGAGTTCCAGGGATGGAACTCGACGGTCGACATCTGTACCGCCCAGATGACGCTCGCCACCTCGGTGACGCACAGCTCGTTGGCATGGCGTCCGTAGCGCGGGAACTCCACGCGCACCGTCTCCACCCAGGGCGGAGCGCCGTGCGGTAGCCGCTTTTGGTGCACCTTCTCCCCCGCCACCCCGTCGGGGAAGCGATGCAGCATGCACGGTCGTTCACGTAGCGCGCGCACGACGCCGTCGCCGACACTGAGGTAGTACTGCGCCAGGTCGAGCTTCGTTGCGCCGCTGGCGGGGAAGTACACCCGGTCCGGGTTCGAGATGCGGACGGTCCGGTCATCGATATCGAGCTCCACCGCAGGGCTCTTGCTTCGACCGGCTGCCATCCGACCAACCTAATCGCTCTGCCGCTGCCCCGGGACGCTCCTCGCCGCAGCCCCTCGGCGCGTTTGCTATGTCAACAAATCAGCTGGCTTGTTGACACGGCAAATTTGCCATGTGAACAGTGCAGCTGGTTTGTTCACATGGCAAACGCGCGGTGAGGGGCGCGGCTTCCGGCCCCGAAAGTGGAGGATAGGCCGATGACACAGGCGACGCTGCGGTCGGCCCGCATCACGCTCATCCCGCTGTCGGCCGAGCACATCGAGCACGAGATCGAGCTCGACTCCGATCCCGAGGTGATGCGTTACTTGGGCACCGGCAAGGCACGCACCCGCCAGGAGGTCGAGCACTACCACTATCGTCGGCTCGCGGCGGCCGAGCGAGTACCGGGACTCGGGTTCTGGGCCAGGTACGTCGGTGGGCACTTCGTTGGCTGGTGGATTCTCGAACCGGTCGATCGCGACGACCAAGAGCCAGTCGAGGGCGAGGCTGAACTGGGTTACCGGCTGCTGCGTCGCTTCTGGCGGAAGGGCCTCGCGAGCGAAGGTGCCAGCGAACTCATCCGACATGGGTTCGAGGACCTCGGGCTGTCTCGGATCTTTGCCGAGACGATGGCGGTCAACGCTGCCTCCCGCGCCACCATGGCCACCGCTGGGATGACGTATGTCCGGACCTTCCACCTCGAGTGGGACGAGCCGATCGTCGGCGCCGAACACGGTGAAGTGGAGTACGCCATCACGAAGGACGAGTGGATGGCACGCTAGCCGCTGCGAGCGTCGAGCGCTGCGCTAGCGGTCGCGCCCGTGACACCCCTGCGTCCCAACGTGTCAGCCACGAGACCCGGCGTCCGGCCCGTCCGGGGTGCGTTTGCTATGTCAACAAGCCAGCTGGCTTGTTCACATAGCAAATTTGCCATGTGAACAGTGCAGCTGGCTTGTTCACATGGCAAACGCCGGGGGGGCGTCAGCGGACGACGAGGGGGGACGGGCCCGCCGGGACCAGCTCGCCGACGACGGGGTAGCCGGGTACCTCGCCGACGAGCAGCAGTCCACCCGACGTCTGCGCGTCCGCGAGCAGCAGCAGCTCGTCCTCGTCGACGGACGAGTCCAGGTGCGGTCGCACCCAGTCGAGGTTGCGGCGGCTACCGCCCGGGACATAACCGTCACGCAGCGCCTCGCGCGCCCCGGCGACGTACGGCACGGCCGCTGCGTCGATCACTGCGCTCACCCCGCTGGCTCGAGCCATCTTGTAGAGGTGCCCGAGCAGACCGAACCCCGTGACGTCGGTTCCCGCGCCGACGCCGAGATCCAACGCGGTGGCCGCGGCCGGTCCGTTGAGCTGCGTCATGACCGCGACCGCCTCCTCGAACCACTCCGCCGTTACCTTGTGCCGGTTGTTGAGTACGCCGAGCCCGAGCGGCTTGGTCAGCGTCAACGGCAGCCCAGCCAGTGCGGCGTCGTTGCGCAGCAGCCGGTCGGGGTGGGCGACGCCGGTGACGGCCATGCCGTACTTCGGCTCCGGGTCGTCGATGCTGTGCCCTCCGGCGACGTGGCAGCGTGCCTCCCGGGCGATGTCGCTGCCGCCGCGCAGCACCTCGGCCGCGAGCTCGAACGGGATGCGGTCGCGCGGCCAGCAGAGCAGGTTGACCGCCACCAACGGCGTTCCGCCCATGGCGTAGACGTCTGACAGAGCGTTCGCGGCAGCGATGCGCCCCCAGTCGTAGGCGTCGTCGACGACCGGTGTGAAGAAGTCGGCGGTGGTGACGACGGCCCGGTCACCGTCCAGCCGCACGACCGCGGCATCGTCCCCCGAGTCGAGGCCCACGATCAGCTCGTGCCCGGTGTCGCCGGCCGGGGCCAGCGCGCCGAGCATCGCCTCAAGCTCACCCGGTGGCACCTTGCAGGCGCAGCCCCCGCCCGAGGCGAACTGCGTGAGGCGGACGGTTTGCTCGACGGTCACCCGACCAGCGTACGGTCGCTCTCGCGCTGCCGGTTCATGCGTTCACGCTGCGGCTTGACCACGTACTTCGGGTCGTCGGCGGACGCCAGCCCGGCCTGGAAGACCCCGAACCGGGTCAGCAACGAGGCCGATGCCAGGGCGAGCCCGGACGCCGCCGCCACCAGCCGTGAGCGACCGGACAGCACCGTGCCGACCGCCCCCGCCACGGTGAGCCCGCGGGAGGCACGCAGCAGCCGCCCCGGCCGCCCTTGCTCGTACGGCTCATGCTGCTCGCCCAGCCGGATGCGGATGCGTTCGGTCGCGGCCAGCTCGAGGACGGCGCCGGCCGCGGCCAGCCGCCGCGCCGGGCCGGCCTCGTCGGTCGGAGTCGCCATCATGGCCAGGCCGCCCGCGGCCGCCGACGCACTACCGGCGAACACGAACGGCAGCTCGCGGTACGCCTCGTGCCAGGCCGGGATCGCCGTGTTGCTGATCAGGGCCGCGGTGTACGTCGCCAGCGGCGGCCCGAGGACCGCGGCGCCAGCTCCGGCCAGCCGTCCGACCGGGCGCAGCCGCCCGGTCAGCAGCGAAGCCGCCGACACCGACGCCAGGCCGGCGAACGGCGCCAGGATCCACGAGCCCACCGACAGCGGGGACGTCGGCTTGAAGACCCGAAGCATGTTGAGAAACCGCGACGGCCGTCCGAGGTCGTGCACCAGCGCGACCGTGCCGACCGCGGCGCCGCCCGCCGCCAGCAGCCGGCATACCCGCTCGAGCTCGGTGCGGCCGGTGAGAGCCGCGCCCTCGGCCAGCGCCGCCGACGCCCCGGCCACCCCGCCGACGAACAGGTAGATAGGCACGTCGGGCTGTTTCCACACCGGACGCTTGAGGATCGGCCGCCCGTAGTACGACTCGAACTCCGGCTCGGGGACGAGCGGCTGCTCCCTCACGGGCGCTGCTTCCCGAACGCCGAGGCGAGCGCCAGACCCGCCAGGGCCACCGCCGCCGCGCCCACGTGGCGCCACATGTCGGGCAGGTCCCGGGTCGTCACGACCGGGTCGGGCGGCAGGCCGTAGACCTCCGGCTCGTCGAGCAGCAGGAAGAACGCGCCGTCGCCGCCCACGCCGTCGTTTGGGTCCTGGCCGTAGAGCCGGGCGACCTCCACCCCCTGCTCGTGCAGCTCCGCCACCCGTACGTCGGCGCGCTCACGCAGCACGCTCAGCTCACCGAACTGGATGGAGTCCGTCGGGCAGGCCTTCGCACACGCGGGTTCCTCCCCCACCTTGAGCCGGTCGTAGCACAGCGTGCACTTGAAGACCCGGCCGTCCTCCTTGCGCTGGTCGAT
>JAABUS010003601.1_pt1 | contig 24620 bp, 20 predicted proteins | sample 5560161 | NCBI WGS metagenome assembly JAABUS01 (sample SAMN10711885, study PRJNA513376) | rock metagenome | isolation source: Antarctica rocks | place: Antarctica: Victoria Land, Trio Nunatak nord | collected 2016-01-04
CGTGGAGGATGCGACCGCAGGCCAACCCGATGCCGCTGCTGCCGCCGGTGACGATCGCTACCCTCGGGCCTTCGTCCACGTCCACCGGGAGCAACCTACGTTGTACGACCTGGCAGGCATAGACGTCACCGTCGACGGGCCGGTGCGGGTCGTGACCCTCGACCAGCCCGACACCCTCAACGCGTTCACCGAGGAGCTCCACGCGCAGTTCGTCGAGCTGTGGGGTGCGATCGACCGCGACGAGGACGCCCGCGCCGTGGTCCTGACCGGTTCCGGCAAGGCGTTCAGCGCCGGCGGCAGCTACGAGGACTTTGAGCACCGCAGGGTCGACATGGCGGTCCGCCGACGGAGCCTGCGCCTCGCCCGCCGCCTCGTCGACGAGATGCTCAACGTCGCCGTCCCGGTCGTGGCCGCGGTGAACGGGCCGGCGGTGGGCCTCGGCTGCACGGTGACGACGTTGTGCGACATCGTCTTCATGGCCGACACCGCGTTCCTGGCCGACACCCACGTGTCGGTGGCGCTCGTCGCCGGCGACGGCGGCGCCGTGACCTGGCCGGCGATGACGAGCCTGCTGCGGGCCAAGCAGTTCCTGCTCACTGGGGACCGTGTGCCGGCCGAGGACGCCGTCGCCCTCGGGCTGGCCAACTTCGTGGTGCCGGGCGACCGGCTGCTGGCCGAGGCCACCGCCTTCGCCCACCGCCTGGCCGCCCAGCCGAAGCAGGCCGTGCAGGACACCAAGGCCGTGCTCAACCAGCACCTGCGGGCCAACGCGGTGCGGGCCCTCGGCTACGGCCTCGCCGCCGAGAGCCAGTCGCACGACACCGAGGACTACGAGGCCGCCGGGGAGCGGCTGCGTCCCAAGACCTGATGGCGATGGACCCGTCGCACCTGGGTTCGGCCGCGGACGGCATCGCCGACGTCGTCGACGGCCTCGAGCACCAGCACGGCACCCTGACGGCCCTGCTCGATCCGCTTCAAGACGACGGCTGGGGGAGCCCCACGCGCTGCGAGGGCTGGGACGTCGCCGACGTCGTGCTGCACCTCGCACAGTCGAACGAGCTCGCCGTCGGCAGCGCCACCGGACGGTTCCCCACCGTCCTCCACCGGCTGACGGCGGGTACCGGCCCGGCCGGCACCGTGGATGACGGCGTCGCCCTGATGGTGGCGCGAGAGGGAGGCGCGCCGGCCGCCGAGGTCTTCGGTCGTTGGCGTGACGGCGCCGCCGAGCTGCGCCGGGTCCTGCTCGCCGCCGATCCTCACGAACGGGTTACCTGGGTGGCGGGTGACCTCTCGGTCATGACGCTCGCCACCACCCGCCTGGCCGAGACGTGGATCCACACCGGAGACGTCGCCGCCGCGCTCGGCACCGCCGTCGCCCCCACCGGGCACCTCCGTCACGTCGCCCGCCTCGCCTGGCGGACCCTGCCGTACGCCTTCGCCCGTGCCGGCCGTCCTCCCCCTGGTCCGGTGGCGTTCAACCTGGTGGGGCCGTCTGGGGAGCGGTGGGACCTGGAGCCCGAGGAGCCGGCCACCACCACCATCACGGGCCCCGGGGTGGACCTCTGCCTGGTTGCCGCCCGCCGGGTGGCGCCGGCCGAGACCGCGCTCGCTGGCAACGGGCCTGACGCTACCGCCGTCCTGGACCTCGTCCGTACCTACGCCTGACTTCGGACAATCAGCTCGAGGCCATCCGGGCGCGCATGCAATCGTGCGGCGTGCCCGAGATCCACTTCGACGAACGGATCGCGGCGGGCTACGACGCCGCCTCGCCGGACATGTTCGACCCCGCCGTGATCGACCCCGCGGTCGACTTCCTGATCGACCTCGCAGGGGACGGTGCCGCCCTCGAGCTCGGCGTCGGGACGGGCCGCGTGGCGCTGCCGCTCCAGGAGCGGGGAGTCCCCGTGCACGGGATCGACCTGTCCCCGGCCATGGTGGAGCGGCTGCGGGCGAAGCCGGGCGCCGACAACATCGGCGTGACCATCGGCGACTTCGCCACGGCGCGGGTCGACGCCACGTTCCGTTACCTCGTCTACAACACGATCACGAACCTCACCACCCAGGACGAGCAGGTCGAGTGCTTCCGCAACGCCGCCGCCCACCTCGAACCCGGTGGCTGCTTCGTGATCGAGGTCGTCGTCCCCGACCTCCAGCGCCTTCCGCCCGGCGAGACCGTTCGGGCTTCGCGGTGAGCCCGACCTACGTGGCGTTCGAGGAGTTCACGGACCTGACGGCGCAGATCTCCTACTCGCACCACTACTGGGTCGTGGGCGACAAGCTCGAGATCTTCTCCGCGCCCTACCGCTACGTGTGGCCGTCCGAGCTGGACCTGATGGCGCGGCTCGCTGGCCTGAGGTTGCGCGAGCGGTGGGGCGGCTGGGACCGGCGTCCGTTCACGGTCGACAGTCGGTCGCACGTCTCGGTCTGGGAGAAGGCCGACTCGCTCTAGCCCAGGCGCTCGATGACGGTGCAGTTGGCCTGGCCGCCGCCCTCGCACATCGTCTGCAGCCCGTAACGGCCGCCGGTCTGCTCGAGGTGGTTGAGCAGGGTGGCGGTCATCCGCACCCCGGTGGCACCGAGGGGGTGACCGATGGCGATGGCGCCGCCTCTGGGGTTGAGCTGCTCGGGCTCGGGCTTGAACTCGCGGGCCCACATGAGGGCGATGGCGGCGAAGGCCTCGTTGCACTCGACGGCGTCGAAGTCGGCGGTGGTCATGCCGCTGCGCTCGAACAGCTTGCGAGTGGCCGGGTTGGGGGCGGAGAGGACGAGCACGGCGTCCTCGGCTGCCACCGAGAAGTGGACGAGTCGGGCCCGGATGGGCAGGCCCAGCTGCTCAGCCGTGCTGCGGTCGGCGATCAGCATGGCCGCCGCCCCGTCGGTCATCTGCGACGCGTTGCCGGCGGTGATGTCCGGGGCGGTCTCGGGCTCCCACGACTGCGCCGGCGGCAGCGCCGCCACCTTCTCCAGGCTCACCCCGGCCCGGATGCCCTCGTCGCTGCTCAGCGTCACCCCGGTGAGCTCGCCGTCCTCGTCCTTGATCGGCACGGGGAGGATCTCCCGCGCGAAGTGCCCGTCGGCCGTCGCGGCAGCCGCCCGCTGGTGGCTCTGCACGGCGAACGCGTCCATCTCCTCCCGGGTGATCTCCCACCGGTCGGCCAGCGCCTGGGCCACCCGGAACTGGGCCCACAGCTGGCCATCGATGGCGTCGAGGTAGGCGGGGGAGAACGGCCCGGTGCCGCCCCTGGCGTTGCTCGCCATCGGCGCCCGGCTCATCGACTCCACGCCACCGGCGATGGCCAGGTCGTACATGCCCGACATCACCGACGCGGCCACGAAGTGCATGGCCTGCTGCGACGAGCCGCACTGGCGGTCGACGGTGGTGGCGGGCACGGTCATCGGCAACCCCCCGGCGATCACCGCGTTGCGGCCGACGTTGCACCCCTGCTCGCCCGACTGGGTCACGCAGCCGGTGACGACGTCGTCGAGACGCTCGGGGTCGACGCCCGTCCGCTCCACCAGTGCCTTCAGGGTGAAGCCGAGCAGGTCCGACGGGTGCCACCCGGCGAGGGCTCCGGCCCGCTTGCCGAACGCGGTTCTCACCACGTCGACGATCACCGCCTCACGGATCTCCACGCTCACTCCTCGCTGTCGGGCGAGCACCTGCGGCGCTCGCGTGGCGGCTGCTCGCGTGGCGCTCGCCACGCCGCCGTGCTGTCGGGCCGTCGGTGATGGCCATGGCCTCTCTAGGCCTTCACCAGGTTGACGCCGTCGCCGCCGGCCACCATCTCGACGGTGGAGCCCACCCACTCGCGGGTTTCGAGGTCGGCCAGCAGGCCGGCGTCCTCCACCCGCCCGTAGGCGCGGGAGCCGTCGGCCAGGTCGGCGATGACCAGGCCCCACTCTGGTTCGCCGCCGCGCCCGTGGGCGACGGTGTACGACGCCACCGTGGCCGGGCCCTCGTGGTGGTCGGTGATGGCCACTGGTGGGGTGGCCTGGAGGCGGGCCTGCACACCCCGTCCGTCGGGGGGCACGACCCGGCCGCCGGGCGGTGGGGCGGTCGAGTAGGCGCCGAACCCGTGCTTGGTCATGTGCATGCCGACGCCGGTGACGAGCCCGAGGGAGCCGCTGTCGGCTCGCAGGACGTCGGCCATCGCCGCGATGCTGTGGAGCATGTAGTTGCTGCCGGCGCCGCCGGCGAAGGGCAGCCCGCCGGTGACGGTGAGCCCCCGCGGGTCGTCGGGCGCCAGGCCGAGCGCGTCGCAGGCGAGGTTCAGGGAGCTGGCGAAGCAGCTGTACAGGTCGAGGTGGGCGACGTCGTCGATGCCGACACCAGCGCCCCGAAGGGCCTCGGCGCCGGCCGCGGCCATGGCCGGCGACGCCGCCAGGTCCGGGTGCTCGGCGAGGTACACGGGGTCCTCCGCGTAGCACCACCCCCGGACGTACACCCGCCGGTCGGCGGGCACGCCCAGCTCGTCGGCCTTGGCGTGGCTGGCCACGATGACCGTCGCCGCCATGTCGACGTCCATCACCGACACCATCGTCTTGGTGTACGGGTAGCCGACCATGCGGTTCTCCGGCGTCGGCGTCGACAGCTCCTCTGGGCGGCGCCGCCGCGGGAACCAGGCGTGCGGGTTGGTGGCGGCGACGTCGGTCAGCGGTGCCATCAGCTCGCCGAGGTCGGCGAGGTAGGCGCCCGGCTCCACGCCGAGCCGCGCCCTGCGAGCGACGTCGAAGACGGGGAAGGTCAGCCACGCCTGGAAGACCTGGTGGGCGACCTCGGCCGGGTGGAACGGCGCCTCGAACGGGAACGGCTCCGGCTGGGCCGCCCGGTGGCTCCAGGCCAGGCGCTCGCCCGCCTTCTTGGCCCGACGCTTGGTGTCGAGGGCCTCGGCCCCGGTGATGACGGCGAGGTCGAGGTCGCCGTCGAGGATCGCGGTGGCCGCGTCCTGCACGAGGACCTGCGGCGTCGTGCCGCCGATGCCCGAGTACAGGCGGTGACTCGGATCGATGCCGAGGGCGTCAGCGAGGAGGTCGACCGGCCGGTCGTAGGGCCAGCTCATGCAGTACACGATCTGGAGGCTCCCGGCCGCACCCAGCACGCGGTCGGCGGCACCGGGCACGGCGTCGTCGGCCGCGGCCCGACAGGTCGCCTGCCAGAGCACGAGAGGCTCCGGGGCCGGGCCCTCGGCGGGGCGCACCGTGCGCTGGGCGACGCCGATGAGGCACGGCGTCCGCGGGTCGATCCTCACCGGCCCGTCCACCTCGGGTCCCGCTTCTCGGCAAAGGCGCGAGGCCCCTCCTTGGCGTCCTCGCTGGAGAAGATGGTGGCGGCCAGCTCGCTCTCGATCTTGTAGGCCTCCCGCTGGTCGACGGCCAGGCCCCGCAGCACGCTCTCCTTGGTGGCCTGCACGGCCAGCGGGGCGTTGACGTTGATGCGCCCGGCCCACCACAGAGCCCGCTCGGCCAGGTCGGCCTCGTCGACGATCTCGTTGAGCAGCCCGAGCTCCAGGGCCCGGGCGGCGGGGAACGCCTCGGCGGTGAGGAGGAACTCCATGGCCGCCGGGAACGCCAGCTGGCGGGGGAGGCGCACGGTGGTGCCGCCGCCGGCGAACAGGCCCCGCTTCGGTTCCATCACCCCGAACGTGGCCCGCTCGGTGGCGATGCGGATGTCGACACCGCCGAGCATCTCCATGCCCCCGGCCACGCAGGCACCGTTCACGGCGGCGATGATCGGCTTGTAGATCTTGAGGCTGCGCAGCACGGCGTCGGTGCCGTCGCGCAGCTTGCAACCGTCGATCTCGTCGATGCCGCCGGCCGAGATCTGCTCGTGCAACGCGGTGATCTGGGGGATGTAGGTCTTGAGGTCTGCGCCGGCCATGAAGCTGTGCTCGACGCCGGTGATGACGGCGACCCAGTCGTCGGGATCGTCCCGGAAGCGCCGCCACGCGTTGGCCAGATCCCGGAAGTGGTGGAGGTCGAGCGCGTTGCGGGCCTCGGGCCGGTCGATGGTGATGCGGGCGACGTGACCGTCCAGCTGCTCGTAGTGGATCGGCATGCGCCGGTCAGGCTAGATCGCCATCACCGCTAACGTGACATGATCGTTAGAGAGCACGGACGAGGGGGGTGGCGGCGGTGAGCATCGCCATCGGTGACGACCACCTGGCGCTCCTCGACACCGCCCGCCGGTTCACCACCGCCCGCTGCCCGTCGGCGGTGGCCCGGGTGGCCATCGACGCCGACGCCGAGCAGCTCCCCCCCTTCTGGGACGAGCTCGCCGGCCTCGGCTGGCTCGGCCTCCACCTCCCCGAGAGCGATGGCGGCGAGGGCTACGGCTTCGCCGAGCTGGCGGTCGTGCTCGAGGAGCTTGGGCGCACCGTGGCTCCGGGCCCCATGCTGCCGACGGCGTGGGCCGCCGCCGTCGTGGCCGACGGAGGCGGCCGGCGTGACCTGCTCGCCGATCTGGCCGCCGGGCGGCTGCCGGCCACGGTCGCCCTCGGCCCGCCCCTCGACGGTCACGTCGCCGCCGACGGCGCCGTGGTGGTGTCGGGCACGACCGGGCCGGTGCTGTGCGGCGCGGTCGCCAACCTCGTCGTCCTCCCGGTGCTGGTGGGGGGCGACGAGCGCTGGTGCGCCGTCTCGTGCTCCTCCTACACCCCCATGCCGCTCGACTCGCTCGACCCGACCCGTCGCCTGGCCGCCGTGGAGCTCTCCGGGGTGGAGGTGGCGGCCGCCGACCAGCTCCCGGGCCTCACCCGGGCCCGAGTCGAGGCGGTGGGAGCGACCATGGCGGCGGCCGAGTGCGCCGGGGGCGCAGCGTGGTGCGTGGAGACGGCCGCCGCCTACTCCCGGGTGCGTCGGCAGTTCGGACGGCCCATCGGCCAGTTCCAGGCGGTGAAGCACCGCTGCGCCGACATGCTGGTGGCGGTGGAGCAGGCCCGGGCCGTGGCCTGGGACGCCGCCCTCGCCCTCGACGGCGACGAGGATGTCGACGAGCACGAGGTGGCGTTGTCGGCGTCGGCGGCAGGTGCCGTCGCGCTCGAGGCGTACGCCACCGTGGCCAAGGACTGCATCCAGGTGCTGGGCGGCATCGGCTTCACCTGGGAGCACGACGCCCACCTCTACCTGCGGCGGGCGGTCGCCCTCCGCCAGCTCTTCGGCGGCCCTTCACCCTGGCGACGGGCCACCGCAGCGGCTGCGCTGAGCGGTGTCCGGCGGCGGCTCACCCTCGACCTGCCCGACGAGGCCGAGAGGGTGCGGGCCGAGGTGCGGGCCTTCGCCGAGGAGGCCGCCGCCCTTCCGGCCGAGCAGCAGCGGAAGAGGGTGGTCGACGCCGGGTACTTCGTGCCCCACTGGCCCCCGCCGTGGGGGCGTGAGGCCAAGGCCGTCGAGCAGCTCGTGATCGACGAGGAGCTCGACCGTGCCCGCATCCGCCGACCCCACCTGCAGGTGGGGGCGTGGGCGGCGCCGACGATCGCCGCCCACGGCACGCCCGAGCAGCAGGAGCGCTGGGTGCGCCCGACCCTCATGGGCACGATCTCGTGGTGCCAGCTCTTCAGCGAGCCCGAGGCCGGCTCGGACCTCGCCGCGCTTACGACCACCGCCACCCGCACCGACGGCGGGTGGCTGCTCAACGGCCAGAAGGTCTGGACGACCATGGCCAAGGAGGCCGACTGGGGCATCTGCCTCGTCCGCACCAACCCGACGGCGCCGAAGCACCTCGGCATCACCTACGTCGTCGTCGACATGGCCGGCGCCGGCATCGACATCCGCCCGCTGCGGGAGATGACCGGCCTGGCCATGTTCAACGAGGTGTTCTTCGACGACGTGTTCGTGCCCGACGACTGCGTCATCGGCGACGTCGACGGGGGCTGGCCCCTGGCCCGCACCACGCTCGCCAACGAGCGGGTGGCCATGGGTCGGGGCTCGTCCTTCGGCGGCGGAATCGAGGCGCTGCTCGGATTGGTCGCCGAGCGCATCGAGGCGAAGGCACTCGTTGCCGACGACCTCCTGCTCGACCAGTTGGGGGCGCTCGTGGCCGAGGCCCACTCCGTCGCCGTGCTCGGCCTGCGCTCGACCGTACGGTCGGTGGCGGGCGCACGGCCCGGTCCAGAGGCCAGCGTGCGCAAGCTGCTCGGGGTGGAGCACGACCAGCGCACCCAGGAGCTCGGGCTCGCCCTGCTGGGGCCCGAGGGGGCGACGACGGTCGGCGTGGCTGGCCAGTGGACCTTTGGCTTCCTCGCCAACCGGTGCCTCACCATCGCCGGGGGCACCAGCGAGATCCAGCGCAACGTCATCGGCGAGCGGCTGCTCGGCCTTCCCCGCGACCCCGAGCCGGCGGCCTTCGGATGAGCGACCTGCTGCCCGACCAGCTGCGGACGATGGCGGGCACCTACCCCGACGAGGTGGCCTTCATCGACGTGGCGAGCGGGAACTCCCTCACCTTCGCCGGCTGGGAGGCCCGCTCCAACTCGCTGGCCCGCTGGCTGGTCGGCCACGGGGTGGCCAAGGGCGACCGCGTCGCCATCCACGTCCCACCCGAGGAGGGCCTGGTCTTCCTCGTCACCTACTCGGCCGTCCACAAGGCGGGAGCGGTGGCCGTGCCGGCCAGCACCCGGCTGGTCGCCCGGGAGCTCGGCGACGTGCTCAGCCACGCCGGCGCGGTCGTTGCGGTGACCGGTGCCGCCACGATGCCGGTGCTGACCGAGGCCCGCGCCAAGCTTCCCGACCTGCGCACGGTGGTCACCACCGGGCCGGCCACGGGAAACGGGACGGTCGCCTGGGACGACGCCACCGACGTCGACGACGGCGAGATCCAGGTGCCCGTCGACGGCGACGACATGGCCGACCTGATGTACACGTCGGGAACCACCGGCCGGCCGAAGGGCGTCGTCGTCCGGCACCGCAACGTGGCCATGCTGCCCAACGGCCGGCCGCCGTGGTCGGGCGCCGGATGGCTGCACGCATCGCCGATGTTCACCTTCGCCGGCATCGCTTCGACCTACAACCCGATGAAGTTGGGCATGCAGCTCCTGTACCTGCCCCGGTTCGACGTCGACCGGTGGTTCGACGTGGTCGAGGAGCGGAGGCCGACCGCCACCTTCCTCGTACCGGCCATGGCCGAGCTGCTCATCGCCAGCCCCCGCTTCGCCGGCGCCGACCTGTCGAGCATCACCATGTGCCCGCTCGGCAGCGCGCCCGTGGCCCCGGGCACCATCGCCCGCCTGCAGGAGAAGCTGCCGAACGCGATGGTCTCCAACGCGTGGGGGATGACCGAGGCGGGCCCGGCGTTCTGCTTCATGCCCCCCGAGGAGCAGGCCAAGCGGGTCGGGTCGGTGGGTCGGGCCGTGGCGCCGACCGAGTTCCGCATCGTCGACGAGGACGGCACGTCGCTGCCGCCGGGCGCGATCGGCGAGCTGACCGTCCGCAACCCGGGCCGCGAGCGCGAGTACTTCCGGGACCCGGAGGCCACCGCCGGCACCTGGCGCGACGGCTGGCTCCACTCGGGGGACCTCGCCCACCTGGACGAGGACGGCTTCCTCTACATCGTCGGGCGCCAGAAGGACGTCATCATCCGGGGGGGCAACAACGTCCACGCCGCCGACGTGGAGTCGGCGCTGTACGACCACCCCGAGGTGCAGGAGGCGGCGGTGGCCGGCGTTCCCCATCCCGTCCTCGGCGAGGACGTCGGCGCGTGGATCGTGCTCGCCCCGGGCTCCACCGCCACCGCCGCGGAGCTCACCGCGTTCTGCGCCGAGCGGCTGTCCGACTACAAGGTCCCGCGGCGCATCACCTTCGTCGACGAGCTGCCCCGCAACGCCACCGGCAAGGTGCTCAAGCGGGATCTCCCCGGACGGGAGCCAGACGTCAGCGAGCCGCCGCCGGCGCGGTCGGGGTGAAGCGGACCGGGAGGCGCTTGATGCCCCCCACCAGGGGGATGCCGGCGGCTTCGAGGTACTCGGGCTCGCCGGCGGGCTCGATGTCGGGCAGCCGGGTCAGGAGCTGGCGGAACACGATGGCGAGCTCCCTGCGGGCGAGGTGGGCGCCGAGGCAGAAGTGGGGCCCGGGCCCGCCGAAGCCGACGTGGGGGTTCGGGTCACGTCGCACGTCGAAGCGCTCGGGGTCGTCGAACACGAGCGGGTCGCGGTTGGCGGCGCCGTAGAAGAGCACGAACTTGTCGCCCTCGTCGAAGTCGTGGCCCGACAGGGTCACCGCTTCGGTGGCGGTGCGGCGCATGAACACCACCGGCGATGCGTACCGCACGATCTCCTCGACCGCGGTCGGGGTGATCCCGTCCAGGTCCTCCTGCCAGGTCCGGCGCTGGTCGGGGTGCTTGCCGAGGAAGTCCATGGCCAGGCTGGTGGCGGTGCGGGTGGTGTCGTTGCCGGCCACCGCCAACAGGATGAAGAAGGGCCCCAGCTCCGCCGGCGCCAGCAGCTCCTGGTCGCCGCTGGAGCTGTGCACCAGCGCCGAGGTGAGGTCGTCGGTGGGGTTCCGGCGACGCTCCTCGGCCAGCTCGTTCGTGAGGTTGGTGAGCGTGATCCCCGCCCCGAACAGCGCGCCGAGAAGGTCGTCGCTCCCGGTCATCTCCGGGTCCCCGGCGCCGAGGATGACGTTGGTGGCATCGAGGACGGTGCGGAACTCGCTGCGGGGGATGCCCATCATGTCGCAGATCACCAGGAGCGGGAACGGCGCCGAGATGGCCTCCACCAGGTCGACCTCGCCCTGCTCGCAGATCCCGTCGATCAGCTCGGAGCAGATCCCCTCGACCGAGTCGATGAGGGTCTGGAGCCGGCGGGGCGTGAACTCCCGGGCGACGATGCCGCGCTGGCGGGCGTGGCGGGGGTCGTCCATGGTGATGAACGACCCGAAGAACTCGAGCGCCTCGGCCGGCATGTCGAGGATGGACGTGGACCCCCTCCCCGAGCAGAACACCTGGGGCCGCCGGCTGATCTCGACCACCTCGTCGAACCGGGTGACCGCGTAAAAGGCCTCCTGCTCGCCGGTCAGCGGGTGGGTGATCTCGGCCCGGGTGAACGGGCCGTCCGCCCGCATCTCGGCGAAGTCGGCCATGCGAGCGGCCAGGGGCCGCCACCAGAACTCGGGGTCGGAGATGGAGAGGGGACGGGCGGCGACGTCGGTCATCGCTAGCGCTCCTTCCGGGTGCGGCGGACGGGGGCACCCTACGGCGGCCGGGTCAGGCCGGGCCGAGCACCAGGTCGGCGAGGCGCTGACGCTGCCAGCCCTGGCGCCCGAGCATCACGTCGTCGGCCTTGACCCGCCGGAAGAGCAGGTGGCAGTCGATGTCCCAGGTGAAGCCCATTCCCCCGTGCACCTGGATGTTCTCGCCGGTGATCATGGTCGCCGCCTCGGCCACGAAACCCTTGCACAGCGCGGCCGCCGCCTCCCGCTGCGGGTCGTCGACCGAGCTGGTCCACGCCGCGTAGTGCGTGGCCACCCGGGCCAGCTCCAACTGGTGGAGCATGTCGACGATCTTGTGCTTGATCACCTGGAACGTGGCGATGGGGCGGTCGAACTGCACCCTCTCCTTGGCGTAGTCGGTGGCCATCTGCAGGGCGCGGTCACACGCTCCGACGCTCTCGGCACAGAGGGCCACGCCGATGTCGTCCACGACGCGGGAGAGGAGCGCCCGTTGGTCGCCGGCCGGGCCCACCCTCCGGGCCGGGCGCCTGTCGAGGGCGAACCGGGCCGTCTTGCGGGTCACGTCGAGCGACGGCACGAGCTCACCGGCCGGATGGTCGACGGCGAAGGTGGCGAGCTCCTCCCCGTTCCGGGCCACGACGTAGGCGAGATCGGCGGTGTGGCCGTCGAGGACGAGCGGCTTCACCCCGTCGAGGACCCAGCCGTCGCCCTGCCGCCGGGCCCGGCACGAGATGTCGTCGAGTGGGTCGCCGGCCCCTCCCTCCTCGACCGCGACGGTGGCCCTCAGTCGCCCGGCGGCGAGGTCCTCGAGCACGGCGGCGTCGTCGAGCCGGAGAGCGGCCAGGGTGGCGCACAGCCCGGAGGAGAACCAGGGGCCGGGGAGGGGCAGGGCCCCCATCTCCTCGGACAGCACCACCGCTTCGAGCAACCCGAGACCGGCGCCGCCGGAGCTCTCGGGGATGAGGAGGCCGGGCCAACCGAGCTCGACCGTCTTCGCCCAGAACTCGTCGGTGACCCCCCGCTCGTCGTCCATCATGGCCCGCACGTAGGTGGGCGGCGCCTCGGCGGCGAGGAACGAGCGGGCCACGGTGCGAAGGGCGTCCTGCTCCTCGCTGAAGGTGAAGTCCACGGCCGGCCACCCTAGGTGACGCCGCTGTTAGTCGCGGGGCCCGGCGGCCGGTAGCTTCGCCGGTGTGGACTTCGCGTACGACGCCGAGGACGAGGCCTTCCGAGCCGAGCTGAACGAGTGGCTCGACGCCAACCTGGGCGACTTCGTCGACTCGGGTGAGATCGGCGAGGAGCACTCCGACCTGACCACCCGCACGATGGCGAGGCGCCAGGCGTGGCAGCGCCGGCTGAACGAGGGCCGTTGGGCCGCCATCAACTGGCCGGTGGAGTGGGGCGGCCGCGAGGCCACCACGATGCAGAACGTCATCTACTCCGAGGTGATGGCCAGGTCGAAGGCGCCGGGCATCTACAACGCCAACGGCATCTGGCAGATCGGCCCGATGATCATCCGCTGGGGGACCGACGAGCAGAAGGCTCGGTGGCTCCCGGGGATCCTCGACGCCAGCGCGCACTGGTGCCAGGGCTTCACCGAGCCCCAGGCGGGCAGCGATCTCGCCAACCTGCGCACCGCCGCCGTCGCCGACGGCGACGAGTACGTCCTCAACGGCACGAAGATCTGGATCTCCACCGCCCACCTGGCCCGGTGGGGCCTGTTCCTCGTGCGCACCGACCCCGACGCCATCGCCAGGGGGGCGAAGCACGAGGGCATCACCGCGCTGATCGTCGACCTCCACGCCGACGGCGTGCAGTGCAACCCCATCCGGGAGATCACCGGCGAGGCCATGTTCGACGAGGTCGTCTTCACCGACGCCCGCGTCCCCGTCGCCTACCGCCTCGGCGGCGAGGGCGAGGGCTGGAACGTGGCCATGGGCACCCTCACCCACGAGCGGGTGGGCACCGGCGGACTGGCCATCGGACTGCGGGCCGAGCTCGACCAGATGATCGAGACCGCCCGCACCCACAACCCCGGCGCGCTGGCTGACCCCGGCATCCGCGAGCGCATCGCCCGCATGCACACTCAGGTCGAGCTCACCCGGCTGCTCAACGCCCGGGCCCTCTCGAAGGTGCTGAAGGGCGAGAAGACCTGGCCCGAGGTCCCCATCGCAAAGCTGCAGTGGAGCCACCTGTCCCAGGCGCTGGCCGAGCTGAACGTCGACATGCTCGGGCCTCTCGCCGTGCTGGCCAAGGGCGGGCCCGACGCGGTGGCCGGCGGCCACGCCGCCCACAACTACCCGTGGCAGCGGTTCACCTCGATCGGCGCCGGCGCCACCGAGGTGCAGAAGAACATCATCGCCGACCGGGCCATCAAGCTCCCCCGCCGGTAGCGCTTCGGGGGGCCGCCCCGCCGAACTTGTCGTGGTTTCCGGCTCATATGGCGTACAAGCACGACAAGTTCGAGCTGGGGGCGAATCAGCGCTGGCGGTAGCTCATGGGGAGGAGCTCCAGGACCTGGCCGTCGGGGTCGCGGATCATCACCGCCATGCCGCCGAGGTCGGTGTCGGTGAGCACCTCGCCGCCGAGCTCGGCCACCCGGGCGCAGGTGGCAGCCACGTCGTCCACGCTGAAGGACAGGTGGGTCAGCCCGGGCTCGGTGAACGGCCGCTCGCGGGCGGCCGGGTTGCCGTCCCGGTCGAAGTGCAGCAGCTCGAGGACGAAGCCGTCGCGCTCGAGGTAGGCGGCGGTCATGCCGACCGGCGCCGGGACCCGCAGAAGCTGCGAGGCCGGCCCGTCCGGGATCTCAAGGTCGCGCTTGAAGGTGAAGCCGAGCAGCTCCTCGTAGAACCGGCGCGACCGGGCGAGGTCGGTCACGCAGTGACCGACGTGGTTGAAGGCGCTCACCCGGTCGACGGTAGCTAACGTTGGCGTCAGCCACCCGAAGGGGACCGATGACGACCGTCGACGTACGCCACAACCCGATGGCCCCGCCTCTGCCGCCGCTCACACCCGAGGCCGAGGTGGCGCTCCTCGCCCGGATGCTGCACCGCGAGGGGTTCGACGACCACCTGGCCGGCCACATCACGTCCCGCCAGCCCGGCGGCACGCTGCTGGTCAACCCGTGGGGCCTGACCTGGGACGAGGTGCGGGCGTCGGACATCATGCGCATCGACCTCGAGGGCAAGGTGCTGGACGGTCCGTGGACGGTGACGCCGGCCATCCCCCTCCACCTCGAGCTGCACAAGGCCCGGTCCGACATCGGCGTCGCCGTCCACAACCACTCCCGATGGGGGACGGTCTGGGCCGACATGCACCGCGTGCCCCCGATCTACGACCAGACGTCGGCCATGGTGCCGGGCGACCCCGCCCTCTACGACGACTTCGAGGGCTCGGTCGACGCCGTCGAGCAGGCACGGGCCTGCGTGGAGGCGCTCGGCGACGCCCGCATGGCCCTGCTCGCCAACCACGGCCTGCTCGTCGTGGGCCGAGACATCGCCCAGGCCCACCACCGCTGCGTCGTCCTCGAGTGGCGGTGCCGCCAGGCCTGGCACGTCGAGGCGCTGGGCGGCGGCGTGCCGCTACGGCCCGAGGTGTTCACCCGCTTCGCGGCACCCTTCGACCACGTCAGCTTCCCCGGCCTGTTCGAGGCCATGGCCCGGCGCGAGCTGCGCGCCGACCCGGGCATCCTTGACTGACCTCGACCTCGACCCCGGCCTCTTCCTCCCGGAGCCCGAGCGCCGGGAGGTCAAGACGACCATCATCTCGGTCGACGACCACCTGGTCGAGCCGCCCGACATGTTCGAGGGTCGCCTCCCCGGCCGCCTGCAGGACCGGGCGCCGCGGGTGGTGACGACCGCGCAGGGCCACGAGGTGTGGGAGTTCGACGGCGAGCGCCACACCCAGGTGGGCATGAACGCGGTGGCCGGCCGCCGGCCCGAGACGGTCGAGGTCGAGCCGTTCCGCTTCGACCAGATGCGCAAGGGCTGCTGGGACGTCGACGCCCGGGTGCACGACATGGACATCAACGGGGTCTGGGGCTCGCTCAGCTTCCCGTCGATGATCACCGGCTTCTGCGGGCGCGTGTACTCCCAGTGCTCCGACCCCGAGCTCGGTCTGGCGACGACCCGGGCGTGGAACGACTGGATGCATGAGGCCTGGTGGTCGCCGCATCCGGACCGCATCATCCCGATGGGCATCACGTGGCTGTCGGATCCCGAGATCGGCGCGGAGGAGATCCGACGCAACGCCGACCGCGGCTTCCGGTCGGTGACCCTGCCCGAGCGCCCCCACCTGCTCGGCTATCCGTCGATCTTCACCGACTACTGGGAGCCGGTACTCCGGGCCTGCTCCGAGACCGGCACCGTCGTCAGCCTGCACGTCGGCTCGTCGGGGCTGGGGGACTTCCCGCCCGGCTGCGACCAGGCGATCATGCCGCTGGCCGCGACCCTGTTCGGGCAGCTGTCGTTGACAGCGTGCACGGAGTGGCTGTGGTCCGGTCACGCCGTGCGCCTGCCCGACCTGAAGATCGCCATGTCCGAGGGTGGCATCGGGTGGGTGGCGATGCTGATCGACCGCCTGGAGAACATCGTCGACCGCTCGGGCTACGGCCTCGGGTGGGACGAGCGCCCCGCCGACGTGCTGCGCCGGAACTTCTGGTTCTGCACCATCGACGACCCGTCGACCATCGCCACCCGCCACACCATCGGCGTCGAGAACATCATGGTCGAGGTCGACTACCCGCACGGCGACAGCACCTGGCCCGACACCCAGGCGGTGATCGACGAGGCGTGGGGCCACCTGCCCCCGGCCGAACGCCGGGCCATGTGCTCGGAGAACGCGGCCCGCCTCTTCCGCCACCCCCTGCCCGAGCGGGTGCTGCCCGAGTAGGCGGTCAGGGACGGATCTCCGGCCCTTGGGACGCGCCTAGGGATGGCGACGGCGGTCCCGGCCCGCTGTCCCTGATTCTGCGACAAGATGCGAGCGGCGGCAGCACGGCGAGCGGTCACGCTCGGGACGTACGACAGCCGCAGACACTGTTGACCGACACGAGGGGATTCGGGGATGAGCGACATCATTGACGCGGAGCGTTTGGTCGCCGGCTGTGCCGACGACAGCTTTGCCGCCGGCATAAAGATCGTCACCGATCTGGAACCCGTTGGTGGCCCGGGCGCACCGGTGAAACCGGCTGTCTACGAGGGCGGCAAGTACCAGCTTGATCGGCGATGGGAAGGGACCGACGCCGACGCGCCGGTCGATGTGGTCGTAATCGACAACGTGCCCTCTCAGGCGAACCGCCTCGAAGCGGCGACCCTTCGACACCGCTCGACTGCCGGCGTCCCGGACATTCGGCTCGACTTGGGTGGTGTTGCCGACCTGCCGGCGCACCTCTCTCGCGAGTTGTCGAGCTGGCAGTTCCCGCACCGCAACGCAGACGCCTATCTCCGTGATGCACAGCTGGACGGCGGGCCCTTCCTCAGGAGCGACGTGGGCACGGCCCTCTTCGCGGCCACGCCATCGGCAGCCGGCCCACTGATGGCGTGGTTTCCGCAGGCGCTCCTCTACGGCTTTTGGCAATCGCACCTCGGCAAGAAGCGAGCCAACACCAAGCACGCCCGAGCCTGGGTCTCGGAGGTCATCGGCTGGCGCCCGGCGACAATCGAGACGAAGGTCCTGGGCCTCAAGGGCGATCCTCTGAATCTGAACACCGACGAGATGGTCACATCGAACCCCGACGATCGAGAGGATTGGGAGTTCGGGAAGGCGCGAATCGACGGCGCCAAGAGTGACCGGCTCTCTGAGATGGGTCACGGCCAGGTGCCCTTCACGAGGGATGCCGACACGGCTCCGGCAGGCATCTCCTTTGCTCGCATCACGCAGACGGCGACCGTGTCGTTCGCGCAGCTTCGGCGAGTCTCGCTCGGGGGTTGCGCCTCTGCCGACGCTGATGCCCGGGCGCTGCTCGTCGCGCTCGGATTGTTCGCCCACGTCCATGCGTTCGGACGGGGTTTCGAGCTCCGATCCGGCGCCGACCTCCGGCCGATCCGCAGCGAGATCACCTATCTCGGCGAGGACGGCGACACCACTGTCGACGCGCTCGATCGGGTTCACACAACCGCCCTCCTTGGCGACGCTCGCGCACAGGCTGCGGCCGCAGGGGTGCCGCTCGACGGTTGGGGCCGCGAACCGTTGGTTCTCACGCCAAGGGACAATCTTGCGAAGGCCATCCGCGCGACGTGGCCGCTCGACTGATGCTCGCCGTCACGGTAGAGCTACTCCACGGCACCATGCGCGCTGATCCCGACGGTCTCGCCCACACTGGCCAATTGAGGCGGGGTGAGTGGCCGCCGTCGCCCCTCCGGCTCCTCGCTGCCTTCGTTTCAGCCGACGGCACCCGAGAGCGGTGCCGGCACACAGACGGGTCGGAGCTCGCGTTCCTGGAGGGGTGTGGTGCGCCTGTCATCTATGCGGATCCGCCACAGCGCGTCCACCACCAACCTCTGCAGGCGCGCTATGTCGTCGCGCAGACGGGGAAGGCGGTCACCGGAACTCAGCAGGAGTACATCGGCCGCCGCGGCGCAGCAATTCGCCCGGGTGTCCGCGTGGCGCCCGCAACTGCTCGCGTGCTGTTCGTGTGGGACGTCGATGTGCCCGACTCGGTACTGCGGAGCCTCGCCCTACGGGCCGCCCGGATCGGGTACCTCGGCGCGGCTGACTCACCCGTCCGGGTGAAGGTGTCGGACGAGTTCGCGCATGACCTGCCTGAACCCTACGAGCCCGACCCGGCCGGACAGATCATCGTTGGGGTCCCGGCCGCGGGAGTGGTCGCGGTCATGGACGCGCACTTCGACCGTTGGACTGTGGAAGGCGCCTCGGTAACTCGATCTCAGTCCCCCGGGCTGCGACGACTGGCCGCGTACCGGGCGCCGGGCCGATCGCCGGAGCCGTTGCCGCCTGAGCCGACCGTGATCTGGATGCGACTGGCGCCACCTGTGTCTGGGCGCCGCGTCAGAGATGTCACCAAGGCGTTCAAGGACGCGCTTCTCGTTCACTACCAGCAGACCCACGGCGACCCGCCTGATCTTCTCCACGGCCACGGCTTCGATCGTCCCGGCTACGAGCTGGCCCGGTTCCTGGCCCTTCCCGACGTCGGCCATAGTCGCTCTCGTGGCCGCATCCACGGGCTGGCCCTGTGGTTGCCACCCGGTGAGCCGACCGTTGAAGGGTGGTGCCGTGACGCGCTTCAGAACGTCACCCTGTACGGGGCCGGGTTCTCGGTCGGTCTAACACCCTGGGCGGGAGAAGACCGGCCGTGGGCGGCGAACCCGAAGCGGTGGCGGGGCCCGGCCCGCCGTTGGGCCACGGTGTTCCCCGCTCTCCACGAGCGTCGCGTGCGACAGCTCGAGCTGACCGAGGTAGCACGCTGGTGCGCTCATGCGGGGCTGCCCGAGCCGAGCTCGTTTCGCGCCTCCCGGTCGCCCTTGATCCCTGGTGGCGTCGATCTCCGCCCCGCCGAGGTGAACCGGCCCGGCCGCGAGCCCCGGCCCTTCTCGCACGTCGAGCTCATCTTCGATCGCCCCGTGGACGGGCCGGTCGTCATAGGTGCGGGCCGACAACGGGGGCTCGGTCTGTGCGCGCCGTTGCCTGTCAGGACCGATCATGGGTGACGGCCTCGGCTTCGCCGACTTCTACCGAGCGGTAAACGCAGGACGCGACCCGTTTCCCTGGCAGGCTCGCCTAGCCGCTCGGCTCGCCGACGGCCGAGGCTGGCCCGAGGAGATCGGTGTGCCCACCGGCATGGGCAAGACCTCCTGCGCCGACATCGCCATCTGGTGGCTGGCGAGCCAGGCCAACCTCCCCGCCGACGATCGCACGGCGCCGACCCGGATCTGGTGGCTCGTGAACCGGCGGTTGCTGGTGGACGCAACGACCGACCATGTGAGTGAGGTGAGCCTCCTGCTGGCCGATCCGGAGAGGTCGGGAGCTGACGCAGCCGGGGTCGGGGTACTAAAGCAGGCCGGCGACCTCTTACGAAGACTCTCCGCTCGGCCCGGTGCGCCTCCGCTCGAGGTCATTCGCCTACGTGGTGGCGCAGCCACCGGCCGCCCCACCGATCCTTCGCAGCCCGCCGTGATCCTCTCGACCTTGCCGATGTACGGGTCACGACTGTTGTTCCGCGGCTACGGCACCTCGCGGTCGATGCGTCCCGTCGACGCCGCCCTCGCAGGAACCGACAGCCTGGTCCTGGTCGACGAGGCGCACCTGGCGCACCACCTGATGCGCTTGTTCGGGCCACTCGGGGACTGCGAATCGCCCTCGGAGCGGGTCCTGGCCCCTTCCCGAGCTCGGCCGACGGTCGTGTCGCTGACCGCGACCGGCGCGACTGACCTGGTCGACCGGTTCGACCTCGATGCCGAGGACCGTTCCCATCCAGAGGTCTCTCGTCGTCTGGTGGCTTCCAAACGGACGTCGATCCGTGAATACCCGGCCGCTGCCGACCCAGCGAAGGTCCTCGCTGAGGCGGCCTTCGATCTCTTGTCGTCTCGGACGCAGCCGGCGTCGTGCGTGGTCTTTGCCAACACTCCGGCCACCGCTCGCGCAACGGAAGGAGTCCTCAGTCGATTGCTAGCGAAGGGTGGCCAGGCCGCTCGCTTGGTCGTGCTCACCGGTCGGTCGCGGGAGCACGAGAGCGCCGCCACCCGCGCCCTCATCCTCGACCGGACGATGGGCGCTCCGGCTGGTCGTCCCCACCAGGAGCGCCATGAGCACCTCGTCGTCGTCGCCACCCAGACGCTCGAGGTTGGTGCCGATGTCGACTTCGAAATGGGCGTCACCGAGGCTTGCGGGGTCCGCTCGCTCTCCCAGCGCTTGGGTCGGGTGAACCGACTCGGCCGATTCGCCGATGCCCGCGTCGTGTATGTCCATGTCCCCCCGAAGCCGCGTAAGGGCGAGGTTTCCGGTTGGCCAGTGTATGGAGAGGAGCCGGTCCAGGTCCTTGCCCGGCTGCGTAGCGCCGAAGCCGATGGTGTCATCGACCTGTGCCCCGACCGGATCGCCGAGATTTTGGGCCCGCCGGGTGACGATCCCGGCAGAGCTCCTGAGGTGATGCCCGCGCTCTTGTGGGAGTGGGCGAAAACAACGCGGCCCCCGGAGGGCGAGGCCCCCGTCGAACCCTTCTACTCGGGACTCCGCGCGCCGGAACGGCGGGTCGCGGTCTGCTGGCGGGCGCATGTGCCCTCTGCCGGAGAGCCGATCTGGCCGCGGATCCGCGACGAGGAGACGGTCGAGCTGCCGCTGACAGAGGCTCGTGACGTGATCGGCGAGCGCCTGGCAGTCAGTACAAGGCTTCGAGCTGACCGAGTGACGGTCGAAGAGGTCGACGCCAAGGGCCTCGCTCCCGGCAGCATCGTGATACTCCCCAGCGACGTCGGTCTGCTCGACCGGCACGGGTGGGCCCCGGAATCGACGAAAGCGGTGCTCGACGTGTCGGTCCTCCAAGCCGGCCTGCCACTCGATGCCGCCGCGCTGCGACGCATCGCCGGGGCCGATTTCACAAGCGAGGTGGAAGCCCTGGTCAATCCCGACGATGACGATGACACGCCCGTTGACGAGCGACTGGCGGCCTTGATCGAGGCCTTGTCGTCGCCCTTGGTCGAGGCAGTCGGGCTGGGCCCGGAGGAGTGGAACGGTGTTCTCGATCAGCTCGACCTGAGACGCGGCCCGGTCTTTCCTCGAGGCGAAGTACCACGCTTACTGATCCGTGACCCCGAGCCGCCGGGTCGGGTCGACGAGCTCGACGAGCTTTCACTGAGCGCAACTGCGGTCGCCCTTCTGGCGCACGGTGGAGGGGTCGGGTCGCGGGCCGCCGCGGTCGCCCGAGCAATCGGTCTCAGCGAAGCACTGGCTCGCCGCGTCGACCGAGCCGGCCGCTTCCACGATGTGGGTAAGGCCGACGCCCGGTTTCAACGGTGGCTCGACCCGCTCGCGGAAGCGGTTGGGGAGGTGGCCAAGTCCCAGCGACCACGCAGCGCCTGGATCGGGGATCGTGTTGCGGCCGGCTGGCCGGCGGGCGGTCGCCACGAAGCACTTTCCAGCCGGCTCGTGCAGGTGTGGCTCGAAGCCGAGAGAGGAGCTGCGGAGGCCGAGGTCGCGGACGACCCCGATCTGCTCATCCACCTCGTGGCGACTCACCACGGACACGGCCGTCCCTTCACCCTGCCGGTCACCGACTCGGCGCCCGCGGAGGTTGGCTTCGAGCTCGACGGTCTCAACGTGAGTGCCAGCGGCGATCTCTCGGTGCCCGACTGGGACCAGCCGGCACGCTTTCGACGTTTGACCGATCGGTACGGGCACTGGGGGCTGGCACTACTCGAGGCGATCCTGCGCCAGTCCGACCACGCCGTGTCGGCCGGCGGTTGGGCCGGCGCCGAGGAGGTGGTGTGAGGTGGCCGAGCGACTCTGTCCCGGTCTCCCGGCCGACTGGCTCAACGGGTGGCTCGCTGCCGTCGGCGCAACCGTCCTTGTCCCCGGGATGCGGTTGCGCTGGTCCGACGACCCCGTGCCGCTAGCTCTGCTGTCGACCCCCGACCAGCCAGATGTCGCCGAGGCGATTCATCAGGCGCTGCCAACGGCTGTCGACATCAGCAGGTGGCCGATCGCGCGACACATCCCGGGCCGGCTCGCCCTCGATCTGAAGGTCAGCGTGGAGGCGTGGAGTGATCGGGCCGTGCTCGCCCGGCAACACGCGACCGGTTGGACATTGACCAGCCTCTACACCGACCTGGCATGGTCACAGCGAGAACACACGCACGTAGTAGAACGCGGCCAGTTCGTGACTCCCATGCCCGGCCGGGACAACACCGTCTACGACCGGCTCCGAAAGTTGGCTCCCACAGCTGGGGCGGCCGACGCTGGTCGAACCCTTGACGGCGTGGCCGGGCGCATCCAGAACTACGGGCTCGGATTCGATGAACGACGGATCGGATCACTCGCCGACGAGAGCGACCAGTTGGTTGACCCCCTCGTCGAGATGCTCGCTTTTCACGGGCTGGCCCTGTTGCCAACACGCGGTGATGGCTCGAGACTGGTACGCCAGCGCGGGTGGCGAGGTGGGCGGTCATCGAGTGGCGCTTTTCGTTGGCCGGCTTGGTCGCCTTCTCTCGATTCCGGCGGGATTGATGCGCTACTGGATGTACCTGCGCGATCCGCTGAGCTCGAAGGCCTTGTGGGGATCACGGGCTGGTGGGAGGTCGTTCCGTATGAGTCCCGCGGCTCGAGCGATCAGACCCGCGGTTACGGGTCTCGCCGACTAGCGGTGACGTGACGTTTCCCCAGCACCTGATCGTCTCGATCTCCGCGATCGAGCACTACGAGTACTGCCCGCGGCAATGTGCCCTCATCCACGTCGACGGTGTCTGGGAGGACAACCGCTCCACGGTTCATGGCGAGCGCGCCCACCGGCGAGTCGATAGCGGAGAGCACCGTGCCGAAAGGGGCCGGTTGGTACTGCGCTCGATCCCGCTGTGGTCAGAGCAGCTGGGCCTCGTCGGCCGCGCCGACGCGGTGGAGATCCACGCCGATGGATCGGTGGTACCCGTCGAGTACAAGTCGGGAACCCGTCACGGTCGGGCCGCCGATCTCCAGGCGTGCGCACAGGCGATGTGCCTCGATGAGATGCTCGGGACGACGATTGGGCGCGCGTACGTCTGGTACGGAGGAACCCGTCGGCGTGAGCCCGTCGTCATCGATGACTTGTTGCGCGCTGACACCCTGTCGGTCGTCCATCGTATCCGGGAGTCGATCCGAGACGGGGCGCTTCCTCGCGCACCGAACGACGAGCGCTGCCCAAGCTGCCAGCTGCTGAACCACTGTTTGCCGAGCGTCGTGGGCGATGCCGACTCTGTGCGCAGGTACGTCGAACGCGAGGTCTTCGGGTGCGATACCTGAGCACCGTCTATCTCGGGGGCCACGAAGCGAAGGTGTCACGCTCGAAGGGGTCGTTGATCGTCTCGTCGCCGACCGGCAAGGAGCGGATCCCCCTACAGGGGATCGATGCGATTGTGATCCTCGGAGGCGCTCAGGCCACCGTCGATGCCTTGGCGGCCTGCGCCGAGGCCGGCGTTCGGGTTGCCGCGCTTCGCCGCAGTGGAAAGATCCGCTTCACCGTGAACGCGGCCCGAGCCGGCAACGTCCACCTTCGCCTCGCGCAAGCGGCGGTGGCGATGGACGACCGGGCGAGCACCGGGATCGCCAAGATGTTCGTCGCGGGAAAGCTGCAGAACAGCAGGCGGGTCATAAGCCGATGGTCTCGGGACGCGGAGCCCGGGCTCACCCGACGGCTGCTGCCCCGGATGGAGCTCATCACCGATCGGCTCGGGCGGCTCGCGTCCGCTCCGACCGGGGACCATCTGAGAGGGATCGAGGGCGACGCTGCTCGCGCTCATTTCGCGGCGATGAGGGCGGTGCTCGCCGACGGGCCCTTGCCGTTCGTCGAACGCAACCGCCGTCCGCCGCGGGATCCGGCCAACGCGATGCTCGGGTTCTGCTACGGGCTTCTCATCACTGAGTTCGCCGGCGCCGTGGAGGCGGTGGGCCTCGATCACCAGATCGGGTTCCTGCACGGCGCGCGCTCCGGACGCCCGTCTCTTGCGCTCGACCTGGCGGAGGAGCTGCGCCCTCTCGTTGACCGCTTTGTCGTCACATTGATTAGGAGGGGGCAAGTCTCGCCGGGGGCGTTCACCGTGACGCCTGGCGGCGCGACGTATCTAACAGAGGCCGGACGCTCGACCGTCATACGTGCCTGGGAGCATGAGAAGAATCATGGGGCCTTCCACAGCGTCCTTGGGCACGATGTCGATCGATGGGCGCTCCCGTCCGTGCAGGCCACGCTCCTCGCGCGCCACCTCCGCGGTGATCTGCCGGTGTACCCGCCGTACGTGGTCGCGAACTGACCGTGGACGTCCTAGTTACGTACGACATCGCTGACACCCAGGGCGCAGGTGCCCGCCGGCTTCGTCAGGCGGCCCAGGTGTGTTCGACCTATGGCCGACGCGTGCAACTATCGGTCTTCGAGTGCCGTGTCAGCCCTGAGCGGCTCGCACGGTTAGTGGGGGAACTGCAGGATGTGATCGATGCTCACGTCGACAGCGTCATGGTGTACCGGTTTGTGGGCGACATCACAGCCTGTCGGCTACGACTTGGTGTCGGTCCTCCTCGCGAGGTTGACGAGCCCTGGTTGCTGTAGGGGGCTGCGAACCTCCGGTGATCCTTGAAAATCGAGTTCCTGCCGTCCTCCGCAGCTGCGTGCTGAACACGCCGCGTGACCGAGGTGGACCTCGGCTTGCCATTCTCGTCCTCTAAGTGGCTATAGCACCGTCGCCGGGGCTTCGGCCCCGGCCTTCGTTGAGCGGAGGACTGCGCCCGTTCTCTCTCCGACGAATGTTCCGCCGTCGCCGGGGCTT